>Ga0187785_10000265_pt1 | contig 20098 bp, 18 predicted proteins | sample 0815_BV2_4_20_MG_FD_132466 | JGI IMG/M metagenome (GOLD analysis project Ga0187785, IMG submission 132466) | Tropical peat soil microbial communities from peatlands in Department of Meta, Colombia - 0815_BV2_4_20_MG | ecosystem: Environmental > Terrestrial > Soil > Wetlands > Peat | place...
AAAACTCGCCACTTCGCGGCTCAGACAGTTGCTGCTGCTTAACGCTTCATCTCACCAAGCACAGTGTCCGAATCCTCGCAAAGTCTCTCATGTCAAAGGTGATCATCTGTCTTACTTTATCACCGGCAGCTTCGCCAGCGATTCTCTTATGCATTCGTCGGGATATTCGAAATCCACGAGTTTCTTGTTCAGGTAATCGTCGTAAGCCGCCAGGTCAAGATAACCATGTCCGCTCAGGTTGAATAAAATGCACTTAGATTTGCCCTCTTCTTTGCAAATGAGGGCTTCATCGATCGCCGCCCTTATTGCATGTGAACTTTCCGGAGCAGGAATGATCGCTTCTGTTTTTGCAAATGTCATAGCGGCCTCAAACACAGACAGCTGGGGATAAGCTTTTGCTTCTATAAGGCCGTCCCGGTACAATTGAGATACAAGAGGCGAGTCACCATGATAGCGAAGTCCTCCCGCATGAATTCCAGGCGGCATGAAATCGTGGCCCAGCGTGTACATCATCAGAAAAGGCGTCAATCCGGCCGTGTCGCCGAAGTCATACCTGAAATCTCCTTTAGTCAGCGTGGGGCATGAAGAAGGCTCTACCGCGATTGCGCGCAGTTCCTTGCCGTTGATCTTATCGGCAAGAAATGGAAAGGCGACTCCTCCGAAGTTGGACCCTCCGCCGCAACATCCGATGACGATATCAGGATAATCGCCGGCAATCGCGAGCTGTTTTTTTGATTCCAGTCCAATTATTGTTTGGTGGTGCACCACATGATTCAGTACCGAACCAAGAGCATAATTAGTGTCATCGTGGGTAGCAGCATCTTCAACAGCCTCTGAGATTGCCAGCCCCAGACTACCGGGGTTATCGGGATTGATCTCAAGTGATTTCCTGCCACAATTTGTAACAGTTGAAGGACTGGCGTGGACAGTTGCACCCCACGTTTCCATTGAGATTCTACGGTAAGGCTTCTGGTTATAGCTAACCTTAACCATATAAACGGTTACATCTAATCCGAACATGCTGCCTGCAAGCGCCATTGATGAGCCCCATTGGCCTGCTCCGGTCTCAGTTGCAATCCTCTTTATTCCTGCTTTTTTATTATAGTATGCCTGCGGTATGGCGGTATTAGGCTTATGGCTTCCTGCTGGACTTACCCCTTCATACTTGTAGTAGATTCTGGCAGGAGTCTTCAAGAAAGATTCAAGTCTCTTTGCTCTGAAGAGAGGCGACGGTCTCCATAATGTATATATATCCAAAACCTCTTCAGGTATATCCATCCAGCGCTGAGTTGAGACTTCCTGCTCTATAAGAGACATAGGGAAAATAGCGCTGAGATCATCCGGACCTATCGGCTGTTGTGTAGCTGGATGCAAGGGCGGTTTGGGAGGGTTTGGCATATCCGGAGTTATGTTGTACCACTGCCTGGGTATTTCGCTTTCAGAAAGCATGATTTTGGTCTCGCGCATGATTCCTCCGGTTATAAGGTCGTAAAGATATTTTAGCATAAAAGCGCTCTTGTATGACCCTGCAAAAAATACTGAATAACAAGGAAATATGATATAATATTTAACTTTACAAGCGGGGACCAGACAATAAAAAAACTACCAGACAATAAAGGCTATTTCGGTGCTTATGGAGGACGGTTTGCGCCTGAGACACTTATGCCTGCGCTTCTGGAACTTGAAGTTGAGTACAAGAAGGCAATAAAAGATCCTGTTTTTTTGGAAGAGTTGGACGTTTTGCAGAGGACCTATATCGGAAGGCCGACGCCGCTATATTTTGCAAAGAGGTTGACGGAACATCTAGGCGGTGCAAAGATTTACCTGAAAAGAGAAGATCTCGCACACACCGGAGCTCATAAGATTAACAATGCTATTGGTCAGGCACTTCTGTCAAAGAAGATGGGCAAGAAGCGGGTTATTGCTGAGACCGGAGCTGGCCAGCATGGCGTTGCAACAGCGACGGGGGCTGCACTCGTTGGCCTTGAGTGTGAGATATATATGGGGTCGATCGATATTCGACGGCAGGCCCTTAACGTGTTCAGAATGAAGCTGCTCGGAGCTAAAGTTAATGAAGTCTCGATAGGCTCCCAGACTCTGAAGGATGCAATCAACGAATCCATGCGCGATTGGACGACCAACGTGCGCACGACGCATTATGTTCTGGGGACTGTGTTCGGTCCGCATCCTTTTCCATCAATAGTGCGGGATTTTCAGGCGGTCATTGGAAAAGAGGCGAGGCGGCAAATACTCAAATCTGAAGGAAGACTGCCTGATTGTCTTATTGCCTGCGTTGGTGGCGGCAGTAATGCAATGGGACTATTTAACGAATTCCTCTCCGAAGATATAAGAATGATAGGAGTCGAAGCAGGTGGCAGGGGCGTCGAAGGAGGAGAGCATGCCGCGCGTTTTGCAGGCGGCTCGGTTGGAGTACTCCAGGGGTGCAAGACTTATCTGTTGCAGGATGATGAAGGCAATGTCCTTGAAACTCACTCGGTATCTGCCGGGCTGGATTATGCTTCAGTCGGTCCGCAACACTCATTCCTGAAGGATGCAGGCCGTGTCGAATACACTTATGCTGTTGACGATGAGGCACTCGCTGCATTTGAGCTGCTTTCCAGAACTGAGGGAATCATTCCTGCGCTTGAATCAGCTCACGCAATTGCTGAGGCTGTCAAGGCAGCGCCGAAACTGTCCAGAGACAAAATTATTATCGTAAATCTTTCGGGTCGTGGTGACAAGGACGTGCAGCAGGTGGCAAAGATAAAAGGAATAGAAATCTGTTGATATGAACAGGATAGACAAGGCATTCAAGAAGCTTAGGGCATCAGGCGGTAAGGCTTTTATTCCGTATATCATGGCTGGAGACCCAGACCTTGATAAGACTATGGAGTATGTGCTCATGCTGGAAAAACACGGTGCGGACATTATCGAACTTGGCGTTCCCTTTTCAGATCCAGTCGCTGACGGACCGACCATACAACGTGCTGCAGAAAGAGCTATAAAGTCCGGCGTATCTTTAAGGAACATGCTCCCCTTTATGACAGAAATGAGGAAGCGTTCGCAGGTTCCGATCATATTTATGACTTATTACAACCCTATCATTAAGTATGGTGAAGAAAGCTTTGTTGCGGAGGCTGCAAAAGTTGGCGTTGACGGTCTGATTATTCCGGACCTTCCACCCGAAGAAGCTGAAAGCCTGATCAAGAAGTGCCGTTCTTATGGCATCAATACTATTTTTTTGGTTGCACCCACTTCAACCGAAGAACGGATGAAGATAATAACATCAGCCTCAAGGGGTTTTATTTACTATGTTTCAATGACCGGTATTACTGGCAGCAAGCTCGCGCTTGAAGAGCAGTTTAGAAACCATATTGGTCGGCTTAAAGAGATGACGGTAAGGCCCGTAGCAGTTGGCTTTGGAGTATCTTCTGCGGAGGATGCTGCAAAAGTGGCTGCTTTCGCAGACGGCGTAATTGTCGGCAGCGCTATAGTCAAGAAGTTCCATGAGGACCCCGGAAATGCCCCGGATTTTATCAATAAATTAAGAGAGGCGATTTAGTTCCGAATCGAAAGGCGCTTTGCAGAGCACCTTTAAACTTGATATGTCCTGGTTTAAGAAAAGAAAAGAAATAAAAGCTGAAAAGAAAGTAAAGATCCCTGAAGGTCTCTGGATCAAATGTGATAGCTGCAAAGAGATTATTTATAAAAAGGAGATCGAAAAAAATCTTCAGGTATGTCCGAAATGCAACTATCATTTTAGAATAAGTGCAAGGGAGCGTATTGATTTTATTATTGATGAGGAAAGTTTCGACGAACTCGACGGCGATATGACGCCGACTGATCCACTGAAGTTCAAAGACAAGATAACTTATGCTGAAAGACTCAATGAATATAGGTTAAAAAGTGACATGCCGGAAGCTGCTATATACGGCAATGCAATGATAAACTCAAGGCCTGTCGTACTTGCGCTCATGGATTTCTCATTCTGGGGAGGCAGCATGGGCGCTGTTGTCGGTGAGAAGATCACCAGAGCCGCCGAGCTTGCCCTTGAGAAAAGAGTACCTCTGATAACTGTTGCTGCATCAGGCGGTGCAAGGATGCAGGAGGGCATGTTCTCATTAATGCAGATGGCAAAAGTAGCTGCAGCCATTTCAAAGCTTAACGATTCTGAAGTCATCTATATCTCTATACTTGCGGACCCTACATTTGGCGGTGTGACGGCCAGTTTTGCGATGCTGGGGGATATTATAATTGCCGAACCAAAATCCCTCATCGGTTTTGCCGGCCAGCGAGTTATTGAACAAACCATAAAGCAGCAGCTGCCTGAGAATTTCCAGAGAGCGGAGTTTCTTCTGGAACACGGCATGATCGATCTTGTTGTTGAGAGACGTGAGTTGAAAAACACTATATTTAAGCTCATCGAGCATTTCATGCCCATAGCACAGGATACGACCAGACCATGAGCTACCGTGCAGCTATAGACTATTTATATGGTCTACAAAAGCACGGCATAAAACTTGGCCTGGAGAAAACAGGCAAGATACTTTCTCTGATCGGCAACCCTCAAACTGAATTCAAATCCATCCATGTAGCCGGAACTAATGGCAAAGGGTCTGTCTCGGCTATGACAGCATCCATTCTTATGGCCCGGGGCTATAAGGTGGGACTTTTCACTTCCCCGCATCTTGTCAGTTTTACAGAGCGAGTTCGGATTAACAATTCCGAGATAACTGAAGCTGAAGTCGCCGTTATGACTGATGAGATCAGATCCAAGATTGATTCATTTGATGATGACCTGACGCCAACTTTTTTCGAAGTTGTAACCGCCGTGGCTTTTGCATATTTTGCCAGGCAAAAAATTGATTGGGCAGTCATCGAGACTGGTATGGGAGGGCGACTGGATGCCACGAATATTGTGGTTCCGGCTGTATCAGTTATAACGCGCATCGACCATGATCATCATGAATTCCTCGGCAATACGATAACTGCGATCGCTGGAGAGAAGGCTGGAATCATCAAGTATGGTGTGCCGGTGGTATCATCGGCACAACTGCGGGAAGCGATGGATGTCATATCCTCGGTTGCTCTTGAAAGGAATGCTAAGCTTAATGTATTCGGTCAAGATTTCAGCAGCAACGTCAGGATATCTGATATCGGAGGCACAAGGTTTGACTATTCAGACGCTGCTGTTAAGATTGAAAATATGTTCACTCCTCTTGCCGGAGAGTATCAGGCTGAAAATGCGGCCGTTGCAATCAAGGCATCATGCGTCGCGCTTAATTGCGCGATGGCAGACAGTGCGAAACATATTAAGGCTGGCCTGGAGACGACTAATTGGCGTGGAAGGATGGAGCTTGTCTGCAATGATCCGCCTATTATCGTAGATGGTGCGCATAATGCAGCAGCAGCAGCAGTGCTTGCAGATTTTGTCTCGAAACATCTGCATGGGCGAAAGATTGTTATGATCATCGGGATTATGGCTGACAAAGATATATCTGATATTGTAAAATCGCTTCTCTCTGTTGCAACAGAAGTAGTATTTACATCGCCGGCATACAGCCGGGCAGAATCACCGCAGCGTCTAGCTGCGATAGCCTGTGCCGCAGGCTTTGTCAAAGTGCATGTTAGCGGATCAGTTAGCGAGGCATTGATTCTGGCAAAGATGCGCCAGGCTAAGCTTTCCGCTGCGATGCCGGCTGTGATCATTATAACGGGCTCATTCTATACAGCAGGAGAGGCGCTGGAGATTATGGGTGAAAAGTCTGTGCTTAGTACCTTGAGGGAGGCTAGATGAAGTTTTCCTCTCTACAGTTTAGTATTGTATGCGCATCGGCTTGTTTGCTTATTTTGACAGGCGTTGCCCTTGGAGCCACTATAACTGCCGATAATCTGGAGTACTTCAAGGATGAGCAGAGATATGTAGCAGTAGGTAATGTCAAGATTGTCAAAGACAGTACTCTTGTGACGGCCGACGAAGCTGTCTATTTTGCGGAGACCGGCGACGCAGACCTTACGGGGCATGTCACTATTGATGACAAGGATTATCTTATCAATACAGAAGAGGCAGAATTTAATCTGGATGATAAAACCGGCAAGCTCAATAATGCTGTAATTTATTTCAAGAAGGATGAGTACTGGATCCGCGGCATCAATATGAAGAAGCTTGGAGAGAGCCACTATTACGCCAAGACAGTATATTTTACTACATGTGATTCTGAGTCATACCGCTCTGCCAAGGTGCTCACCTTTTCTGATATTCCTGCTTCGCAGGAACCGGATTGGTGTTTCAAAGGACACGATGCAGATATAGTTGTTGGAAGTAGAATGACAGCTAAGGATGCCACATATCGCGTAAAGGATGTTCCTGTCCTGTATTCTCCATTTTTTTCTGCTCCTGTAGGTAGTGGTCGAGAGACAGGATTTCTGATCCCTGCTGTCGGGACAAGTTCCAGTAAGGGTATACGGTTTAGCCCGTCATTTTTCTGGGCGATCGACGAAAATAAAGACGCAACTGTCGATATAGATTATTACAGCAAAAGAGGAATCGGAACTGGGGTGGAATACCGTTTTCTGGACTTCAACCATGAGGGGAAATGGTATGGATATCATATAAGGGATGCCAAGCTGCACAAAGATTTTTTTGAGTTAAAGGCATCCGATAAGTATTCGCTGGGAAATATTAAAGCATTTCTGGACATCAATTATATTAATGATGAGGAATTCTATAAGGAATATCCCAAGGACTTCAAATCCAGCATAAGCCGCTTCTTACAATCCTCTGCAGAAGTATCCGTTCCATTGAACAATTCGCGTCTGTATTTTCTCAGTCAGTACTGGGTAAACCTTCGCGAAGGTGTTACAGAGCATGTTCCGCAGAAGCTGCCCGAATTGGGCTATGTTGTTAATCCTACGGCAGTCGGCCCATTGATATTCACACTATCCGCTAACGCTGCTAATTTCTATCGCAGCCAGGAGCCTCATGGCCAGCGGGTGGATATCAAGCCCGAGTTGTCATATTCTATTGGTGACAGCATTCGTCTGACACAAACTGTATCTATTCGGGAGACAGCGTATAATCTTAATGACTCCGAGGGGTTTGGATCTTCGCCTCATCGGGAGATGTTCCAGTATAGTGCACAGGCTCAGACGCGATTTGTTAAGAATTACGGCTCATTTCAGCACATCGTAGAGCCGGCATTTGAGTTCAATTATATACCGTCTGCAAAGGTTCTTCCACTATTCGATTCGACAGAGCTGCCTGCAAAGACAACGGTGCTGTCGTTTGTTTTGTACAACAAGCTTGTTTTTAAGAACCTTGAGGTGTCACTGCGGCTTTCACAGCCGTATGATTTCAATTCCAATAATTCTAATATATTAGTGGACAATTTTAACTCAATTGCAGACGGTATTGCAGTTCTTCCTACCAACCATCACCTTCAGCCGACTAAGCTTGAGGGAGCAGTTGCCGGCCCTGCGCTTCCGGTAAATTTTACATTTGATGTTTCATACGACATGATAGAAAAACGTATTAACAATCTTAACTCCGGGTTCAACTTTAAAATATTCAGGGATATAACTCTTGGTCTCGGCGAACGTTACTCGAGAGTTGATGACCTGATGCTTTATACCCTTGGAATTACTGCTCCAATCGATAAATATTGGACATTTACTTTTTCTTCAGGCTACGATGCTAAAGGGCCCGGGCTTCGGGATCTGTCAATTAAGGCAACCTACAAGAAACAATGCTGGACCGCAGATTTCGTGATTACAAGAAGACCATCTGACCAGTTCAGGCCTGCTGATTATTCCTACCTGCTGATGTTAGAGTTAAGGGGACTCGGGTCGTTCAAATTCTGATGAATGTTGTTGCGAATCTTAACAAGGAAGTGGGGGTTACATCCCAGAGCGCGGTCACAGCTGTGAAGAAAGCATTCAAAGTGCGCCGGGCAGGCCATACGGGAACATTGGATCCGATGGCAAGTGGTGTCATGTTGGTTTGTCTCAATGAAGCAACTAAAATCGCCTCTTTTGTCGAGTCGCTTGATAAGGAATATATTGCAACCGCTAAGCTCGGCGAATCTACTGACACATTTGACGCTGAAGGCAGAATAGTAAGGACAGCCGATGCGGCAACGGTATCAACTTTAGACATCGAGAGAGTGTTGCGCGGATTTATTGGAGATATAGAACAACTGCCTCCGATGTATTGCGCACTGAAGGTTTCGGGGCAGCCTCTCTATAAGCTGGCTCGTAAAGGCATTGAAGTCGAGAGAAAACCGCGAAGGATAAGAGTAGATGCAATAGAACTGCTGGATTTTTCGCCGCCCTTATTTACAATTAAAGTTGTCTGCTCAAAAGGGACATACATTCGGTCCATATGTAATGATATTGGGGATGCATTAGGCGTTGGGGCACATGTCATCAGGCTTTTAAGAACTAAAGTCGGTCCTTTTTGTATTGAAAGCGCCGCGAAGATCGCCGAGCTTCCTCATAAAATTGAAGCAGTGTATTCTGTAGATGCGGTGCTTAGCTATCTGCCGGAATTGACCATTGGGGGCGAATTGCTGAAAAGAGCGATGAACGGGAATCCGCTGCCATTATCATTATTGCCGGACGTCCTGATGATGCCCGGCAGTCCTGTGCGTTTAAAGGATGAGAGAGGCAGGATTGTTGGCATTGGAAAAGTCGCAAAAGACTTTATTAGAATAAAGCGTCTACTCTTTTTATAAGCAAATGGAGGCATCATGATATCGCGATACACGCGGCCGGAGATGGGTGCATTGTGGGAGCCGGAAAATAAATTCAGGAAGTGGCTTGAAGTAGAGATAGCTGTTTGCGAGGCCTGGGCTGAGCTTGGTGAAATACCTTATGATGTATTGACACTTATAAAACAAAAGGCAAACTTCAGCGTCGCCAGAATTGATGAAATCGAAAAGACGGTCAAGCATGACGTCATTTCGTTTCTAACGTCAGTTGCCGAATTTGTAGGCCCCGAATCCAGGTTCATACATAAAGGGCTTACATCATCTGACGTCGTGGATACTGCGCTATCGCTGCTTATGCGCGAAGCTGCAGACCGGATTATTCATGATTTAAATGAAATCATGGAAATATTTAAAATTCAGGCTTACAAATATAAGAATGTGCCGTGCATGGGAAGGAGCCACGGCATTCATGCCGAACCGATGACTTTCGGCCTTAAATTCGTGCTTTGGTACGAGGATGCCAAGAGATGTGTCGCGCGCATCGAACGAGCTCGTGCAGTGATCAGCGTCGGCAAAGTGTCCGGCGCTGTTGGTACATTCTCTAATCTGCCGCCGAACATAGAAGAAATCGTTTGTAAAAAACTTTGTCTCTTACCCGAACTAGTTGCTACTCAGATCATCCAGCGCGACCGCCATGCCGAGTACATGGCTGCACTTGCGCTGGTGGCAGGTATCATAGAGAAAATAGCTGTTGAGATAAGGCATCTCCAGAGAACCGAGGTTCTGGAGGCGGAAGAGCCGTTTACAGCCGGTCAAAAAGGATCATCGGCTATGCCGCACAAGCGGAATCCAATTGGATCGGAAAACCTTACCGGTCTTGCCAGGATCGTCCGGGCCAATGCTATTGCAGCGCTTGAGAATATTGCTTTATGGCATGAAAGGGATATTTCCCATTCGTCAGTGGAAAGGGTAATCATCCCTGACAGTACGATACTTGTCGACTACATGCTGCACAGACTACAGGGCATTGTAAAAGACATGCATATCTACCCGGATAGAATGAAGTCCAACATGGAAAAGAGTTATGGACTTTATAACTCCCAGAGAGTGCTGCTTGCCCTTATAGACAAGGGGATGGTTCGCGAAGATGCATATCTGATTGTACAAAGGAACGCGATGAACAGTTGGAGCAAAGGGACCGGATTCATGGAGCTGCTTTTACAGGATGAGGACATTATGAGTTATCTTTCCGAGGGTGAAATCAGAGCAATATTCGATCTGGATTACTATCTCAGGAATATCGATTATATTTTCGGCAGAGTCTTTGGGGTTTGAAGAGGATAATCTTCATTTCTTTCTGCTTGTTTCGAGATTGTGTACAATCTCCGCCCCGATGAGGAATATGCATGAAGAATAGAAGACCCAGAGCAGGAATATAATAAAAGCCGAAAGCGGACCGTAGACTGCTCCTAGCCTTACCACCTTGACTACATAAAAAGTGAAAATATATTTTGCCGCTTCCAGAAAAACGGTTGCTGTCAGGGCTCCGGTAAGCGCATTGCGCCATCTGATCCGTCTTTTCGGCAGAATCAGGTATAAAATGGCAATTGTGAAGAAGGCCAATATGAACGGAACAAGATATTTGATAATAAATGCAGTTATAGCATGAATCTCAATGACGGGAAGATCATCACGCAGAGAATCCAATACAGATATGGCCGATGACGCAAGAAATGAAAGAAGGAAAAAAAAGATCAGCATTGTAATCAGGAAGAGAGATATGATCAGATGGCTGATAAAGGAGCGCCTATCTTTTATTTTGAAGACTGCGTTGATCGACGACTCCAAAGAAGAATACAACTGATATGAGAGAAGACCGTAAATAGCAAAGGTGAATGTGCCGATGCCCTTGTACGACAGTGCGTCTCTCAGTTCTTTTGCAATGTTCTGGGCGGCTTTAGGGAAGAAGTTTACCAGTTTTGCTGCGAAGTATTTGAAAAAGGCTTCATCATGACCAACGACATAAGTAAAAATGGCTACCAGAAAGAGACAAAAAGGAAGAACTGCCATCATTGAAAAATAGGATATTGAAGCGGATAACATAAAGCCGCTGTCTCTAAAAAAATCAGCAATGCTTCTTCCGAAGAGTCTAAGAAAGGTCTTTATGTGAACCAACATCACGACAATAATTATAACTTATTAAGCTCCTTAACTTTTCTGAAGTTAACAGGCATTCGTGTTAGCATGGATTGCTTTTTTGATAAATGGATCTTCATCGATTATATGAGAAGGATGATGAATCTGACGGCTGGCAAATGATGAGTGCCTGATATTAACATGAATTATTAGTTTAACAGGCTGTATCTCAATGACCGGCTGTATCGCCCCAAAGTTCTTTCAGTCGTATGTCCCGGCCACAGGTCGTCCTATAAAACCTGTAGCGAATCGGATTCTTCTTGTAATAATGCTGGTGATACTCTTCCGCAGGATAGAACTCAGAAGCTGCGACGACTTCAGTTACTATTGCACCTGTGAACGGCTTTGTTTTCTCTAACTGTTCCTTTGATTGCAGAGCCAGTCTTTTTTGTTCATCATTATGATAGAAAATTGCACTTCTATATTGACGGCCTGAATCACAAAACTGTCGGTCGACTGTAGTTGGGTCGATATTGTGCCAATAAACTTCGAGCAATTTTTCGTAGCTTATCTTAGAAGGATCAAAGATAATCTGAACAGATTCTGCATGACCTGTACCTCCTGCGGAGACTTCCTTGTAAGTCGGGTTCGCCTTGTGGCCACCCGTATATCCTGATGTTACCGAGACCACGCCGGGCAGCTGGTCAAAGGGGTGTTCCATGCACCAAAAACAGCCACCGGCAAAAGTTGCTTTCTCAAGAGCAGTACCGGCTAGTGATGAAATCGCCGTCAGGAAAAGAGGAAGTGCTGATAGAGCTAAAACAAGTGTTTTCATTTGCGTCCTCCATCCGGCAGCCATATAATAAATCTCAACATGCCCGATTAAAGGTTATCAGAAGTAAAGATCACTTCCAAATGGTGTATTTTATATGAGCTACGCCGGACGCAGTCTAGCTATTCAAGATCCATTTCGTAATAACCTTTGTTATCCTCCCAGATGACCAGCTTGCGGCTGCTCATTCTGACGGATATCAGTTTTACTTTTTGGCCTTCTTCATTACAAAGGATATATGAGCCTAATATTTTCTGATTATAACCCTTGCCTTTGGCGTAGTTCTCAAACTGTTTCCAGGCATCGTTCAGTGCAATGACCATCTTTCAGAATCTCCTCTCATCAATATTCTTAATACGGGAATGGAGATTGCTTTGTCTGCAGCATTCCATTTTCCGGAGAGCCGGGATCTCAGTAACTATCTTAGGAATGCTCAATGAGTGGCTGAATCAAGAAAATACGAATATGAAAAACCACCTGTTAATTTAAATTACAACAATTAAATTTAGATTAACTATTGATGAAATTATCTTCATAATTTTGCCGGCAGAGCGGTAATCGTCAAACCGGTTTTACGGTGACTACATAAAATCAGCGTAAAGTTCGCCAAACTTTATGCCTGCGATCACTTTCTGTTTATATTTTTCCATCAGCCTGTTTTTGGCATCCTGCAGGTCTTGCGACGCCAGGCCGTTTCCAAGAGCCATGTATGCTTCTATGAACGCAGCAAGTTCATCAGTTGCCTTTAAAAGTTCGCCATCGCGCGGGTTGTAATCATCGCTATTATACTTATCATTGATTTCTTCTGAAGTGGTTTTTTTCTTCATCCCGTCAATTGTTACGATGCAACTAAATTCATCCTCAGTGAACATTCTCATCTCACCGTGCCATGCTTCAGGAATAAGGCCATAAACCTCTTTTTCCATCTGATCACGTTCGTACTCCTTGACTAGTTCCTCAAGGCCGGCGATTGACCTTTTAACAGGCGAAATAATATCCCTTGTCAGCACTTCCGGAAAATCATGAAAAAGCCCTGAAAAATAGTTATTAACCCGTCTTTTGCGGCAGGCATCTATTTCACAGGAAAAGAGATAGGAGAATATGGCAACTATAAGCATGTGGCCGAGCACTGAGGTTTTGGGTACGCGGTTGATATGGCTCCAACGAAGTTGAAAACGCAGTTCTCCGCATAGATCAATGAAATCGCGAAACTTAGGGTAAAGCGCTATCTGCTGCATTCCCTTGAGATCGTAGTACTTCTCCTGTTTTTCCTGGAGATCCTTCTTTATTTTTGGTATTTCGTAACCGTTTGGATTGGTTCTTTCGATGATATCAAATTCCCATTTGGTCGCATAAAAATGTGCCGCGCCGAGGATTCGTTTGCAAAGCGTTTCATGCGCATCGGCGAAATAATCCCTGAATCTTCTGCAGAAATTATCGCCAAGCGGAGATATAAGGTGTTCAAGCTGCTCATATACCCATTTGTTAAGTTGGGCGTACCTTTTGTCATCCTTTTTTATCTCGTAAAAGATCTGAGGTTTTAAATCGGTTACGATAAGACGCTGCAGGAACTCGAAAAGACCGCCCTCGATCACCTCTATCCAGTCGAACTCATCCTGGTCCTCTTCGAACTTGCCGATGAGATACGCAATGACCATCTTATGCGCCTGCTTGTCCAGCTCGCGCAGTTCTACGGGGCGTATCTTGTCATTCCAGCGCTGCATGTTGGCTGCATCGAAAATCTTAAGCAGCAAGGGCTTCCTCAGCATTGAGTTCCTCTCATTTTTTCCCCCATTTATCCGTGAACTCGGTATACCCTATCTGAAAAGCATCATTAAATGCTGAATTAAGGGTGCCTCCGCTTGAAAGTGCAACTAGCATGTTTTTCATTCTGTCGGCCCTGTATTTATCCATTATGTATGATACTGCAGAATGGCTCTCGATGTAAGCTAACTGTATGCCCCGACCGTTCAATCCTGAAAAAGACTTTTCGAGATATTTCAGCGGTATGACCTGTCCGACCCGCTGTGACGGCCCTTTAGAATAATACTCAGCAAGTCCCTCATGAATCCAAAGCGGGCAGGTTTTTGTAATTGAGTGAATCAGAGAATGCACATACTCATGAAAAAGTACAGCCCGCAAAAGGTTATCCTGTCCTTCAACGCCCCTTACTGGTACGCGTATCTTGCCGTCCTTGGTATCGAAATATCCGCCCATCCAGCCTGGAACCTGTGTCGTATCATAGAAGTCCTGGTTGGTATACAAGATGACAGTTACCGGCTCCGACGGGTAATAGCTGAGATCACGCCCTATAGTAGAATAAGCGTCTTCAAGCATGGCTATTACCTTTCTGCTGACACCGCCGAGTTCATAGCCATCGAACTGAACTGTGAAATGAGTTGTGCTTTCGCCAACAAAGTTGCGGTGAGCTTTTTGTTCTCTCAGTAACCTGGAGTAGAATGCCTTAAGTTCCGCGTCGCCAATAATTGCTACGCCTTTTTCAGCATTCAGGAGGCTTTTTTCAAAATTACCACGGTAATAGTAGGAAAAAGCCAAATATTTGCGGCATGCGAACTCGTCGGCACCCCCATCCAACGCCTGCTCCAGGTTGTTTATTGTATTTTCATAGTCGGCCAGCTTGAAATATGAAAGTCCTGCGCAAAGGAAGGCTTTCTTATTCTTAGAGGCAAGCTGAGTGCAAAGTTCAGCTGCCTTTTTGAAATCACCCTTTTCAAAATATTCTTTAGCATTTTTGGCGTCTGCCGAGCCGTCGTCCGCTGTTTTAATGATCTCATGTGCAGGTGGTAATGATACGGGCGCAGGAGCCGGACCAACAGCTGCCAGCGGAGCCTCTGCTTGTGGTGCCACGGCTGTGACATTAACTGATGGAGGGGGACTGTTAAGCTCAGGAGATTTCTCTTTGCCCTTATAAATAAAGATGTACAGGTTGACGCTGAGAAGGACGGCGAGCACGCCATAAAGGATTACCCTAAGAAAAATGATCATGGTTAATATACATAGCTTACAATATTTTTCTATTAAAGTTATATGATTATGATCTTTGCAGATGATTTAGCTTACTTCATACCTATCTTCGTGTAATTTTTTATGAAAGCTTGTTCGCATTTTTGCCTTTTACTTATAATGATTTTTGCAGAGATGCAAAAGAAGATCAGTCAATCTTCAATATAATCAATGTGTTGCCTAAGGGCATATTTCATGCTTTATAAGTGGCCAGCGGCAAGGAAAAGGTCATGTAGCATTAATCAGAGTCAACCCCTAACCGTTTGTGGGAGGTTTGACAGTGAAAGCATTGATCGTAATCGCCGACAAGTTCGAAGACTCCCAGTTGCTCGTCCCATTGTATTGGCTGCAGGAAGAAGGCGTTAAAGTTGACATCGCTTCGAATGATAAAGGGTTGATAATAGGCGCCCGGGGTCACGAAATTGAAGTCAGCAAGAGCATCTACGATGTAAGACCCGATGATTACTCAGCCCTTGTGTTGCCAGGAAGCAGACAACAGAAGGCTGTCCCAAACAGGCTACTGGATATGTTGCATTACTTTGTAAAGAAGGATAAGATTATTGCCGCCATGTGCGAAGGCTTGCAAATCCTTATATCTGCCGGTATTCTCAAGGGCAGACGCGCTGTCTGGCATGAATCTGTCCTTATTACCGAACTCATGCACGCCGGACTCCTCTACGAGTTCAGAGACATAGTGGTTGATGGCAAGATTGTCACATGCAGGCGGTCAGCTGGCCTGCCCGCTTTTGCGAAGGCGCTGATCGGGCTGATTGAGAATGAGAAGTGGTATTATACGATGGAAGATGTCCTGGCGCCGTGCATGAATTAGCGCTTATACCTTTATATTTATCACAGGCAGCCCTAGGCGCTGCCTTTTATTTTCACCCCTGAAGAGCTCCTGCTCGCGCTGCGGGACATCGCCGCGCTCTCCTTCGTGCTGGGATTGAATCTTCGTCGGCAGACTTACCGCATGGCGCACCGTATATTTCCCGAACTTTTCGGAAAGAATATCCACTGCGTCATAGACCTTCGACATCTTTTCGATCCGCGCGGAGTCATCGAAAAGAGTATATTGCACCTTCGATTCGGCTAGGAGCCCGGCAAGCACTACACCTGTTTGGCGGTAAAGCGTATTCGGGTGGTAAATGTGGCTAAACCCTTCACGCAGCAAGGCAAAAAGTGCTGAGGGATGGGCGGTAGGGCAGGTCAGTTTGAGTTCTGCGCCGCTGTCGGTGAAGTCCTGCTGTCGCAGGAAAACGATCAGCCTTGTGGCTGCCAGATTGTAACGTCGCGCCTTGATGCAGGCATTCTCAAGATTCTTGGAGAGCTGGGCAAAGACAAAGGTCTTATCATCTGATGGAGGAGTGAAAGTCCGCGTCTTGCTTATTGATTGGTAGCTACTCTTTGATTCGGTAGTGACTGGGTAGACACTCCTGCCGTTGAGTTCGTGCCAGACTTCGTGATAAGGCTTTGAAAGATGTCTTACGACAAAAGCTTCATCTTTATGTACAAAGTCGAGGGCGGTGTTGATACCGAATTTTCTCAGGAATGCCGCAGTGTTTGGACCAATTCCCCAAACGCCTTCTATGGGCAACCTTCCGAGGTAATGATGAATCTCCCTGCCTGGAATCATCGTAATGCCGCGCGGCTTTTTGTGCTTTGACCCAACCTTGGCTAAGACTTTTGACAAGCTTACGCCTATGGATACCGTGATGCCGAGCTCTCTTTCTATCGTTTCCTGAATCTGTTTTGTGATAAGGTTGTAAGGACCGTGAAAGCTTCTTCTAAGTCCCGTAAGGTCCGCAAAGGCCTCGTCGATTGAGTACTCCTCGACATCCGGCGTAAAGCGTCTGATGATGGCGAACATCCGCAATGAAAAAAGGCTGTAGGTCTCGTAATCCGAGGGCAATATGACCGCATCAGGACAAATCTTCTTTACGTCCGAAAGCCTTACCCCGCGTTTTACTCCGCGCGCTTTAGCCTCGTAACTGGCGGCTGCAACGATCCCGCGCTCCTTGCCGGTGATCACGGGCCTGCCCTTGAGTTCTGGATGAATCGCCTGCTCGCACGACGCAAAAAAGGCATCTGCATCCAGATGCAGGATCGCCCGCGGCCAGGAATGGATAGTGATTGGGTCGGAGGTCATGATATTCACTATGTGAAATTTCTTGTTGTAATAAGAGCGAGTCGTTTTTAGCGTGATGAATTAGCCCTTTTGGAATTATCGAGTCTCAGATATTGAAATAAACCTGTATTCACCGATGGAATAATTGCTTTGGCTGCTCGCGCGCCCCAGAGAACCCAGACATCATGCTAAAAACGACTCACCCTCATTACACATTTTTTACCTGTATTTCCTCACAACCGCTGTCACGACACCGGCGATCTTTAATTCACTTTTCGGTTTTATAGGTTTGTACTTTGGGTTTGCAGGGATAAGGGTTACGTTTTCTCCCCGTTTCCTCAGGTATTTCATGGTCCACTGGCCATCGACTTCGGCAATGACGATATCTCCGCTCTTTGACGTCTGCCCCCTGTCAACGATAACCATATCGCCCGGAAGTATGCCTGCCTCCGACATTGAATCGCCGGATACTCTGAGCAGAAAGGTGGCATCAGGGTTCTCTATAAGCAGATCGTCAAGAGAAAGCGTGTCGGTAAGCTCCTCTTCGGCAGGGCTCGGGAAGCCTGCCTCGACAGCGCCCAATATTCTTACCGGCTTTGCAAGGGAACGAGGGATAAGTCTGCCCTTTGTGTCTTTCCCGATAATTTGCAGATGGTCTAATTTATTTACAAACTTTGATACCGCATTTTTGGATCTGAGCCCTGTCAGTTCCCCTATCTCCGAGAAGCTTGGCATCCGGCCATTTTCGCGATAGAAATGTGAAATGTCCCTGATGCGGGACTTGAGCTTATCGTTTTCCATACTTCAATTATAGGTGAACGATCGTTCACTGTCAAGCTTGGAGAGGGGGAAACGCTTATATTCTGAATCTTAAGATAAATCTTACTGTCCAGACTATAGTGGCAAGGATATAAACTCCGAGCAGTGGCAACATGATCGGGGGTGAGAGCAGGTTTTGGTGTGTCAGGTTCTCTTTGATGACGAGTTGAAATACTATGAAGATGAATAGTAGGGTGGCATTGCCGAACATAAGCATCTGATTATTGATGAATAAAAAGGTCTCATCGCGCCTTTCAGGGGCGAGCCAGTAGTCCTTGCGCGGCAGGTTGATGAGCGAATATGGGATTCGATCCATGAAAAGCGCCGACCCAGAGAAAACAAGAACCAGCAGCACGAGCACTCCGCCATATATTGCAAAGAAGGCCCTTTTGGGCTGCCAGCCGTTTGCAGTACCCGAGGCATTGAAATGGGAGGCTATGACATCTGGAAGCTGAGGGTAGTAATACAGAATTTGCGCAAGAGAGGCAAGGATTATAAAGACCATGATTGCAAGTTGCTTGCGCATATTTTGTTTTATATTAATACTTAGTTTAAATGCAAGTTCCTTTTTTGGATTCCTGCCACATGTTGTTCCCGGGCCAAATCCGAAATTCTTTGATTTGACAAGGCTTTCCCACAGCATGTATGATTAACAATTACAATTGCTGTACCCGGATGAGAACTACGTCATAAGTAAACCCCGGAATACACTGGGGTTTTTTTTCGTCCGTACGCGGAAAAAAAGGAGTTTATGGAATTTAAAGCATTTGATTTTCACCCCCATGTCGCGGCCGGGGTAAGGGCCGCGGGTTATTCAACGCCGACGCCTATCCAGGCTCAGGCTATCCCGTTGATCATGCAGGGCTATGATATTATGGGTCTGGCGCAGACCGGCACCGGCAAGACCGCTGCCTTCGCGTTACCTATCCTGCATCGTCTGATGCAAGGAGGACGCCGCCATGTCCGCGCGCTTGTCATCGCCCCTACCAGGGAGCTGGCAGATCAGATACATGAGGCAATCAGCATCCTGGGGCGGAATACCGGTCTCAGGAGCGTAACCATCTATGGCGGAGTGGGCTTCACTCCCCAGGTGGATAAATTGAAGCGCGGCGCCGAGATTGTGGTTGCCTGTCCCGGGCGGCTTCTCGATCATATCGGACAAAGGACGATCGATCTTTTGCGACTGGAGATGCTGGTCCTCGACGAGGCCGATCACATGTTCGACATGGGGTTTTTACCTGACATCAGGCAGATCTTGAAACAGCTGCCCCAGAGGCGGCAGACTATGCTCTTCTCAGCCACTATGCCCGAAGAGATCCGGCATCTGGCCAACGATGTCCTGAATGAACCGGTCATGGTCAAGGTTGGTGTTACGGCCCCGGCGGTTACGGTGAGTCACGCACTCTACCCGGTTGCCCAGCACCTAAAGACGCCGCTGCTTCTCAATCTGCTCAGGAACACCGATACGGAGTCTGTACTTATTTTCACCCGTACCAAGCATCGGGCCAAGCGCCTTGGGGAACAGCTAGTCAATGCCGGATACCGGGCGGCTTCGCTGCAGGGAAACCTTTCGCAGGCGCGGAGACAGGCTGCAATGAGCGGGTTCCGCAACGGCATGTTTCAAATCCTGGTGGCTACCGATATCGCCGCGCGCGGAATTGATGTAACCCAGGTTTCCCATGTCATCAACTATGATATTCCTGATACCACCGATGCTTACATTCATCGTATCGGACGCACCGGCCGTGCCGCCCGCAGCGGAGATGCGTACACGCTGGTGACCCCTGAAAACAGGGACATGGTGCGCGACATTGAAAAAGTCCTGGGCGGAGCGATAGAACGCCGAACGCTGGAGGACTTCGATTATGGAGTTGCTGCGCCTAAGAAAGACAGCGAGTTTGCCCGCCCTCCGCGTCAGCATGTACCGGCACGAAAATCCGGCGGACAGAAGGCGGGCAGGCAATGGGGGGATGCTCTTCCGGCTACCGCCAGATCAAAGAAATCCTCAGTCATGAAATTCAGATAGATAAAGGGGCCGGCCGGTCGATCATGATATGCCGGCTAGACTGCTTCAGGATGCACGTCGTCTAATTTCCCTCGTCGATTTCCCTCGTTCATTGAACCCCGGCTTATCTCATACTGATGCTAAATCAAGTCTCTTCCGGTTACAATATATGATCGCTTGATATGGAGGAAAATGATGGATTGTATCAGCGAAAAGAATAAGGCGATGTGTAATTGTACATATGAGCCATGCGAACGGAAGCACAAATGTTGCTTATGCCTGCACTATCACCGCAAACAGGGTGAACTGCCAGCCTGCTATTTTAGTGCGCAGTATGAACGGACCTATGACCGGTCTATAAGCAATTTTCTAAAGATGCGGCAGGGGTAATGCATAAAGCGTGTGAATTATAGCATGACTTGCATGGTCAAAAATTACATCTCTACCCG
>Ga0187785_10000266_pt1 | contig 20082 bp, 17 predicted proteins | sample 0815_BV2_4_20_MG_FD_132466 | JGI IMG/M metagenome (GOLD analysis project Ga0187785, IMG submission 132466) | Tropical peat soil microbial communities from peatlands in Department of Meta, Colombia - 0815_BV2_4_20_MG | ecosystem: Environmental > Terrestrial > Soil > Wetlands > Peat | place...
AGGAGTCCGATGAGGAGCAATACCACCAGCGTCTCGAATAGGTGCGGTTGCCTCATCGATCTCACTCTACTTAACTACTTGGGGGGAGTTTAAATATAGTTTCTCTAACGAAAGGTCAACAATAGGAAAGTATATAATCGGCCAGCATAGGCCTGCTCATCAATCATCGTTATCGTGCTCTTTGCTCAGCATGCAATCCTCCATTATTCACCGATGTTACAGAAATAATTTGCGCACTAGTACAGACCGCTATACAGGGATATTTATAATAGGTTGTTATCTTATGCATAACCGATTATTGTTAAAAACATAAATTATACATATAAATTGATTATATTATAATTATTGATCGGGTTTGAAGAAGGAACTGCCGATCGCTATGGCACCAATGTTTATTTGATAGGACCATGGGTTTTAGGATAGATGGAGCGAAGGGTAGCGAAACCCCACGACCAAAGCCGTGGAGTGAAGCGTACTCCGCATATCTATCGGTTAACCGGCACTGTTTATGTTGGGATGCCGTTGAATGTATTCCATTGAATGTATTATCAGACTGGGGCTACATACAGTCTGTCGGTTAAACCCGAGAAGCCCACAGGCTTCAGCCGTAGGGGTAGCCACAAAACTCGATTGCTTTAGTGATGGGTGAATCTAATCCCTCGCTCTTTCAATGATCAAAAGAGCGCTGGATAGGAGGAAATAGAATCGATAGAGCGATCGAGGGCCTTCTATACATTTACTCCAATGGCTCGGCATCCATGTCCCTGCCTTTGGTCCCATAGCGGACAGATACCGCTGTCCCACGCTTAAAGGCCGTCATCTCCGGAGCTGCGAGCAGCGCCTGTCCAGTGGCAAGCAGGCGGTCGTCATCGTCCACTAGCAACACCTCATCCAGGGCCCGGATCTCCGGGTCGCAGCCAATGACGAATTTGCAAAAGGCGGTTTTCCCTTTCGCCACGAAGGGCGCGGCATCGTCGTTCATGATCACCCTCTTCATGGGGAACGGGAGCACGGCCTGAAGCCGCTCCCCGCCAAAGGCGCTCAGTATCAGAAAGCCGTCATTGGCCCTTACGGTCGCTATACGCCGGTTATCCGATGTGATCTGACGCACCCGGCCCGTTCGTGACATGACGAACTTCACGTCATCGGTGAATAAAGCCTTTCCTGCACCCCTACCGAACTGGTAATCTGCGATCATCCTGAGCCTGTCGAGCATCGCTCGACAATAGACATTCAACGTTCATATTATTTTTGTTCATGCTCGCCAGTTTAATGCCTCCACGCCTCTTCAGCCCCTTGCTCGTAGTCCTCGTAGGCCTTTTGCAGGCCTCTGAGCACTTCGGCTGTGACCTCGTGCATGGCCTTCACCTTCGGGTCGTTTACGATGGTGACATCCTTGCGTAGGTGATCGATCAGGTCGCTGAACATGTTCCGGACCCGTCTCGTGTGGTACCTGGGATCCCGCTCCTCGTATTCCGGCTGCATCATCGAAAGCACCATTCCCGCCTCTCCTCGGTAGGGGATAAAATTATGGCGCGGTAATGCTGCCGAGTTCAAGCCTGCGTAGGTATCGCGGAGTGCGAAGATCAGCGTGGGTCTTGGCCGGCTTCGACACGCTGTATTTCAGGATCGGCGTATAAATGACTATATATGCACTTAAGGCATGTTGGAAATCAATGAGGCAGCTCGTATTCGAGCTCTCCGGCGAGCATGAGACGCTTCCGAAGAGCGAAGTCCTCGCCTGCATTGGGGCGTATGGGTGGCACTGCGATGTCAGGCACAGCTATGACCAGGCGCTGGTCGTCGAGACTGATGCGGACCCGGCAGTCCTTGCTAGTCGGCTGGCGCTGACCCATAATATCCTTGAGTTGATATTTATTTCCCCTTCGCGGCCGGATCAAATCCTCAAAGAAGTAGAAACGGCTGATTTGCTATTGAAAGAAGAGCAGAGCTTCGTCGTCAGGGTGAGCAGGATCAGGGGCTGTGGGGGGGTTTCGGCGTCGTTTGAGGAGAGAATAGGGGCGGCAATATGGCATCGGGGGTATTCGGTGAGCCTGGATAGGCCCGATGTGATCTTTAGGGCGTTGGTTACCGAGGACGTCTGCATCTTCGGAAAGCTTATGGCACAGGTCAACCGCCACCAATTTGAAGAACGAGCCCCCCTGAAGAAGCCGTTCTTCCTGCCTGGCGTGCTTATGCCCCGGATTTCCAGGGCGATAGTAAATATGACATGTATCAATGAAGGCTGGGTGCTCGACCCGTTTTCCGGCACTGGAGGCACCCTAGTCGAAGCCGGACTGATAGGCCCGGAGGTCCGCGTTGTCGGCTGCGACATCCAGAAGAAGATGGTGTATGGCGTCCGAAAAAATCTGCGGCACTATGTGGCAAGCTACGATGTGATCTGGCAGGACTCATTGCGCATGGGCATCAGGGATGGTTCGGTGGATGCGATAATCACCGATTTCCCATACGGCCAATCGACCCCTATCGCGGCCGCGTCTGTGGACATATTTTACTCAGGAGCCCTGAAGGAGATGTACCGAATCCTGAAACCAAGCCACAGAGCGGTAATCGTGTCAAAGGAGCCCATGGAAAAGCTATTAATTGATGCTGGCTTTACTGTAATTGAGACTCACAGGCAACGCATACATAAAAGCCTGACCAGGAATTTTGCAGTCGTCATCAAACAACCTTAATCAGGTGAATATTATGGGGAAACCGCAGAAAGAACGCGCCGTTATCACCGTTACAGGCATCGATCATCCAGGCATTATTGCAGCCATCACCCGAACACTCGCCGATCTGAACATTAATATCGAGGACTTGAGCCAGACTATCGTGCAGGGGCTATTTACCATGATCCTCATCGCCGACATCACCGATCACGATCTAGGCAAACTACAGAGCAAAATGGCAAAATTAGGAAAAGAGCAGGGCGTCCAGATAACCGTACAGCACGAGAATATTTTCAAATATATGCACCGGGTGTGACTACCCATGATTTACTCGATCGATGAGATCCTGGAGACAGTAGACATGATCCAGGCGCAGCACCTGGATATACGTACAGTGACGATGGGCATCAACCTCCGGGGATGCATCTCGCCCGACCTGGAGACGATGAAGAGAAACATTTACGAGACGATTACAACCCGTGCGAAGGAATTGGTCTCCGAAGCAAAGGCGGTAGAGACAAAGTTCGGCATTCCAATCGTTAACAAGCGGATATCGGTAACCCCCATCGCGAATCTCCTAGACGCTCCGCTTGCCGGAGCACCAAAGGCAGAGGCCGTCAACGGCGCGGTGAGCATCGCAAAGACGCTAGATAAAGCGACTAAAAAGCTCGACATCGACTTCATTGGAGGCTACTCCGCGCTCGTCCATAAGGGCTTTACAGCGGGCGACTCCATTTTGATAAATTCGCTGCCGCAGGCGCTGACCTCGACGGATCGGGTTTGCAGCTCCATCAACGTGGCTACCACCCGGAGCGGCATTAACATGGACGCGATCCTGCTTATGGGCCGTATGATCAAAAAGATCGCTTCGATCGACCCGGTCGGCTGCGCCAAGCTGGTCGTCTTTGCGAATGCACCCCCCGATAATCCGTTTATGGCAGGGGCATTCCATGGGGATGGCGAGCCGGAAACTGTCATCAACGTAGGGATCTCCGGCCCCGGGGTCGTCCGAGCGGTGCTGGCCCAGCTGCCTGAAGCAGATCTCGGGCAGCTATCGGAGACGATCAAGCGGACCTCATTCAAGATCACCCGCATGGGGGAACTGGTGGGCCGAGAGATGGCAGCCCGGCTTGAAGTCCCGTTCGGCATCGTCGACCTGTCGCTGGCGCCCACCCCTGCAGAGGGGGATTCGGTAGCAAACATCCTGGAAGTTATGGGACTGGAGCGCTGCGGCACCCACGGCACAACTGCAGCCCTGGCACTGCTCACCGATGCGGTCAAGAAAGGTGGTGCTATGGCAACCTCGTACACAGGCGGCCTGTCTGGCGCGTTCATACCCGTGAGCGAGGACGCGGGAATGGTGGCGGCGCTCAGGTCCGGCGCGATCAATATCGACAAGCTGGAGGCGATGACCAGCGTCTGTTCCGTAGGCCTCGATATGATCGTAGTCCCCGGCGATACCGAGCCTGAGACCATCTCCGCGATCATCGCCGACGAATGTGCCATAGGCATGGTCAATAACAAGACCACCGGCGTGCGTATTATACCCGCCGGCAAAGAGGGAGAGCACGTGGAGTTCGGCGGCCTGCTGGGCGGCAGCCCAGTCATGCCGCTGAACAGATTTTCCTCATCCGGATTTGTCAGACGAGGTGGACGAATACCCGCGCCGATACAGAGTTTCAGGAATTAAAACCGCTGAAACAGACCGTTTCATATCACCACGTGGCCTTAAGGCTGTTTCATATCACCATGTGGCTTCACCATGTGGGCTTGCTCCCTAGGAATGAAACATACCAGGGCTTGGGTTCGTTACTATACTCCAGGTTGTTGCCCCAGTATACGATGACTTCTACTTTAGTGTAGCTGGAGAGGGCGTGGGATGGCACTGCCACTGTCTGATCGACGATACCGCCCGCGGTGATATTGCCTATATGTACCATGTTGCTGAAAATACGGTCTCCGGTCTGCCCGTTGCTGACCTTAATGCTGAAGTAAACGTTGGCAGTGTCGGTGTCGCCGGTATTCTGTAATGACAGCGTATAGTTCTCGACCTGCATACCATGTGATGTGTCATAGGTGACATCTTTCATGGCAACCTTTACCTGAGTGCCCGGGATCAGGCCGATGGCACCAGGGATGACGAATGGTGTAGGAGTGGCCTGAGCTATAGGGGTTGGCGTAGGAGTGGTTGGGGCTGTGGTCGGCGGCGTGTTTCCGAACTCCAGGCAACCGGATACTGAGGCAATAACAATAAATAGGATAAAAAGTATTGCCTGATTTGATCTCATACGCTTTTACCTTATAAGCAGATGAAGATTCGCGCATAAATCTGTTGTTGTTGTCGTCCCCGGTCTGCTGCTTCAGCATGGTCGCTTAAAGCGAACGGATTTCAGGATCGCCTTATCATTTCTCAGGAAGAAGCGCTTTCCCGCTGATCTCGTCAACCATGATCTCGATGACGCAGGTCCTTTCCACTGCATCGGCCGGTATCTTTCCCATCCTCTGGCCTCTGGAGAACTTAGCAGTTAGGGCGCTGATTATTCGCGCCTTTTGATCCGGGTCTTCAACGATTGTGGCTTTCCCGGTAGCGATCACGCTGCGATAGTAGGTGTTGCTTTTGCAGGGTTTTTCGGGGACAATGACCTGTTCTACCTCTTCGTCGGCCTCGAAGCACACCGCAGGGTTGGCCTGGATATGATCAAGTTTTTTCCCTTCCGGAGAGCAGTGAATGTAGATACGGTCATCTTCCAGGACGAAGTAGACCGGGACAATATACGGCGTCCCATTAGGGCTGATCGTTGCTATTCGGCCGGTGGTCGCCGTGTTCATGAATGCTCGGATGGACTTGAGGGTCATGCCACGGTTTTTGCGATCGGCGGAAACCACTTTCATGATGATCAGGCGATTATTAGCGCCTTCGGTATAAAAAGATCGTCATCCTGAGGGCATGCCGACCAGAGTATACGATTTTTTATAGGAATTTTTATATTCCAGTTGCTCGCCCCAGTATATATCGACGTCAACGATAACGCTGTTGGAGCTCTCGTGATCGGGGGTGGTCAATGGATAGGTGATGTTGCCATTCCCGGGTATGGTGCCTACCAGGTAGACCTTTGAAAAATATTGTTCTCCTGTTGGGAGATCTTTTTCTCGGAAATTGAAACCCACATTGTCTACCGGATCTGTGCCGGTGTTTTCAAGCACGACGGTGAAATTTTCCGCCTGGGTGGTGCCGTTGCCGTGCACCATGGAAACCTTGATATCTGACAGACGGATCTGGGTGCCGTTTATGGTGCCGATGGTAATAGGGCCTTGGGGTTGCCCGATCGGCGTGACGGATGTGGTGGCCGTCGGGGAGGTCGCCGATGGTTGTGGGGATGGCTGCACACTGCTATTGGGGCTGGCGCAGCCTGACAGTGTTATGACGATCAGAATAGATAAATAAGTTAAAGCCTGTGAGAGCTTCATCAATATAACCAGATATCAAAGATATGGAGTCATAACTATAAAGTTAATGGTCGGATTCGGGGATATTTGGCCCGTTCATATCAGGCCCCCGGCGTCGCTTTGATATTCTTAACCCGGACGGTGGGCGAGATGATTGTTCCGACAGGTCGGTCATCCGAGCCCATACCGTCGATCTTCCTCAGAAGATCGAAGATGTTGCCGCTGATCATCAGCGATCTGATCGGTTGGGCCAATGTGCCGCCCTCGACAATGAAAGCGTTCCGGCACTCGACCGAGAAGTCGCCGCTGAGTGGGTTCGCGGTGTGGGCGCCGATGATAGAGTTGACGTAAATGCCCTGGTCGGTCTCCTTCAGGACGTCGCTCCGTGGAAACTCGAATCGTATGTTGCGGGGTCCGACTTTTGGGGGTGTGGAGTAAGATCCCCTTATCCCGTTGCCGGTCGATTTCCTGCCTTCTTTGCCTGCGGTATATAGATCGTAGAGGAACGATTCGAGCTTGCCGTCTTTGACGATCGTCGTTTGCTGAGACGCTACGCCTTCGTCATCGGCAGGGGAGGATCCAAGGCCTCCTTCGAGCAGGCCGTCGTCGATGATGGTCAGCCCTTTGGTAGCGATCGGTTGGCCTATTTTGCCCATTAGGCCTGATCGGCCTTTCTGGACATTCTCTGCGCTAATAGAGGATAGTAGGGTCGCTTCCAGCAGGTCGCCAAATGCGTGAGGGCCCAGAAGGACGTCGCAGGACTGTTCTTTGATAGGTTGCGAGCCTATCGAGTTTCGGGCCAGCTTCGAAGCTCTGTGGCCCACGGACTCTAGGTCCAGTTCGATCGATCGGGAGATATCGTACTCAAATGCGGTCGAGACGTCGTCCTTTTCTTTGATGATCACATCGACGTAGCCGATAATTACTGTTTCTCGGTCCTCAACGTTGATGCCGTTGGTGTTGGCGATCACGGCGTCTGTCATAATGCTAGAGAACTTCGCGGCTGTGACCGAGACGCCCTCTTCCTCTTTCGCAGCTTTGATCATTCGATCAGCGATATCTACTGATTGATCGAGTCCGATCTCCTGAACTCGCTGGTCGAATGTGCCTCGTACTTCTGGGTATTTATCCCACGGATGTGCCAGGCCTTTCAGCGCCGGGTCTCTAGGTCTAGCTCTTGCGCAGGCGATGGCCGCCCGAACCGTGTCCTCGTACTTGGTAGGGTCGTTGGACGACGAGTAGCCCTCGGCGCCGTCCACGATCACCCGGATGCCGGCGCCTATAGAGATGCTCTCTTCTGCGTGGCCCAGCTCTCCGTGCTCCGTTTCTACGGTGACTATCTTGCCAGCCATGGCGTATACCTCGGCATCGCTGGCGCCCAGTCGCATTGCTAGGTCGAGGAGCTTTCTGGTGTTGATCATGATGAGCCCCCCACGACAGCGTCTTTGATTAATATGTGAGGCGATCCGTCTCCTACAGGCACTCCCTGGCCTGCTTTACCGCACCGTCCCGAGTGGAAGTCGAGATCGTTACCTACACGGGCAATGCTCTTCAGTGTCTTTAGGGTATTCCCTGATAGTGAGACGTCCCTGATATGCTCCCCGATTTGGCCGTCCTTGACCAGGTATCCCATGACCGCGTTGAACTGGAATACGCCCTCTCCGGTGTTCACCTGTCCGCCTCGAGAACCCTTCAGGTAGATGCCGTTCACGCCCTCGAAGACCTCATCTTTGCTTAGCATGCCATTGTCGATGAACGTGTTGCTCATGCGGACCACAGGTCGGGCTAGACCTCCAGCCCGGGCATTTCCTGGTTTGCCGCCAAGCTTCGCAGCCGTTTCGCGGGAGTTTAGATATGACTTCATGATGCCTTTCTCGATCAGAGTGGTCGGGTGTGAGGGCACGCCCTCGCTATCGTATGGGTAGTAGCCATACTTTAGCAGCGTGGGGTCATCCCTAACCGTCACTAGTTCGCTGCCGATCTGCTCTCCGGTGTGGCCTTCGAGGCAGGAATCGCCGTCCAGCACGGTGTCCGCCTCTGACGCATGACCGACCGCTTCGTGGATGAACACCCCCGCCAGCTCAGGATCGCAGATGACGTCGAATCGTCCTGATGGCGCGGACTTCGCGGAAAGCAGCTCGTATGCCTCGTCGACCGCCTCGCGGGCAAGCGCTAGAGGGTCGCATTGGTCAAATACCTCAAATCCACCGACGTTGAAGAAGCTGCGCCGTCCTGCCTGGAGGCTGCTGCCTTCGCCTGCCACTGCAGAACAGCTGAACCCGGTTCTGTAGAGGTCATATTCGATGCGCTGTCCATCCGAGGTATAGTGGATATTGTGGCCGTAGGATTCGGAGTAGTTGATGCGGGTGCTCTTCAGCAGCCCCCTTCTGTCCCGGCTACGCATTTCGTCCTCAACCGCTTTCAGCATTTCCTGTTTGTGCATTAACGATATGTCGGCGGGGTTCTTCTTTATCATGTATACCTCGTTTTTCCCCTCAGGTATCGCCTTTAGCTCGATCTTCTTTCGCGGGCTGATGCCATCAAGCCGTTTTGCCAGTGTGATGGCTGCGCTGATGGCGTCTTTGACATTCGCGGGGTCGTCGACTGTAGTAAACCCGTAGGAGCCTCCGATGATCGCCCGGACCGCTGCCCCGGAGAGAAAATGTGTTGAGACCTCATCGATCTCTCCGTTATCGTACGCTATTGCTGTCGTGTAGCCACGTATCTCACGCACATCGTAAAAGTCGGTCATTTGGATCACATATCACATCGTCTGAGCTATAAATAGTTCGGTGTTTGGCTTATATTCGTTTATGATGGAAAAAGTGTAAGGGGGTTAAGGTACAAATCCTTGCTGTTGATTATACCCTGGAGATGCCGTGGGCAAATCAAAAATTTTTTATACTAACTGGTTGCTTATACCTATGGTTAATATGTACATAAAAGTATTACATGTATAGTACTAGTGGTGCGTATTTACCCTGCCGACTATCGGCTGACACTCCAGTGGGATGCGGGTGTTTTCATATGAGTGTGACAAATGACTTGGTTATTAGCACAGATAAGCTGACAAAAATCTACAATGGAAAGCCGGCGCTGAACTCGCTGGACCTAAAAGTTCCGAAGCGCTCGGTCTTCGGCTTCCTCGGCCCCAACGGCGCGGGAAAAACGACGACAATCAAACTTCTCCTCGGCCTGATACGCCCGACAAGCGGCACCTGTATGGCGTTCGGCATGGACTCGATCGGCAACAGCGTGAAGATCAGGCATAAGGTAGGGTATCTCGCGCAGGATCCCAGGTATTATGAGTATATGACTGCGAGAGAGACGTTGCGTTTCGCTGCAAAGTTCTTCTACAAGGGTTCTGTTGAGGGGATCGAGGCTCGTGTCGAGGATACGCTGAAGCTTGTGGGCATCGATGACAGGGCGGACCGGCCTATCAAGGGGTTTTCCGGCGGCGAGCGCCAGCGGCTGGGCATCGCCCAAGCGTACATCAACCACCCCGAACTGCTCATCCTCGACGAGCCCGCAGCATCCCTAGACCCTATGGGAAGACGGGACGTGCTCGAACTGATGAACAAGATCCGAGGCAAAACCACGATCTTCTACTCGACACACATCCTGGACGATGTCCAGCGAGTGAGCGACACCGTAGCCATCATGAACAAAGGAGAACTAGTCACCCAAGCACCCATCGAAGAGCTTCTCCAAGGCAAGGGCAACGTTACCTACAACGTCGTGGTGAAAGGCGACGCGCCCAACATTCGTACCAGAGTCTCCGGGCTGCCGTGGGTCTCCGCAGTCAAAGTCACATCCCAGAATGGCCGCACCACCATGCTAATCAACGTGACCGACAATATGAAAGCGGAGGACAGCCTGCTGGACGAGTTCATCGCAGAGGGCGCCAAAGTCGTCGAGTTCGGACAGAGAAAGATGGATCTAGAGGACGTATTCATGAGCATCGTGGAGAGGAGCGGTAATGACAACTGAAAGTGAGTTACGATCGACAAACTACTACGGCCCATTCGCAGGCTTCCGCAACATGCTACAGAAAGAAAACGCCCGCTGGTGGAATCGAAAGTCGCTGATCACCCAGTTTATCGTCTGGTTCGTACTCCTGAACGCCCTTGGCATATGCACCATGGTCGGCATGGCCCACATCCATATACCACCTGCTCAAACAGCCAATCCCACTACTCTGGATCCGAACGCACAAGCCGCAATGGAAAACGGCATCAGCTTTCCACCGGATATCATCGCTACCACAGGCATGCAGATATTCTTTTACATGGCAGGCCTGTTAGTTTACATAGGCGCCGTCATCCTAGGCCATGATGCCATACTAAAGGAACGAGAATCTTGCACTGCCGCATGGCTTCTCTCTAAGCCGGTCTCGCGGAAGGCTTTCATGTTCTCGAAGCTCCTCACCATCAGCGCAGGCGCTCTGGCCATTATCCTGCTGTTACAGGGGCTGATCGCATATGCCGCATGCTCCGTTGCACAGGGCAACCCGATGCCGGCATTACCATTCCTGGCGGGCCTCGGCATACTGGGCATCGGAGTGCTATTCTACCTGATCATGTCAATTGCGCTCGGCACACTAATACAGTCCCGTGCTGTAGCGCTAGGATTACCGATCATCCTCGGCCTAGGGAGTGGAGTGATACAGATGGTTATTTCCATGATCGATCTCGTGAATAAAAACAACCTCCTGGACTATATCGGCTACATCACGCCATGGAAGTTCACCGATTATGCGACTGCATTGGCGACAGGCGGAACTTTCCTTGTTAACACGCCCCTGTCACAGTTACCATACTGGCCCTGGTCCGTCATAGCCACACTCATCTGGATACTCCTGTTCATCGCAGCCGCGGTATTGAGATTCGAACAACTGGAACTGTAGATAAAGTGATAAGATACGCTGGCGAAGATCGTCCCTCACATGACGACCTTCTTTCAACCTATTGCCCTCGAAAAAACCATATCTGTAAACAGCTAATAACTGGTGAAAATAATGATCGAAATCGTACCTATCCTGTCTGGCTTTGGAGACAGCATCACGCACATTCTACACAGCATGGGCTACACGGGAGTGTTCATAATCATGATCCTGGAGAGCGCCGGCCTGCCCATCCCAAGCGAGATCGTGATGCCCTACGGAGGCTTCCTAGCATCGAAGCATGGCCCTATAGACCTGCTTCTCGTAGCGATCATCGGGTGCGCCGGCACTGCGATCGGCTCAGCAATCGAGTACGGCATCGCACGCTGGGGCGGCCGAGCGTTCATCATCAGGTATGGCAAATACCTGCATATCACGCCCGCTAGGATGGCAAAGGCGGAGCGCTTTTTCCACAAGTACGGTGAATCAGCGTGCATTTATACCCGGCTGATGCCCGTGATACGGTCGATCGTCAACCTCCCGGCAGGCCTGCTCAATATGAACTTCTACAAGTTCATCGCCTACACGATGATCGGCGCCTTCCCCTGGTGCTTCATCCTAGCCGCCCTCGGCTACATGCTGGGCGACCGCTGGGAGAAGGTGACGAGCATGGGCCACGAGCTTACCTTAGCATTCCTGTGCATCTGTGGCCTGCTGATCCTGGCCGCAATAGTAATCTACACCCTGGTCCGGATGAAGATCATCCCGAAGGAAACGGTAGAGAGATACACCAAATTTCTGAAGGACATATAATAAAACAATAAAACTCCCAGGCGGATAAAACCAGACGACAGTCTGGTCCGGAAATCAAAGTACAATAAAAAAGAGGGTTAGCCCGCCCCCCTTCTTTTAGGTGCGAGCTCCTGCCTTTATCGTCGGGTTTCCCGACCGCCTATGGCGTCTAATGTGGTAGTGCCTTGTCGAAGATCCCGATGCTACCCATTTTTTCCACGCTGAAGTTGCGGATCTTATCGATGAAGCTCTCCTTCTTCTTGCCCGTCAGCGCATGCTCCAGCACTTCGCTGATATTTGAGACCGGGATGATCTGGACCTTATCCTTGTACATATCCTCGATAAGGACGTCGCCCAAGTTCGACTTAGGGATAAGCACCTTGGAGATGCCTGCCAGTACCGCAGCCTCGATCTTATAGGTGACGCCGCCGATGGGGAGCACATCGCCCCGAACCGATAGCGAGCCGGTCATAGCCACGCTCTGGTCTACCGGGACCTGTGAGATCGCAGAGATCACTGCAGTCGCGATGGAGACGGAAGCGCTGTCGCCCTCGACGCCCTCGTAGGTACCGACGAACTGGATATGCACATCCATGCCAGAGATGTCCTGGCCGGTGAACTTTTTGATGATCGCGCTAACGTTCTGGACCGCTTCCTTGGCGATCTCCTGCAGCTTGCCCGTTGCATATACATGGCCTTCCGCTTTGGACATGGCCGGGGTTACCTCAGCCACGATGGGCAGTACGACACCTGCATCGCCGCCGATGACCGCGAGGCCGTTGACCCTGCCTACCTCTTCGCCTGCCGCCTGGAACAGGCGGTAGTCCTTCCTCCTGTCAAGATAGCTGTCGGTGAGCTGCTGCTCAACCGAGCGGGAGATCCGCTTTGCCTTGAGCACATGGTCCGATGTAGTGACCTGGGCGCCCTCGGACCGGGCGATGTCGCCCGATACCCGGACTAGTCCACCTAGATCCCTCAATTTGAGGGTGAGGTGTCCCTTGCGGCCGGCACGGCGCATGGATTCCCGTACGATCTCTTCCACGGCAGAGCGGTCGAAGTGGGGGATCTTGCCATCCCTCGTGACCTCCTGGGCGACGAACCGGACCAGCTTCTTGCGATTTTCCGTGTTATCCTCCATCGAGTCGGTCATGAACAGCTCGTAGCCATAGCCCTTGATCCTGGACCGCAGCGCAGGGTGCATACCTTCCATGGCATCCAGGTTGCCCGCCAGGACCATGATAAAGTCGCAGGGCACCGCGTCGGTCTTCACCATCGCTCCGGACGATCGCTCGGACTGGCCGGTGATGGAGAACTTGCCCTCTTGGACTGCGGTGAGGAGGTGCTGCTGGCTTTCCATGCGAAGGGTGTTGATTTCATCGATGAATAGCACGCCCTTATGCGATTTGTGAATAGCTCCAGCCTCAACTCGATCGTGGGACGGGGTCTCGAGCCCGCCTGACTGGAAGGGGTCGTGCCTAACGTCACCCAGCAACGCACCCGCGTGGGCGCCAGTTGCGTCGATGAAAGGCGCAGTCGTTTTGCCCTGATTAGAGACGAGAAGCTTAGGGGTGATGACGGTCTCCTTGGGAGTGACGTATCTCAGCAAGAGCAGTAACAGGAGCACTGCAATGATAGCCCATATAAAAGTCTCGTGGGGCAAGCAGAACCATGCGAAGCCGAGGATGGCCATCATGGCTATGACGATGATCAGGTTGCGCAGCTGGGCGTTCTTCTGAGCTTCCATCTTATGCGCGTTCACGATCTGTTTGCCTTTACCCGCAGGGACCACCCGTACCTTAGGGTTATTCGAATCCTCCGGGTTATGATAGATGAGAACATCCTGCAACTCCTCTTTGGGCAGTAACTCAGCCATCGCTTTGGCAAGCATGGACTTCCCAGTGCCCGGAGTTCCGATCATCATCACATGGCGGCGCTGGCTGGCCGCCTTCCTGATGACCTCTACTGCATGCTCTTGGCCTATCACCTGATCGATGAGCTTGGTAGGAACCTCTATATCAGCCGTGGACTTAAAGTCCAGGCCCCCACATAATTCATCCTGCCGCGGCTCAATTTTAGTCTCGTCACTCACTATGATCACCAGTCATCCGATTTGGATAATCACTTACATAGGATAAATACTTTTAGAGATTATATTTAATATTGGGCATAATATCATATTACAAGCCCGTTTTCCACTTCTATAGCGTATTTTTCAGTATTCACCAGACATAGCCTAAAAGTTTTTCCAGCATCTGCCACCAATGTAACAGATATTATATCTTATAATAGTTTAAGCTTTAAACCTTTTCGTAATTACTTATCGATAAATTAATTGGTTTGTTTATAATCGAGCGGCCTATAATTGGATGGTGTCGAATTTTATCTATAACGAGCACAGAGCAAGAGAAACCCCCATCCCCCTTCAGGGCGGCATTGAACCGAATCTCTTTAGCTCGCCAGGCATTTAAGCGGAAACCGCTTATCCACTACCAGGTTACAACAACGCCTTCGATCACCCATTCGCAAGAGCTGCAAGGTGATGACGGCCGCAAAATATTTTGAGTACAGGAGCGGGGCAGGCCAGGGAGCAAGGAAAATACAATACCGGGACGGCCCCCCTTCCCGGAGAAAAACCGGAGTCTGAAGGGGAGATAAGCACCTACCATCAATGTGGCGAGTGCTTTTCAATGAAACAGGAAGCCGTGTCCTTCAGGGCATTGTAGTTCACCTATAGCAGTCACCGACTTAAAATATAATCATATACCTGTGGCATGGACGATCCGATACTGGAAAACTGTACCCTGGTATGACATAGTGGCTTTTAGGCTTTTTCTGAGCCGGGGCCGGAGAGGCCTGCTCAGCTATTGATTTTTACCCTTCGGCGGGATCTGGTCGGGAGGCGGGCCGAGGGCCGGGTCGCCTGATCTTGGGGGTCTGTTTCGGCCTCTTCTGCTGTTACTGATCCACCGGTAACACGTATAAGCGAAGGCTATGATCAGGAGAATGATGAAACCGGCGGCTATCGGCCAGTTCTCCAAGATCGTGTCCCATAAGGTTGGGGGAGGATCCACGATGATCGCCTTGCGAATCATCTTGGTGATATGCGGATCGTCCTGACTGTCGTAGTACTTCACCTCAAGGGTAACGTAGTAGGTTCCGGGAACTGCGTCCGGCTTTACTTTGATACCGAACCTAGTGCTGATATTTTCCCCCGGATCTGTGTCCCCGAGATACATCGTGTCGTAGCTAACGGTAAATGGATCCAGCGCGTTCATTCTGACGATGGCATCGTGCGCGGTAATGCTCCCGTTGTTGGTCATGGTAATGTTGGCGACGCAGGATCTGCCGCATCTGATTTCGATGGGATCTGTGTCCACACTGAACCGCATCTGGGGCTCTACGTGCGCGCCGAAGGTGTCGATGTTAGAGGATTTCTGGATATTCCACGGATCAGTATATGAAACAACGGTGCTGAGCGGATAGTCGCCTTCCTCCGCGTCGTCCGAAATGCTCACCTTAAACTGCACCGTGCGCTGCTCCCCGGGTTCCATATGGCCAAGATACTGAGAATTTTGGATCGGGACGAGCATATCCTGTCCGATGGAACGCGGCTGCCCTGCAGACGTAGTCATGCTGGATGCCGAGTAGGTAAACGAGTCCTGGTCCGGTCCGCATGATGGGCAGGTCATGTAAGCGACCGCGTCGTCTACGGACAAGTTACCCAGGTTGCTGACCTTCATATTGACCAGTCCCTCGGCCCCGGGCACCATCTCAGTGGAGGAGGTCTGGGACACGACAAGGTCGAACGTATCCATGATCTGGACGTTCAGGTAGATGACAACCGACTCCTCCACATAGTTATTGTAGTCGTAAGTCGGACCGAACACAGAGGTATAGTCGAAGTCTTCAGCCAACCGCTTGTATGTGATCAGCAGAGGCAGATGATAGCAGCCAGGTTTTGCGTTCCGCGCCACACGCAGCAGGTAGGGCACGGGCGAAGACACTGCGCCCGAACAGAGCGAACCGAGCAGCATCTTGTCATCTGATATGACCTCTACAGGCGCGTCTCCGGTGGATAGCTTGCAGGTAACGCCCAGGGCTGTGGTAACCGTGGCCGGCACCGAGGGATCCGAGTTAATCTGCAGATCGCCTGGAGCCCCTGTCCCGGAATACTGGTAGGAGGCGCTGCTCAGACTGGTTGAAGATTTTGTGTCGGACAAACTAGACGCGCCTGCGATATTGCCCACGCCGATCGGCGTGTTTCCGCTCACCTTCACCCCACCCCCTGAGGCGGTTATCTGGGAGGCGGCCGACTCGGACTGACTGCTCATCGACGAATAGTTAGCGCTGGACGCGAAGGAGGCCTGGTCCTTGGACAGCCACGCGGGAGTGGAGTAGCCGGCGACAGACTCGAGATAGCCGCTGTTCTGTACCAGTACCTGGATAGGTATGGTTTCGCCGGGATATAGCTGCTTGTTGCCAAATACACATGCATCGACAATCGGGCCTCCATTGATCTGGGCTGTCGCGCGGGGTGATGTGAGCAGAAGCAGAAGCAGAAGTATGGCCGCTATTGTAACCTTTACGGCGATGGCTCGGACCGTTTTATCACCTCACATCGGACGCGTGACCACCACGTATCGAGCATAACCAATAGCGGAGGCATGATCACGAACGCGCTACAGAGCGCCATGACAAAGTCGATGATAGTAACGATGCCGAAGTTGCTGAGGATTGAAAAGCTGGACATTACCAGGGCGCCGAAACCCGCGATCACGGTGCTGGCACTAGAGAAAATGGCATTGCCGATCTTTGCTGTAGCGATCCGCATGGCCTCTGCAGGAGGGTGGCCTCGTGCCTTTTCTTCATAGTAGCGCTCCATATGGAGGATCGAAAAATCGATGCCGATGCCTATGGTGAGCGCGCCCAGGGTCACCGATAGCGGCGTGTACTTCATGTGGAGCAGGATCATAACGATACAGGAAAGCCCGGTAACGATGAACACTGCGATCACCGGCACGACCGCTCGTATCCAATCGCCCCGGAAGACGATAAGCAGGCCGATGAGTACGAGTATGCCGCTTTCCAGCGTCATTTGCAGTCGATCCCCGGTCATGGTTCCGAGCGTTAATAGCAGCACCTGGGAGTCGCCGCCTAGGGAGGCGGTGATGCCTGCCGGCGGACGGACAAATGCGAGGTCTTTCTCTACCCTATGAAGCATGCTCATCTTCTGATCGGTGGGTAGATCATTGATGGTCATGCTGATGATACCGGTGGCTCGATAGTCGTCCAGGTACCTGCGCTGCTCGTCGGCAGGTGTTCTGTCCAGCACCCCATGGATGCCCGGGACTGTATTCGGCACCGTGCCGTTATTATGTGCAGCGATGAGGGTTGCGATGTCGTCGACTTTCAGTACATCCGGGTTGTTGCGTTTCTCGTAGCTGGCGAAGTCTTGCATCCATCGGATCGTATCAGGGCTGGTGACATCCTCGGCCTTAACTTGGATGATCATATCGTCGGTCTGGTGGCCGACGATATTGGAAAGGGAACGGAAGTCGATGACCGATGGCAGATCCTGGGGGGCAAATGTGGATTGGTCGACCTCCACCCCGATGGTCGGATCCAGGGCGTATCCGGCGGCCATGGCCACCAGCGCGATGACGATGACGATCGGATGCTTGGTCGTGGTTTCGGCTACCTTCTCGATCACCTTTTCGATGATCCCATGCTGCGCCCTCTCCGCCTGCATCTGCCCGCCGATGGACGAGAGCAGCACGAGTATGGACAGGAGCAGAAACATTGCAACCAGAAAGCATGCGGCTACCCCGATCATGCACATCAGGCCGAAATCGTATATCATGGGGATTGGAGACGAGAGTATGGACAGGAAGCCCAGCATGCAGGTCATCACCGAATAGGTCACCGGCGGGCCAATATGCTTCACTGTGGCCACGACCGCGTCCCCCGGTGTCTTGCCGGTAGACAGCTCCTCCATCATGCGGTTCTGGAACTGGATAGCATACTCGACCCCGAGGCCGATCAGTATGGGAAAGACCGCCATCGAGACCATCGTCATCGGTATGCCCAGCAACCCCATGATCCCCCCGGTGAACACTACGCCGACGAGCACGATAGGCAAGGGCAACATCCGCCATCTTGCGTGGGAGAACGTGAACCATAATGCAATGATCATGAGGATGACGGCGGTGCCCAGCATGATCATCATGCTGCTCATCATTTCCTGCTGCACATCCAGCATCATGGCAGTCTTTCCGGTGACGATGGCGGACGTGCCTGGTGGAAGTTGAGCCCAGCTGAGGGTTCTCTTGACGTCGGATAGCACCGACGGCTCTTCATCCGGCTCAACATTTCCCCTCAGCTGCACGTTTATAAAGGTATGGTGCCTGTCAGGCATCAGCAATCCAGCGATATCTGCCGGATCCTGCGATATCAGACGCTCGACCTGCGCCTCGTTTTCCGCACCCTGTGGCAGCGCCCGTTTCAGATAGGTGTTGAGGCTCGTCACGTTATAGATCTTCGGGTTGGCCTGCAACTGGGATTCCAGTACCCCCATCGCCTTGATCACTGCGGGATCAAGGACATCGTCAGAGGTGATGGATATTAGGAAGGTGGTCGCCTGAAAATTCGTATTATAGTAGTCGATGTCCCGGTATGCCTGTGTATCTTTAAAAACATATGTCTCAATGCCGGTAGCCATGCTGATATGTCCGGCGAAGGCAGCAGCGAATGCCAGCAGCAAAACCGACATGAGGATAATAAAATAATAGTTATTTTTAATGAACCTGCCCAAGGCTTCTCCGAAGGAGACCATCGCACCACCATCCCCGGAATCAGGCCGGACGGCGCCTGAACTGTCCCGGTATGGATAGGTTAGGGAGGCATCATTATAAATATTGTTAATATAATATGGTTGATTGTATCATATCTATCGCGATAATGGCAAATATACTAACAAATTGATAAGAGCTACCGAGGACCTGCTGATCACCTAAAAACAGTAAAGAGAGACGACCGGCGCTTCAAAAAAAAAATTACTATTAAAATACGATTAACGGTGATTAACGGTGATTAACGGTGATTAACGGGAGGCGGCAGCTTCCAGCTTCCCCTTGTCCTTAAGTATCTTCTTCACCCGCTCTAGCAGCTCGGCCCGGCCGAACGGCTTGGTAATATAGTCATCCACCTGGACCACGTGGAGGCCGATCATCTTATCTATGGACTGCGACTTGGCAGTGAGCATGGCGACAGGGACCTTCGAGGTTTGTGGGTCGGCCCTAATGCGCTGATACACTTCCCACCCATCCATCTGAGGCATCATGATGTCAAGCAAGATCAGATCCGGCACGTCTTTGCCGATCTTCTCCAGAGCCTCCCTGCCACTGTAGGCTGTGATCACATCGTAGCCCTCGCTTTTCAGCACCAGCTTCACCAAGTCCACGACATCCGGCTCATCGTCGACGATCATGATCTTATTGGCCATGCATCCACGCACTCCAAGTCGTATTTCACATGCGGTCTGATAAAGGTTGGGAACATTTGACCCGGGTCCGGCCTCTCCTTACTATTTTAGGATGGATGGGATACGGGAATGACGAATCTCATGGCTTTAGCCGTTAGAGGAGTCACACCACAAATGCAATTGTTGATGCTATACCTTGTATATTTGAGGGAAGCCTTGAAAATGGACTACTACTGATCGGAAAGCTTCCTTACTTCCTCGAAGAGCGACTTCAATATTGTATCACGCAGCCGGTTTACCTCCGGGTTAGTCCGTACACGGGGGCGAGGGAGGTCGATGTCCACGATCTCCTTGATCCTACCGGGCCGGGAGGTCATGATGGCGACCTTGTCCGCGAGGAACACCGCCTCGTCCACGCTATGCGTCACGAAGATGACCTTGATCTTCTCCTTTCCCCAGATCTCCAACAGCTGCTCCTGCAGGATGTTCCTGGTCTGTGCGTCGAGGGCGCCGAACGGCTCATCCATGAGCAGGATCTCCGGCCCCACCGCAAGCGTCCTAGCGATGGCGCACCGCTGCTTCATGCCGCCGGAAAGCTGGTGCGGGTACGAATCCCTAAACCGGGTTAGTCCGACCATGTCGATGTACTTCGCGATGATCTCTCGGCGCCTCTCAGGGGGAACCTTCTTGACTTCGAGGCCGAACTCCACATTCTTCTCCACCGTCCGCCAGGGGAACAGCGTGTACTCCTGGAAGACAAAGCCCACCTTCGGACTGGTCCCGACCACCTTTCTGCCATCGATCAG
>Ga0187785_10000267_pt1 | contig 19924 bp, 15 predicted proteins | sample 0815_BV2_4_20_MG_FD_132466 | JGI IMG/M metagenome (GOLD analysis project Ga0187785, IMG submission 132466) | Tropical peat soil microbial communities from peatlands in Department of Meta, Colombia - 0815_BV2_4_20_MG | ecosystem: Environmental > Terrestrial > Soil > Wetlands > Peat | place...
CCGAGCCAGCGCAGCGGCGGCACCGTCTCGTGGAGCACCAGCACCGAGAACGCCACGATGATCACGTAGCCGAGGGCCGCGAAGGGGTAGGCGAATGACAGCGACGCCCGCGACAGCGCGAAGAGCCACGTCACCGCCGCGACGCCGAACAGGATCAGCCCCGCCCAGACGCGCGGCGACGAGAGCAGCGCTTTCAGGCCCCCCGCATCGAGGTGGAGCACGCCGCCCTGCGCTTCGGTGACGTGGTCCACGCCCGACTTCAGCGTGATCTGCGCGATCGCGGCGATCGTCACCGAGATCAGGATCAATCCGATCAACATGCGTCGGCTGCCTTTCGTCGTCGTCAGCGCCCGGTCCTGGGGCCCGGGCAGGCCGGTCGGTTCGTTCACGGGTCCTCCACCTCGATCCCGATCGGCATGAACGTCTGGTCGCGGCGCCCCTCGAGCTGCCGAACCTCGAAGCTGTACCGCTGGTCCTGCACGTGGTAGACGCGCGCGTTGTCGCGCGAATGCACCCCGAGGGTCACCCAGTACTTCCCGCCGGTGAAGGGCAGCGGGCCCAGCCGGAACCGTACGCGGCGCTTGCCGTCGACGCGGCCGAGGTCGACGCCCTGGCGCGCCGTGTCGCCCCCGAAGACGAAGTTGTTCGCCCCGTCGTGCAGGGCGAAGCTCACCACCGGGTCGGTCACCGGCTCGTTCGCCTTCAGATCGACCTGGATCGTCAGGGTCTGGCCGGGATCTAGGGGGCCGTCGATCGGATCGAGCCCGCGCAGCAGCGCGGCTCCGAAGATCTCGACCTCCTTCGTGCCCTCCTCGCGGGCGAACTCGAGATCGTGGTGCAGGATCGTCAGGCGCATCTCGCGCACGACGTCGTCGGGCGAGCCCGCCGCGTACACGACCCCGTGGTCGAGCATCACCGCGGCGTCGCACAGCTGGCGTGCCAGGTCCAAGGCGTGCGTGACCAGGACGATCGTGCGGCCGTCGGCCTGGAACGTGCGGATCCGGTCGAGGCAGCGCGCCTGGAACGCCTCGTCGCCGACCGCCAGCACCTCGTCGATCAGGATGATCTCGGGGTCCACGTGGACCGCGCACGCGAAGCCCAGGCGCATCAGCATCCCCGAGGAGTAGAACTTCACCTGGGTCTGCATGAACTCCTCCATCTCGGCGAAGCCGACGATGTCGTCGTACACGCGGTCGGTGGCCTTGCGCGACAGCCCCAGGAACGACGCGTTCAGGTAGACGTTCTCGTTGCCCGTCAGCTCGGGATGGAACCCGGCCCCGAGCTCCAGCAGGCCGGCGATCCGTCCGCGCTCACGGACCACCCCAGCCGACGGACGCAGGATCCCCGCGACCACCTTCAGCAGCGTGCTCTTGCCGGAGCCGTTGTGGCCGATCAGCGCGAGCGACTGGCCCTCGGGCACCGTCAGCGACACGTCGCGGAGCGCCCAGAAGTCGTCGGCCCGCACCCGTCCGGCCAGCAGGCGCTGCTTGATCGACGACGGCTTCTCCTTGTACATCCGGAAGCGCTTCGAGACGCCGAGGACCTCGATCGCCGGGATGCCGTTCACAGCTCCTCCGCGAAGTCGCCCGACATGCTGAAGAACACCCGCCAGGTCAGGTAGAGCACGCCGAGACCGACGAGCGTCACGACGCCGAGGCCGATCGCGAGCTGTCCGGCCGAGTACGGCGCGAGCTTCTGTGTCGCGTCGCTGGAGTGGTACAGGGCGCGCTGGAACCCGAAGACGATCCACGTCAGGGGGTTCAACAGGTAGACCCGCCACGCCAGCGAGCCGTGCGGGATCGTGAGCACGTTCGTGTAGACGACGCCGGCCGCGTACACGATCGGCGTCACCCAGAACCACACCAGGAGGGCGAGCCCGATCAGGTGCTGGACGTCGCGGTACCGGACGTTCAACGCCGAGACCCAGAACGTCACGGCGACCGTCACCGTCAGGAGCGCGATGAAGGCGATCGGATACAGCCACACCACATCGAGCTGGAACCCATAGCGGAAGATGATCATCGCCGCGAAGAACACGGCGGACTGCAGCACGAAGTCGAACAGCGACACGCCGACCGTCGCGAGCGGCAGGATCTCGCGCGGGAAGTAGACCTTCTTCACGAGGTTCGCGTTCGCGATCACGGACTGGGCGCCGGCAGACAGCGACACCGAGAAGAGGTTCCAGGCCAGCAGCCCGGCCAGGAGGAAGACCGGATAGTCCTTCACGCTGCTGCCGAGGACCTTCGAGACGAACCAGAACACCGCCAGGAACACGATCGGGTTCAGGACCGACCAGATCGCGCCCAGGACCGAGGCCGTGTATTTGACCTTCAGCTCCTTGCGGACCAGGTTCAGGATGATCTCGCGGTACGCGTAGAGCTCCCGGGCGCGCCGGATCACGCGGAGGCGAGGCGGCTCGGACGTGCGTTCGGTGACCTCGATGGCGGCGATCGCTGGTGCTCCTGCTCCGGGACGTCGGGCGGCCGGTCCACGGCGAACCCGCTGGTCAGAGAGCAAGTCTAGCAACGCGATGCGGCCCGGCCGAGCGTTCGGATGTGACGATCCGGCTAGAAGTGCAGGCGGGGGAACGGCGGCCCCTTGCAGGTCGTCTGCGGCGGCAGCGGATGTGCGGCCCGCGGCGTCTGGGAGAAGTCGAACGCCTGGCGCATCGGGTCGCCTGCCCGGTCGCGCGCGGTCAGGTGGCGCAGGCCCCAGTTGTCCTCGATGAAGCTCAGGACGCTCGAGAACTCGCTGACCGGGTGGGCGACGACGCCGTCCTTCGCGTAGGGGCTGATCACGATCATCGGCACGCGGAAGCCCATCCCCATCCGGTCGGTCGCGGGCGGCCGGACGTGGTCGTAGAAGCCGCCGTAGTCGTCCCAGGTCAGGAAGATCGCCGTGGTCGACCACATCGGGCTGCGCTCCACCGCGTCGATCACCTTGGTCGCCCAGTTCTCGCCCCAGCACGTGCTGAACGGCGGGTGGTCCGACAGTTCGTACCGCGGCGTGATCCACGTGACCGCCGGCAGGGCGCCCGCCTGGATGTCGGTGACCACGTCGTCGACCGGATGGATGTGCGCCTTCCAGGCCGCCGGCTGCTGGCGGTACCGGTCGATCGCGTCGTAGGCCGACCACATGTAGCCCTTCTCATCGCTGTCGGCGGCGTAGTAGCTCCACGACACGCCGGACGCGTCGAGCAGGTCGCCGGTCGTGGGGAACGAGAAGCACGGCCGCACCAGCGCGACGCGACCGGCCCGGTACGCCTCGACGAACGTGCGCGCCGGGGAGTCGCACCCCCACCGTTGGATCCCGCCGCCGGGCGGCACCGGGTTCTCGCGCGCCAGCGCCGACTGGGCGCCGATCGCGTAGAGGTGGTTCGGGAACGAGGGGCCCCACGCCGAGGAGAAGAAGTGGTCGAACAGGACGTCGTGCTTCGCCCAGTACCAGTAGTCCGGGATCTGGGCGGGGCGGAACTGCGTGTACGCGAGCTTCCCCTGCGGGCCGTGGTCGAACCCATCCATCTTCCCACCGTCGAACGCCGCGATCGCGCACCGGAAACAATGCGGGAGATCTCCCGGCATCGGTCCGACGACCGCGGGTCCCAGGGGAACACGCACGCCGTGATCGAGACCCGTGCGCACGCCGTCGGAACCGGGGAACCGTCCGAACAGGTTGTCGAAGGTGTGGTTCTCCTGGATCAGATAGATCACGTGCTGGATCTTCGTGGTGGCCGAGGGTGCCGCCGCCGAGGCCGTCGGCGGGTGCGTGGGCGTTCCGGACGAGGAGCACGCCGCGACGGCGACACACGTGAGGGCAACCGTGAACGCAACGGTCATGCGGAGCGGGGAGGTCGGCCGACGGGGCATCCGGGGAGGGAGCTTAGCCTCGCAGGAGCTGTTCGATCGCCTCGTCCAGCGGTGGGAGGGCCGGGATCCCCAGGTTCTCCACGAACACGCTCGTCAGGGCCGAGGATCGCGGCCGACGGGCCGGCCGGTGGAGATCACCGCCACGCTGCGGGTGGACCGCGCCCCCGAACCCGCCCACCTCCTTGCACCGCAGCAAGAAGCGGTGCCAACTGACCACCTCCGGCCCAGCGAGGTGATACGTGCCGAACCGGTGGGTGAGCGCGAGTGGCAGCAGCCGCTCGGCGAGGTGCCGGGTGTAGGTCGGCGATCCGGTGTGATCGGCGATCGCGGCCGCGTCCTCGCCGCGACGCAGCCGCGCGACCTGGGAGGCGACGTAGTCCTCGCCCCCGAAGACGTACCCGGTCCGTACGATGAATGACGCCGGATGGACATCGCGCACCATCCGCTCCCCGGCGAGCTTCGCCCGGCCGTACACGTTGATCGGCGCCGGCACGTCGGCCTCGTCGTAGGGAGCATCCTTCTCCCCATCGAACACGAAGTCCGTCGAGATGTGCACCAGGACGGCGCCGCAGGCGCGCGCGGCCAGCGCGAGCGCGTGCGGGCCCTGCGCGTTGTCGCGGAACGCCCGCGCCGGTTCCGTCTCGTTCCCGTCGACGTCGGTGAAGGCGGCCAGGTTCAGCACGATGTCGGGATGCAGCGGCACCACCGCGCGCATCACCGCCCCGTGGTCGCCGACGTCCAACTCGTCATGCGCGAACGCCAGGACGTCGTGGTGCGGCGGCACGACGTCGAGGAACGCCCGGCCGAGGCCGCCGCCGGCGCCGGTGACCAGCAGCCTCACGACGCTGCTCCGGCGGCTCGCGGTGCGGTGACCACGTCGACGACGTGGGCCTCCCGCAGCCGCGGCAGGTACTCCGCGTACCACTCGACCGTCTCGGCCAGGCCGTCGTCGAAGGCGATCTCCGTGCGCCAGCCGAGCCCGTGGACCCGGTCGGCGCGGACGCCGTACCGGAAGTCGTGGCCCGGCCGGTCGGGGACCGACACGATCAGGGACGGGTCCGCGCCGGCGAGCGCGACGATCCGGCGCGCCAGCTCGCGGTTCTCCAGCTCGAACCCGTCGCCGATGTTGTAGACCATGCCCGCGGCACCGTGGTCCAGCACGGTGATCGCCGCGCGGGCCCAGTCGCGCACGTGCAGGAACTCGCGCCGCTGCCGCCCCTCACCGTAGACCGGCACCGGCCGGCCCTCGAGCGCGTTGATCGCGTACGTCGGGATCACGCGCTCGATCTGCCGCGGCCCGTACGCGTTCGTCCCCCGCACGACGGTGACGTCGGCGCCGTACGTGGTGACGTAGGCCTGGCACAGCAGGTCGGCGGCGGCCTTGCTCGCGGCGTAGGGCGAGCGCGGCCGTAGCGGGGAATCCTCCTCGAACAGCCCGCCGGCCGGATCGCCGGCGCCGTAGACCTCGTCGGTCGACAGCAGCAGCATCCGGACGCCGGCGGCCAACGCGGCCTCCAGGACGGTCTGGGTGCCGAGGACGTTGGTCTCGACGAACCCGCGCGCCGCGTCGATCGACCGGTCGACGTGGGACTCCGCGGCCGCGTGGATCACGGCGCCGGCGCCCTGGAGCACCACGGCGACCGCGGCGGGATCGGTCACGTCGCCCAGGACGAACGTGAACCCCGGATCGTCGGCGTGCCGCTCGAGGTTCAGCATCGAGCCGCCGCTGGAGAGCCGGTCGAGCACGACCACGGGGCGGTCCGCGGCCCGCAGGGCGTCGACGATGTGGGAGCCGATGAAGCCGGCGCCGCCTGTGACGACCACGTGCTGGGGCATGTCGGACCTTCCGTGAGCCGGGATGCGCCTGAGTCTAGCTGGCGTGCTCGAGAGCCCGGTGCAGCGCGGCCGCCGTGGTGCGCGCGCACCGGTGCCACGTGTAGGACGCGACGCGCGCGGTGCCGGCCGCCCGAAGGACGTTGCGCAGATCCTCGTCGTCGAGCAGCTGGGCGAGCCCCTGGGCGATCGCCGCCGGATCGTCGGGGTCGACCAGCAAGGCCGCGTTCCCGGCGACCTCCGGCAGCGCCGAGGTCGAGGAGGTCAGCACCGGCACGTTCGCCGCGAAGCCCTCGAGCACCGGGAAGCCGAACCCCTCGTACCGCGACGGATACGCGAGCACCTCGGCGCCGGACAGCAGCGCGCGCCGATCCTCGTCCGAAACGAACCCCGTGCGGATCACACGCCGCTGCACGTGCTCCGGCAGCTCGGCCACCGCCCGCTCGATCCGGTCGGCATAGCCCGGCGCCCAGCGGACCTTGCCGCCGGCCACGACGAGGGAGATCGGGTACTCGAGGGTCGCGAACGCGCGCACGAGCGTCTCGAGGTTCTTCCGCGGCTCGAGCCCGCCGACGAACAGGACGTAGGGCCCGTCCAGGCCGAACCGCCGCCGGGCGTCCTCGACCTCCGGCGGCGAGGCCGGCCGGAACGCGTCGGCGTCCACGCCGTGCGCGATCACCTCGACACGGTCCGACATCACCGCGCCGGTGGCGACCAGATCGTCCCGCACCGCCTCCGAGGGGACGATCACCGAGGCGCAGCGCCGCAGCACGTCCGCGAACCGCCGGCGCCAGCGCGCGTTGTGGTGCGGAGCGGAGGAGGGCAGCACCGACCACGCCATGTCGTGGACCACCGGCACGCAGCGCTCGGGATGGCGCGTGGGCGGCGGCAGGAAGTTCGTCGCCAGGAAGAGGTCGGCGTCGCGCACCAACCACTCGAGGCGCGGCAGGCCGGTGCGCGCGCCGATCGGACCGAACAGCCGGACCGGGAACCGCGTCGCCCGCTCGTGCAGGTTCGGCGCGCGGCCGGCGAACCGGTGCGAGCGCGCGCCGATCCCGGGGAGGTCCAGGTACCAGGCGACGTAGTCCGTGTCCGGATCGGCGAGCGGGAGGTAGCGGACGATCGCGTCGGTATAGACCCCCACGCCGGTGCGACGGGGCTCCACGGCCGGCCGCGCGTCGATCGCGAAGCGCACCACGCGCCGGAGGTTAGTCGACCTCGAGCCGGCTCTGGTCCCCGACCACCAAGCGATGCGTGCGCGGTGCGGCGTCCCCCCGCATCTCGACGTCGACGTTGCGACCGAGCAACGAACCGGTCAGCGCGTTCACCCCGACGACCCGGCAGCCCTCCATCAGGATCGAGTCGCGCACGACGCTGCCGAGGACCTCGCAGCCGGCCTCGAGCGAGACGTCGGGCCCGATCGTCGCGTCCTCGACGATCGCGTTGGGGCCGATCACGACCGGGCCGACGAGGCGACTCCTCGTCACCTTCGCGCCCGCCTCGATCACGACCGCGCCCTCGATCGTCGTGGCCTCGTCGACCTCGCCGAGGATCGACCGCTCGGCGAGCGACAGCAGCATCCGGTTCGCTTCGAGGAGGTCGTCGGGCTTGCCCGTGTCCTTCCACCAGCCCTGGAGCATCTCGACGCGCACGGTCCCGCCGCGATCCACCACGCCCTGGATCGCCTCGGTGATCTCGTACTCGCCGCGCCACGACGGCTCGAGGGACCGACACGCGTCCAGGATCGAGGGGTCGAACAGGTAGACGCCGACGAGCGCGAGGTCGGACACGAACTCCTTCGGCTTCTCCACGAGCCGGACGACGCGGTCGCCATCGAGCTCCACCACGCCGAAGCGCTCGGGCTCGGGGACCCGGGCAACGAAGATCTGCGCGTCCGGGCGGGTGCGCTCGAACCCGCGGACGAACCGCGTGACCCCCTCGAGGATCACGTTGTCGCCCAGGTAGAGGAGGAACGGCTCGTCGCCGACGAAGTCGGCCGCCGTGAGCACGGCGTGCGCCAGCCCGAGCGGGGCCTCCTGCCGGACGAACGTGATGCGGATCCCCCACCGCGAGCCGTCGCCGACCGCGGCGCGGACCTCATCCTCGTTCGGCGGACCGACCACGACGCCAACCTCGGAGATCCCGGCGTCGCGGATCGCCTCGAGCGCGTGGAACAGGATCGGGGTGCCGCCGACCGGGATCAGCTGCTTCGCCTGCGTGTGCGTGATCGGGCGCAGCCGCGAGCCCTCGCCGCCGCTCAGCACCACCGCGCGCATGCGCGCGAGTCTACGCGGTCGGGTTCGGGCACTGGTTGCCCGTCGCACCGCCCGAGCTGGGCTTCTGGGGGTGGTACGAGGCCGGTACGACGATCGCGACGGGCGCGCCGTGCAGCGCCGCGGAGCTCACGAGCTTCAACCCGGGGAAGTACGTCGCGACCAGGTTCGCGTATGCCTGCTGGCCGGGCCGGTAGACGATCGCGGCGCCCGTCACCTTCGGCGGGACCTTCGACGCGTCCCAGATCCCCGGCGAGACGTCGAAGCCGGCCCGCACGAGCGTGTCCTCGACGCCCGCCGCCTTGCCGCCCGAGTTCGCGTCGATCACCGCCACCGTCGTGTTGGCTTCCGACGGCGGGGTGTTGACCAGCTGCGTCCCGACCCCCGTGATCGGCTTGCCTTCACTGATCGCCTTGAAGATCTCCTTCGCAGACGGATCCATCAACACGACGTCCTGACTCCCGACCTTCGCGAAAGGGTCGCCGGGAACGGCCCGGAACTCGACCGCGCCGGTCGAGATGCCTCGGAGCTGACCCACCAGATAAACCAGATCGCCGGGCAAGAGCTTCCGGTCCCGGTGCAGGCTCGCGAGCACCGGCGAGACCAGCCCCGGGGCTTTCACGATCTCGCTCGGCGAGAGCATCTGGTTGATCACGGAGCGCATGAACTGCTGCTGGCGACCGATCCGGGAGAAGTCCGGGATGAAGTCGCAGGGGAGGTGGCGCGTCCGGACGTACGCGAGGGCCTGCAGGCCGCTGAGCCGCTGACATCCGGGCACGATGTCCAGGCCGGTGTTCGGATCGACGATGTGGCCGACCTCGCTGTAGTAGGTCGGCACGACGTTGCCCTGCGCGTCATTGCCGTCGACCCATCCCGGCGTGTTCACGTTGTAGGCGGGGATGCACATGTCGACCCCGCCGAGCGTGTCGACCACCTTCTCGAAGCCGTTCAGGTCCACGTAGAGGTAGTGGTCGATCGAGAGGCCCGTGAGGTCCGTGATCGTCTGCGCGAGCAGTTGCGGACCGCCGTGCTCGAGCCCTCCCTCGAAGGCGGCGTTGATCTTGTTCATCCCGTGCCCCGGGATGTGGACCCACAGGTCGCGCGGGAACGAGAGCACGATCGCCTTCTGGAGCGCGGGATCGGTGTGCACGAGCATGATCGTGTCGGCCCGATTCGCGCCGCCGATGTCCGCGTTGTTGCCGAAGTCGTTCGTCTGCTGGGCGTTCAGTCCGGCCCGCGAGTCCGAGCCGAGCAGGAGGTAGTTGCAGGGCTCGGTCGCGCAGTTGCTCGTCGGCAGCTGATTGCCGTTCTTATCCGTCTTGGTCAGTGGGGGATCCGTCCCGATGTCCCGGAGCTGGACCCAGCGCACGGCGCCGGCGGCGGTCGCGACGCCGACCACCAACGACAGCGACGCGGTGATCGCGATCAGAGACCGGAAGAGCCGGCCGTGCGGCGCCGACGACATGACGCCTTCCAGCGTAGTGGGTGCCTGCCGTCGGGCACCTGACCGCGTGTGGCGTTCCCGTGACGCTCCTCCCCGGCGCGGCCCCGCACGTATGGCATCATGCGCCGCACGGGTTGTGCGGAGAGGGGACCCGGTGAGCGAACGGATCGCGGTGGTGCTGGTCGGGCTCGAGGACGCCGAGACGGCGGCGCTCGTGCGCGACGACGGCTTCGCGGTCGAGCGGCTCGACGCGCTGACCGGCCCGGTGGGCGCCGACGCGGTGGTGCTCGCCGTCGCACCGGGCGAGCCGTTGGAGGCGATGCGGGTCGCCCGGCGCCACGCCCGGGACGCCGCGATCGTCGTCGTGACGGCCGGGGACGACGCCGCCGACGGTACCGTGGCGATGCACGCCGGCGCCGAGGATCACCTGGTGCGCGACGAGACCCTCGCCGCGCTGCTCCCCCGGTCGGTCCGCTACGCGGTCGCGATCCGGCGGATCCGTCGCGAGCTCGAGACGGTCGATCCCGCAACGTCGCTGCCGAACCTCCGCGGATTCGGCGCGATCGCCGAGCATCACCTGCGGATGGCCGACCGGGCCGGACATCCGATCGTGTTCGTCTTCGTGCGGCTGGAGGAGCTCGAGCAGGTCCGCACCGCGCTCGGGCCGGACGCCGCCGATGACCTGGCGCGGGAGGCGGCCGCCGTGATCCTGGAGGCCGTGCGCGACTCCGACGTTCCGTCGCGGATCTCACCCGAAACCTTCTGCGTGCTGCTGACGGGCTCGGCCGAAGGCGGCGAGGCGATCGTCCTGTCCCGCCTGGTCGAGGCGATGGCCTCGCACGACGCCGCGAGCGACCGACCGCGTCTGGCGCTCGCCGTCGGGAGCGCTCGCTACCGACCGGGGAGCGGCGGATCGCTCGGCGGGCTGCTCGAAGAGGCCGCCCGCTCGCTGGGCCCGCCGGCCGGCTGAGCCTCAGTCGGCGCCGGCGAGGATCTGGGCCAGGACGAACCGCAGCACGCCGCCCGCGCGGAGGTACTCGAGCTCGGCCTCGCCGTCCACGCGGACGATCGCATCGAACGTCACCGACGTTCCGTCCTCGCGGACCGCCTCGACCTCGACCTCCTGGCCCGGCGTCAACCCGCCGGCCAGCCCGCGCACCGAGAACACCTCGCGGCCCGTCAGGCCGAACGCGTCGGCGGACTCGCCCTTGCGGAACTGCAGCGGCAGGACGCCCATCCCCACCAGGTTCGAACGGTGGATCCGTTCGTAGCTCTCCACCAGGACGAACCGGACGCCGAGCAGCGACGGCCCCTTGGCCGCCCAGTCCCGGCTCGAACCGCTGCCGTACTCGGCCCCGGCGAGGACCGCGACCGGCACGCCCTCGTCGCGGTCGCGCAGCGCGGCGTCGTAGACGGTGGTGACCTCGCCCGAGGGGAGATGGGTCGTGAACGGCCCCTCGGTGCCCGGCGCGAGCTCGTTCCGCAGGCGGATGTTCGCGAACGTGCCGCGCAGCATCACCTCGTGGTTGCCGCGACGCGCGCCGTAGGAGTTGAACGACCGCGGGACCACGCCGTGCTCCTGCAGGTAGCGCCCCGCCGGCGAGTCGGGCTTGATGGCGCCGGCCGGCGAGATGTGGTCGGTGGTGATCGAGTCGCCGACCTTCACCAGGATCCGAGCGCCCTCGATGTCCGTGATCGCCGGCGGCTCCGGATCGAGGAAGAACGGCGGCTCCCGGACGTAGGTGGAGTCCGGATCCCACGCGTAGACCGGCCCCGCCGGCGTCGGGAGCGCGTTCCATCGTTCGTCGCCGTCCCAGATCCGGCCGTACTCGTGCGTGAACTGCTCCGGTGTGATCGCCCCGGCGATCGCCTCCGCCACCTGCGTGGACGACGGCCAGAGGTCGCGCAGGAACACGGGGCCGTCGGGCCCGTCGCCGAGCGGCTCGCGCGTCAGGTCGACGTCGACCGAGCCGGCGATCGCGTAGGCCACCACGAGCGGCGGCGAGGCCAGGTAGCTGGCGCGGACCTGCGGATGGATCCTGCCCTCGAAGTTCCGGTTCCCGGACAGGACCGCCACGACGTTGAGGTCGTTCGCATCGACTGCCTCGGCGACCGCGTCGGGCAGCGGCCCAGAGTTCCCGATGCAGGTCGTGCAGCCGTACCCGACCAGGCCGAACCCCAGCTTCTCGAGGTATGGGGTCAGCCCCGCGCGGTCGAGGTAGTCCGTGACGACGCGCGAGCCGGGCGCGAGCGAGGTCTTCACCCAGGGCTTCGCCTCCAGGCCGGCCTCGACGGCCGCCTTCGCCAGCAGCCCGGCGGTCAGCATCACCGACGGGTTCGACGTGTTCGTGCAGGACGTGATCGCGGCGATCACGACCGAGCCGTGTCGGACGACGCCGTTCACCTCGGCCGGCTCCTCCGCGCCCGGCTCGATCGTCGCCGACGGATCGACCGCGATCTCGGGCGTGCCGCCGCCCTCCGCCAGGAACCGGCCGACGTCAGCGGGGCGCGGATCGGGCTCGGCGTGGTCGCGGAACGCCGCGACGAACGAGTTCCACACACCGCCCAGTGGCACCCGGTCCTGCGGTCGCTTCGGGCCGGCGACCGACGGCTCGACGCTCGCGAGGTCCAGCTCCATCGTCTCGGAGAACGTCGGGGTCGGGTCGCCGTCGCGGCGGAACAGCCCCTGGGCTTTCGCGTAGCGCTCGACCAGGTCCACCCGGTCGCGGCGTCCGGTGAACGCGAGGTAGCGGAGCGTCTCGTCGTCCACCGGGAAGTACGCGGCGGTCGCCCCGTACTCCGGGCACATGTTCGCAAGCGTCGCGCGGTCGGCGACCGACAGCGTCGACAGCCCGTCGCCGAAGAACTCGACGAAGGACCCGACGACACCGTGGGCGCGGAGCATCTCGGTGAGCGTCAGCACGAGGTCCGTCGCGGTGGTTCCCGCGGGCAGAGCGCCCGAGACGCGCACGCCGATCACGACCGGCTGCGGCAGGAACATTGGCTGGCCGAGCATCGCGGCCTCGGCCTCGATCCCGCCGACCCCCCACCCCAGCACGCCGAGCCCGTTCACCATCGTGGTATGCGAGTCGGTGCCGACCAGCGTGTCGGGCATCGCCACGCCGTCGCGCACCGTGACGACGCGGCTCAGATGCTCGAGGTTGACCTGGTGGCAGATCCCGGCGCCCGGCGGCACGACCCGCACCCCGTCGAAGGCCTGCTGGGCCCAGCGGAGCAGCGCGTAGCGCTCCCCGTTGCGTTCGTATTCGTGCTCGATGTTCGCGCGGTAGGCGTCGGCGGAGCGGAACAGGTCCACCTGGACCGAGTGGTCGATCACCAGATCCACTGGTACCAGCGGGTTCACCGACGCGGGATCGCCGCCCGCGCGCTGCACGGCACTGCGGATCGCGGCGAGGTCGACCACGGCCGGCACGCCGGTGAAGTCCTGCATCAGGACCCGCGCGGGCATGAACGCCACGTCGCGCGCGGCGCCGGGCCAGTTCGCCAGCGCCTGGACGTCGTCGTCCGAGACGTCGCGTGTGCCGGCGCGTCGGAGGAGGTTCTCGAGGAGGATCCGGACCGTGTGGGGCAGCGCGCTCGTGTCGGCGACGCCGAGCTCGCGCAGGTGCTCGATCGCGAAGCGGTCGACGATGCCGGCGTCGCTCGCCAGCGGGACCCGCGCGCCGACGAACGCCGAGCGTGCGGAACCGTCCGTCGGAGCCATGGCTCCATCCTCCCAGACGTCGTCAGTCGGACGGACCGTCGGCCGCCCGCTCGGCGAGCAGCGCCTCCTTGTGCGCGATCCGCGCGGTGCGCCGCAGCCGCGCCTCATGCTGCCGGCGGCGCTCGATCTCGGTCTCCACCGCGAGGGGCGGCACCGGGCGCGGCCGGCCGTCGGCGTCCAGGGCCACGAAGACGAAGTACGCGGAGGCGGCGTGCGCCCGGCGGCCCGTGATCGGGTCCTCGGTCTCCACGCGGACCCCCGCCTCGAGCGACGTGGTGCCCACGTCGTTCACCGAGGCATGGAGGGTCAGGACGTCGCCGACGTGGACCGGCTCGAGGAACGAGATCTCATCGACCGTGACCGTCACGCACAGCCCCCCGGCGTGGCGGATCGCCGCGAGCGCCCCGGCCGTGTCGGCCAGGCGCATCACCACACCGCCGTGGACGTTGCCGGCGATGTTCGCGTCGGTGACCTCCATCAGCTGGGTGAGGGTGACGCGCGCCTGCGAAGCGGGCTTCGGCGTGAGATCCCAGGTCACGGGCCGGATACTACGGCCCCGCGGGCCTGCGGGCGGTCGTATCCAACGGCCGCTGCTACGCTGCCTAAACGTTTGAGCGCGGCCCCTGTCGAGGCCGGGGGACCCCCTTCCGTACCCCCGGCGCCCTCCCAGACGGGGGCCGCGCTCTGACGTCTCCCTGGGCCGGCTCCCCCGCCGCGCCGCCCACGTCTGACAGCATCCGCTCGTGCGGCCCGCCCTCCTGGTGACCCTCGCGATCCTGCTCGCGTCCTGCTCCTCCTCTGCCGACGGCTCGGCTCCACCCTCCGCGCCGGCCCCGACCTCCGTCACCACGCTCCCGGCGCCCTCTGGCCCGCCGGCCGGGCCGCCCTCCCCGACGCTGTCCCTCCCGGCCGGCGTGCCCCGGTCCTTCGCGGACGACGTGCCGGCCGCCGACGTGCCGGCGAAGGCGTTGATCCCCCGCGGCGCCGGGGTCGAGGGAACGTGGTACGCGGCGACCTCGGCCGGCGACGCGATCGTGGTCTCGTGGTCGGTGCCGGGCCCCGATCCGTTCCGGCTCGAACGTGGCGTCGTCGCGTGGCGGCACTTCGACGACGGCGGCGCGCCGTGGCGGCCGGTCTTCGGCCAGGCGTACGACCCCCATCGCGATCCCGTGCTCGGGATCGCCGCGACCACGCAGGACCTCACGGGCGACGGGTCGGAGGACGCGCTCCTGCTGGCCTCGACCGGCGGCTCGGGCGATTGCGCGATCGCGACGGTCGTCGACCTCGCGACCGGCACCGCGATCTACCGGCGTTCCGCGTGCGACACCACGTTCGCCCCCTCGACCCAGCCGGTCGGACTGGTGGTGACGCAGAACGTCTACGCACCGGGCGACGCCCATTGCTGCCCGAGCTCGATCCGGACGACCGTGCTGACGTTCGCGGACGGGACGTGGCACACGGCGTCCAGCACCACGTCGCCGGCCTGAGCTCAGGTCGTCACGGCCACGCTGCGGCGCCGGCCGACCTTCATCACCTGGATCGCGGCCGGGAACCGGTCCTTCACCTGCTCGGCGTGCGTGATCACCAGCAGTTGATGGAAGCGGCCGGCGAGCATCCCCATCGCCTGCACGAGCAGGTCGCGCCGCTCCTGGTCGAGCGACCCGAACACCTCGTCGAGGATCAGCAGCCCGACGTCGGCGCCCGAGACGCGAGACAGGTGGGCCGAGATCGCCACCCGCAGCGCGAGGTTCGCCAGGTCGCTCTCCGAGCCGCTGAAGCGGTCGATCGCGAAGTACCGCTCACCGTCGGCGATCCGGATCGACAGGTCGTCCTCGTCGATCCGCAGATCGTCGTACTCGCCGTTCGTGAGCTCGCGGAACAGCGCCTCGGCCTCGCGCGAGAGCTCGGGTCCGACGCGCGCAACCAGGTGGTCACGGAAGCCGTCGAGCAGCACCGCGACCCGGTCGAGGACACGCGCCTCGTCGCGGAGCCCGCGGGCCTTCCGCTCGGTCTCCGTGGCCTCGCTCAGCCGGCCGGCCAGCCCGCCGGCCAGCGTGCGGGCCTCGGACTCGGCGGTGCTCGCGGTCCGCTCGGCGGCGCGGGCCGCCTCCAGGACCTCCTCCGCGCCGTCGCGTGCGGTCGCGAGCGCGGCGTGCGCGGCCGCGTCGAAGGCGAGCGCGCCCGCGTCGGCCACGGCGGCGCTCAGACGCTCCTCGATCGCCTCGAGCTGCTCGGTCGCCGACGTGAGGTCGTCGCGGAGTTGGTCGCGATGCGCGACGCCGGCGCGCAGGCCGGCCAGGCGCTCCCCCAGCTCGCGTTCACGCTTCACCGCGGCCTCGAGCTCGGGGACCGGCGGCGGTCCGCCGCCGAGGTGCGCGAGTACCTCGGCTCCCTCGGCCTCGATCGCGGCGAGCCGTTCCTGGAGGGCCCGGCGGCGGTCCGCGTCCCGACGGGCGGCGTCGGCCGCGGCGGCGGCCGTCCGGTGCGCCGCCTCGGCCGCCTTCGCCGCGCGCTCGGCCGCCACGCGCTCCTTCTTCGCGGCGGCGGCCGCGGCGGCGGCGGTCCTCCGCTGGTCCTTGCGGTGCCGCACGAACCCGGCGTAGTCCTCGCCGAGGGGACGCCCGCACACCGGACACGGCTCCGACGGATCCGCCTCGCCGGCGCGCGCGAGCGCCTCGTCCGCCAGGGTGAGCGCCCCGGTGGCGTGCTCCTCGCCGGCGCGGGCCGTCGCGAGCACACCGCGCGCGGCCTCGAGCGCGGCGGCGGCCGCCGCGAGGTCGGCCAGCTCCTCGGCGGCGTCCCCGGTCCCGTAGGCCTCGAGTTGGCCCCGGAGCTCGGCCGCCTCGCCCGCGCGGTCCGCGAACCGGCGGCTCAGCGCGAGCCGTTCGTCGGCGCCCGCGAGACCGGCGAGCTCCTCCTCGAGGGGCGCGATCGCGTCCTGCTCCTGCTCCAGGGCTTCCAGCCGCTCGCGCAGGCGCGCCGCTCCGACGCGCAGCTCGTCCCGGCGCTCGGTCGCGTGCGTGATCTCGACGGTGAGGGTCTCCACGCGCTGCCGAAGCACGTCGGCGGCCTCGAACGCCGCGCGCGCGTCGCGGGCCCGTGCCTCCTCCGCCTCGACCGCGGTGCGGCGGCGCGCGACCTCCGCCGCGGCCTCCTCGGCCGCCTCGGCCGCCTCCTTCACCTCCGCCTCCAGGGCGGCCAGGTCGGTCAGGAGGCCGGCGAGGTCCTCCGCCGTCTGCTTCGCGGTGCGCGCCTCCCGGCGCGCGACGATCCTGGCGTCGTCGACGGGCTTGATCCCCAGCAGGCGCAGCGCCATGTCCTTGCGCTTTGCCGCCGTCACGTCGGAGAACGCATCGAGCTGCTTCTGCTCGGCGACCACCGAGGCGGTGAAGACGCGCAGGTCCATCCGCAACGCGCGTCGGATCTGCTCGTCGACATCGCTGACGCCGGTGGCGAGCAGCTTGCCGCCGACGTACAGCTCGGCGTCGGGCCTCGCGTTCTTGCCGGCGATCGTCCGCCGGACCTCGTAGTGCTGGCCGCCGTGCTCGAAGGTCAGCCGCACGACGCAGTCGGTCAGCAGGCCGGTCGTACGGATCCCGTCCTTCTTCGTGCGGGCACCGTCGACGCCGTAGAGCGCGAACAGGATCGACTCCACCAGCGTGGACTTGCCCGCGCCGTTCGGCCCGACGATGCCGATCGCGCGCGCCGGCAGCTCCAGGTCCACCTCCTCGAAGACCCGGTAGTTCCGCAGGGAGAGCTCCAGGAGCCTCACACGAGCTCCCCCCGGGCCTCCTCGAGGAAGCGGCGTCCCTCCACGACCACGCGCTCCCGGTCCAGTCCGGTCAGGTCCTGCGTGGCGACGTAGTCGGCCCACTCACGCTCGAGCGATCGGACCTCGGGCGCGCCCTGCACGGCGTAGGTCTCGGCGCCGACGTCGGGCTCGACCTGCACGTGGAGCGCGCCGGGGATCGCCTCCAGGAACGAGGCGACGCCCACCTGCCGGTACGCCGAGGCGTCCACATGGTTCAGGAACACGCGGACGATCGCGCCCTCCGGCGTGCCCCGCCCGGCGAGCTCGACCGCGTCCACGAGCTGCCCCGGCCCCATCCCGCCGGCCTCGACGCCGAGCGTGAGCAGGGGCCGCTCGTGCGGGTTCGCGACGTGGGTCACCTTCCCGGCGTCGGTATCCAGCACGACGATCCCCTTCGGGCCGGCGTCGGCGGGGCGGTCAGCGAAGCTGAAGGAATCGGTCGCCCCCGCGTACCAGGTCCGGGAGGAGACTTTCTGGAACACGTGGTAGTGCCCCAGCAGGATCCGGTCGAAGCGCCGGTCGAACGCCGACTCCTCGACCTCCAGCTCGTTCACGTCGCCCCACGCGCGGGCCGGCAGCGACGTGAGCGCCACGTGCGCCAGCAGCAGGTCGGTGGCGTCGCCGCCGGCGGCCGCGCCGGCGCGCTCGAGCTGCGCCCGCAGGTCCTCGGTGGACAGGGTCTGCGGCACCGCGTGCACGAGCACACCGGCGAGCTCGACCGAGACCGCCTCCATCCGCCATGCGAACGTCACGTTCGCGAACACGCGCTCCAGCGCGTCGTAGGGCGAGCCCGTGCCGCGCACGCGCGGCGTGTCGTGGTTGCCGCTGATCGCGACGCCGCGCAGCCCGGCGTCGGCCAGGCGCTGCAGCCCGCCCAGCACGTGGGCGAACGTCCGGTACGTCGGGCGCGCGTGGTCGAAGATGTCACCGAGCCACAGGAACCCGTCGGGCTCCTGGCGCAGCGTCTCCTCGACCGCCCAGCCGAAGGACCGGAGGAAGTCCTCCTCGCGGAGGTTCCGGCCCTCGTCGTCGCGCAGGTGCGCCAGGTGCGTGCGGCCGAGGTGCGCGTCGCCGAGCGCGACCAGCCGCGCCACTACTCGACGAACCCCCCGCCCGCGTCCGACGGTGCGGGCGGCACCGGCGAGGGTCCGGCCACCGACTTCAGGTACTCCTCGTACAGGGCGACCTTCGCCGGCAGCGCGAAGGGCGCCTCGAGGTTCGTGACGATCGCCTCGCCCGGCATCAGCGTCTGGATCTCGGGACCGAGGTCGGAGACGTCCTGTTTCGAGGAGCCGCGCAGGATCGAGCGATCGCGTTCGTCGGCGAGCCCCAGGATGAAGAAGGTGTTGAACTGTGACAGGAGCTCGTCGTCGATCAGCTTCGGCTGCTGCGACACGGCGCAGAGCCCGACCCTGAACTTGCGGCCCTCGCGCGCCAGGCGCGGGAAGACGTTCTCGTCGCTGCGCTGCGCACGGGCGAGCACCCGCTGCGCCTCCTCCAGCGCGACGAGCGTCGGCGGCAAGGTCTCGAACCCATCCCGGTCCGCCTGGTAGCGCTGCGCGTAGGTCTCGAGCAGCCGCCGGGTGATCACCGAGGCGACCAGGATCTCCTCCATCCACGACAGGCCCGACGTGTCGACCAGCACCGAGTACCCCTCGGTGAGCTCCTCGACGATCCGCGCCGACAACGAGGTCTGCGACGGATCGCGCGAGATGCACGGCATCTCCAGGATCCGCTGCGCGCGGCGCTGGATCACCTGCAGCGTGCTGGTGGCCACCGACAGCTGTTCCGCGAGGGCCGGCACGTCCTGCTCCTCGCCCACCGTCACGATCCAGTCCTCGCCGAAGAAGCGCACGAGGCGCCAGATCGCATCCTCCTGCGCGTGGCTCCACTGGTAGGCGGTTTGCAGATCGCCCTGCGTGATCTCCGCGAGCGCAAGCCGCAGGGCGGTGGCGCCGGCGCCGGCCGCGCGCGTGGCGTAGACCTTGAGCCGGTCGGCGGCCCACGGATGGTGGCGCAGCCCGCGCCGCGTTCCGCCGCCGCCGTCCAGGTACTCGCCGTGGGGATCGAACAGCAGGCAGGCGTACCGACCCTGCGAGGCCAGGATCTGTCCGGCGAGGACCTTCATCAGGTTCGACTTGCCCATACCGGTGGTGGCGAAGACCCCGACGTGGGAGGTGATCGTGTCGCCGCGGATCCCCACCTCGAGGTCGATCGTGTCCTCGCCCGAACGCAGCAGGCCGATCGTGAGGTCGCCCATCCGTTCCCGCAGGAACGCGAAGTCCTCCGGCGTCGGCGCCGTCACGCGCCCGAACTGCGCCGGCAGCGACTTCGGCTTGCGGAACGCCCCGCCGGCGTCGATGTACCCCAGGGGCTGGCACGTGGCCACCTTGTAGATCCGCTGCTCGGGGTCGTGCAGCTCGTAGGGGGTCCCCGCGACGTCGCCCGACATGTAGGCGCCGGCCGTGCGCTCGGCCCACCCCGGGTCGGCCGAATCCGAGCCGTACGTCACCTGGATCACGCGGAACAGGAAGCGGCGCGCGCGCTCCGGGTCCTCGGCCACGAGCAGCTCGCCGAGGAACAGGTCGGTCCCATAGAAGGACCGGAAGGCCGCCTCCAGCACGCTGCGACCGAAGATCCGTCCTTTGTATGCGGTGGGGTCGCTCACGCTAGCTCCGGTTCAGGACCTCGTGGAAGTCCTGGAACAGGACCTCCACGTCGTCGTCGGACAGGCCTTGGCGGGCCAGCGCCGCGCGGAACGCGCGGCGCAGGTCGGCCACGGCGTAGCCGGTCACGCGCGCGGCCTGGTGGGCGCGGGCGAGCGGGTACGGATAGCCGACGAAGGCCGGATCGCGGGCGAGGCCCGCGAGCCGGCCCAGCACCTCGGCGGCGTCGACGTCGCCGCGGGCGACGTCGACCCGGAACGCGTAGGGGGCGGTGGGCGCCAGGTGCGCCACGAAGATGTCGCCGACG
>Ga0187785_10000268_pt1 | contig 19808 bp, 17 predicted proteins | sample 0815_BV2_4_20_MG_FD_132466 | JGI IMG/M metagenome (GOLD analysis project Ga0187785, IMG submission 132466) | Tropical peat soil microbial communities from peatlands in Department of Meta, Colombia - 0815_BV2_4_20_MG | ecosystem: Environmental > Terrestrial > Soil > Wetlands > Peat | place...
CCTGAGAAGATCAATCGCCCTGAACGGTATGTCCTGAGTGATTCCCTTATTGAATTCCTTAAGCGCAGCAGGATTCGCGCTCTCTACGCCTATATATACGGTCTTTGTGCCGGCCTTCGCCATCAGACCGACCATGTCCTCGTTCTTCAGGAGCAAAGCTGGGCTGGAAAGGCACCACCACCAGATATCAAGACCTTTTTCGATGATCAGGGAGCAAATATCTTTAACGCGCTGCGGGGACACCGTAAAATTGTCGTCGCAGAAGGCGAAGGCCCGGTAGCCGTACTTGTGATAGACATGCTCGATCTCGGAAACCACCGAAGACGCGCTTCGGGCGCGCCACTTCTTCCCGTACATCTGCGGCGTTATGCAGAAGCTGCAATTGTACGGACACCCACGGCTGGACGATATAACCGCAACGGGCCGCTGCCCACCGTATTTGAGGCCTTTACGTTTGTACAGCTCCATGTCGACAAGGTGTCGGGCGGGCATGGGCAGAGCATCGAGGTCCTCGATTAGTGCCGGGGCCGAAGTCCTCTTGATATTTCCATTGCTGATATAGCTTATCCCGGCAACTGAGGACGGATCGCTACCGGATTGCAGTGCATCGAGAAGCAGAGGGAATGTGACCTCTCCCTCTCCCCGGACAATATAATCGACAAGGCCGCTGCCGAGGATTTCCTCATCCGCAAATCCGGGGTGAGACCCTCCCATTACAACTTTGCAGCCCTGCTGCCTCGCGCTCTCAGCTATTTTCAGTGCGCCTCTGAACCTTCTGGTATCGGTGGTGATACCGACCATCTCGTAGTCATTGAAATCGAATGAAGACAGCTTGTGCCCCGAAACGCAGAAATCCTCAATCGCGACCTTGTGGCCCGCCTGCTCTGTGGCAGCAGCCACATAAAGGAGCCCCAGCGGCGGGAACACAAACCCGAAGGCCTCGAAGGCATTGGTGCTCTTAGGATTTGCAAGGAGGACATTCATGCTGATCCGCAGCGCAGGAGCCAGGACATCTGTGCTTATCGCCCGGTCCCTGCATAAGAGAAATCCTGTTCGTGCTTTACCGTTTTCAATATCGTCTGTCTGAAGCCGAAGTTCATTGGATAGAAAAAGTTCTTGTAAGTCCCGTTGCCCCATAACCTTTTGACGATGGCCGAGTATGAGAAACTCTCTTTCAGCACCTGATGATATCCTTCGAGCAGCCTCTCGGGCTTCATGAGCTTTGGCATGAAAACAACGTTGTTGGTGTTGTAATTGGACCAGTCACGGTCGATTATTCTTCCGGCTTCGTTCATCTGTTTGTGAAGCACCGTGCCGGGATAGGGTGTGAGTATCGAGAAGTAGCAGACATCGAGCTTCGCCTTGATAACGAACTCGATCGTGCGTTCGAAGACGCCCTCGTCGTCATGATCGAACCCAAGCACAAAAGAGCCGTTGACGCCGAGGCCGTGATCGTGCATCTTGTTGACCACATCTATATAGTCCTGTGGCTTGTTGAACGATTTGCCCGCGCTTGCGAGACTTTCGGCAGATAAGGACTCGAACCCGATCAGCAGCCCCATGCACCCGCTCTTCCTGCAGAGCGTCATCATCTCTTCGTCCTTGGCCATGTTCACCGATGTCTGGCCGAGCCACTTGAGGTTGTAGGGAACGATCCTGGTCAGCAATTCTTTAGCATGTTTCCGGCTGCTGATTATATTGTCGTCGGCGAAGAAGACCACATTCTTCAGGGTCAGTTTGCCTTCGAAAGGCCTCAGATTCCGAATCTCGCTCTCGACCTCATCCACCGGCCTGTTTCTGAATCTGCCACCGAACGAACTCGTGACCGAACAGAATTCGCAGTTATGCGGACAGCCCCGGGTGGTCTCGATAAAATGCACTGGGAGATATCCTTTATCACGATACAAGTCCCAGTTGGTTGCCGGACGGTTGTCCAGAGAAGGAAAGCCGTTTTCGTGCCTGTAAATCGGCTTCAGCCCTCCGTTCCCCAAATCCGAAAGAACCTTGTCCCAGATGTCTTCGGCCTCGCCTATGACGACGCTATCGCAATGTTGAAGGGCTTCCTCGGGCATTTTGGAGATATGCATCCCGCCCATCACCACCTTCACCCCGCGCTGCCTGAATGCATCCGCTATCTCGTATCCCCTCTTCGCTGCAGGCGTCATGGCCGTAATGCCAACGAGATCGGCGTCCTCCGCAAAATCTATCTCCTCTACCTTTTCGTCGACAATCTTCACCTCCCAATCAGAAGGCGTAAGAGAGGCGACTTTGAGCAGGCCAAGATAGGGCAGCCTGAAATAGAAGTCCCCGCCCAGAAGGCTCTTTGACGCAAGAGGAGAAATCAGCAGGAGTTTTTTCATGATTTCTATTCGGGCTGCTTCCTTACAAGCCCGCCGAAATAGTTGCTGATACTCATGGTATCAACCCGCATCTTGTCCATTACCTGGGCGCCGAATCCTGCTATGGCGCCACCCCAGCCGGTGTATTTGAGCACTACCTCTCCTGTTTCGGGATCTACAAGAGAAACGATCATCGTCAGTTTGCTCTTGCCGGCACCGAAGCCGACAAGAAACCTTGCCGCCGTACTTCCGAAGTGAACCTGGCATTGAGTGCGGCTGACAAGATACTTACCCTTTGCAGCAGCTTTGTCCTTCTTATTTGTAACAACACTGAAACGCTCGGTAGCCTGAAGGGCTTGCGTCATTGAAGAATTTATGCTGCCCTGCAGTTCGTCAAGGAAATTTTTCACCTTCTCTTCATTGGGATCGGTAGTCGTCGTCATAACTGCGCTTTCGACAAGGACTGCTTTATATGCTTTGAGCTTGATCGACGGATTCACATAAGTGCGTTCTTCATGGGACCCCTTCGCCGGATTTTCAATAGTGCTGTTCTTGGCAACTTCGCTGTCACTTGCCACACATGGCATCGCGCAGACAGAAAGGCAAAGTGCAAAGGCAAAGCAGATCGCAAGAGCCGCTTTTAAAAGTGAATTACCACTCATTTTCTCCTCCTCTGATTTGATACTCATTTGCCCTCCGCACCTTCGTGGGAGGCTGCAGCACTCATCTTCATTTTATTGATCACTTCAGGGTCCTGGAGCAGCTTTTCGATCGTATGGTAAATAACACTGCCGAAGGCCCTGCCCAGACTCCATCCCGATGTATCCGTCTCCTCATAGGCCTTTGTCCATCCGTCATCCGTATTCAAAGTAACTTTTATATTGGCGCGGACCTTTGCGAACCCCTGGAAAAATTGAAAATTACTCAGCTTGACCTTCATCTTATTAGGGCTTTCTGCCGAAACCGCAGCGCCTCTCCTGGTCAATTCCGCGGTATAGGTCTTTATAAAAAAGTCGGTCCATTCATTATAGTTTGCATAATGAGAATGCCCGCCGGAAGCTGCAAAAAGCTGTGGTGTCGTATCCGGCTGATTGTTGATAAGATCGACCGATAAAGGCATCTTATAGGGCGCAACAGACGCCGTGTCTATCGGCGGGACTTCCTTCGGGCTCCATGTGTGGGCGCAGCCGCCCGAAAAAATAGCCAGCAAAACCACAAATATAAAGAGTGCAGTCTTGGCTGAAATTTTCATCCTGTCCTCCGTATAGAGTAGAGTCTCATTAACAGCAGTCTGCCTTAATCCTTCCCCCAGATTCCCTCGGTCCTTGTCACCTTGCCCGTCTTAGGATCGAATTCAATTCCGATGTTCTTTCCGAAACGCCTTCTGGAATATATCCAGTTATCCGACTTCATGATCTCTTCAAGGGCCATCTTCTCGGTTCGTCCTGACAATAAAGTTGAAGGTGCGCCCATTGCGATAAACACCTGCTCCTTGGTCATCCCCACCTTGGCAATCCCTTTATTTATGTTCGATTGGACGTCCTTCGGGAATTTGCTTATGTTGATCGGTTTTGTGCTGACGAATTTTTCGAGGTAGGCATCTCCGTCCGCGCCGAGGTCCACTTTATAGCTTTCGCCGTTGTCTTCCCTTACGAAGGTCGCCGTATCGCCATTTCTCGTCACCTTGAGCTTTGTACCGACCGGGATTGTATACGGAGCTGCCTGCCAGTTAACCCATGTAATGTGATTGCCTTTGACGACTTTTATGTTGCAGCGCGCGTAGTAGGCGTCGTCTGCGCAGGCCTGCCCCACCGCAAGCATAAACATTATCAGACATAGTGAAACAGCGAAGACTTTCTTCATGGCGTCCTCCTGATGAACTTGAAATAGCAAATAGATCCTATCTGCTTTACAATCGCGTTCAGCACGTTTCTGTCTCCGAGGCATTGCCTGCAGCGCGGCTGCAGCACCCTGAAACGGTTGAAGGACTGCACGGTCTGCTGGACCGTGTCCGATCCAAGGTATTGCAGTATGGACATATCACCGAAGTTTCCTGCGGATGTCCCTGCATCGTAATCGGTGCAGCAAAGCGTATAATCGCCGTTCCATAAAATGCCGAAATTATCACGGACAGCCGGACAGTACCCGAACGCCGCGTTAACATTCTTCCGGTCGAAATGCACCGACCAGTCTCCCATGATCCTCGTGTGGAAGAAAAGCCTGTCGGTCAATCGTATCACATTCTCGCGGAAAGAGTGTATTTTCCGTATCTGTTTTACTATATCGTCGAGCCTGATTTCAACCGGCGAGCCGTTTATGATCATGTCCGTCCAGGTGCGGAGATGCATTTTCAGATCTCCTGAAGTGTCGGCGATGCTCACCTCCGGATATATCGGAATGATCAGCCGGCGCAATGGCGATGACAAAAAGCTGATGGTGAGCGTGGTTTTTCCCTTATCGTTCACAAACTGCCTTGCAATCTCCAGTATCCGGCCGGCATAGTCGGTGAAAGTCAGCCCCTTCGCCCCGCGAAATGCGAAGGTCTTTTCATCTGGAGTCTGCAGGGAAATGATTATGCGGTCGAGGCCTGCCCTTTCTAGTTCCTTCAGAAGTGCCAAATCCAGGCGGCTGCCGTTTGTCGTCAGGCAAGTCTCGATCCCTTTACCGCTCGCATATGCCACGATATCGACAAGATCGGGATGCATGGTTGGCTCTCCCATCACATGAAAGAGCACCGTCCTGGCTATGTTATTTCTGCCTGCATCGTCCAGAATGGCTTTCGCGGTCTCGACCGGCATAATCCCTCTCTGTCTCTTCATCTTCGAGTCGGGGCAGAACTCGCACGAGAAATTGCAGATGTTGATCAACTCCATGTGGAGCCTGTTGACGGGCAGCTTAATGCAGCCGATATTTTCAACCATGCGGGGTCCTTCTCCATCTGGCCCTGATATAAGGGATAGCGCCCATAAGAAATATGATCGTCAGGGATATGATGAAGCCTGCGCTCAACGGGTCGAACACCGTGCTCCCGAAATATGTATACAGGAAACTGACGGGAATGAGAGGGATCATGCTTGCGATATAAAAATCCCGAAACTTTATCCCATGAAGGCCGGCCCAGTAGCTTACGATGTCCCACGGCAGATTGAATAGACGCATGTAGAGAACCGCGTTCTTCGAATGCCCCTGGGCGTAAGTCTCGACCCTCGCAAGCACTGCGTTGCCGGCCACCATTGCCTGCATCGCGTCCCTGCCCATCCATCTGGCGAAATAGTAGCCGACAGCCGTCGAGATGGCACCGCCTATTGCGACATAAACCGTCCCCCATGCCGCACCGAACAGCAAGCCCGCCACAATAGTGAGCCCCATCGAAGGGAGAAAGAAAAGCAGCGGCCTGACTGCGCAGAGGCCGACAAACAGCAGTGGCGCCGACATCTGGTTGCGCCCGACAAAAGCGCTTATTTTCTGCGGCGTCAGTTCAGGATAATAAATGATGCAAAGAAAGATTATAGTTATTGTCAGCAGGATTCTTACTGCAGAGGCCATTAATTGTTTCTCGGCTCCACCTTGTTCGTTATCCAGACATCTCCGGGCACGCGAAAGTTGAATGTCTCGCGATCAAGCTCAGGATTGACTTTAATGTTCGAAAGGCGGGTCGTAGTCTTGTCTCCCTTGGGCGTAAGCATCTCGAAGCCCTTCGGCAGCGCGGTCTTTTCGTCATAGTAGATCAAGACCGCAGCCAGGTATTTTCCTACTATCTTCGAGGTAGGGGCAAGCCTGAAGACCACCTCGCTGTCGTTCCGAAAAATATTTACAGCGAATCTCTCTTCCATCTCTGAAATGTCACCGCCCATGGCGGTGGAAAAGAAACTTATAGCATTGCGCGCGATCAGATTTTCGGAGAGCGTGTAAACCTGTGCCTCCTTCACATCGGGATGGTAGACCGTCATGGTTTCACCATCGATTACAGTAAGGGATTTTTCAGGTTTCACAACATCCCACTTGAGTAGGTTGGGTCTGGACATCGTCACGGTCCCTTCCATCACTATCTTCTTCTTGAGGGCCGTTAGCTGCTTCTCCTGTGTTACCAACGCCATGATAGAATGCACATCTTTATGGAGGACCTTGAACCTTTCGAGGATGTTGCGCTTCTCCGCAGCAGAGACTTCCTTGAGTGTACTGTTGGCGGCACACGGCGGGACTAAAACCATGATCAGGATAAGCGCAGTTAAGAGACCTGACAGCAGACAGCTAGCTTCTTTTGTTCTCGACATATTGCTTCTCTACACGGTTTCTGAAGGTGTGGCCCGAGTTATACGTGCAGAAAGGATAGAGCCTGCCGTCGGTCGCAGTGTAATGTACCGCGCAGCGTCTTATCCTCTGCAGGTCGTAGTTGTAATTGTCCATGAAATGCATTCCGAAGATGAAGAAGGTTTTGTAGGTGTGCCCCTTGTGTTCTTCCGTCCAGGTATATTTCTTGTCGGCATAGCCGTCAAGCGTTTTGAGGAATTTCGTGAAGGTCAACCCTTTCGGGGCCTTCTCAGGCATGAAATGGTTATGGAGAATGTTCAGCGTCCTGAGCTTTGAAAAAACCTTGAAACGACTCTTTCTTGTCCTGACTGCCAACGATTCGATATCTTTCAGCGCGTTGAAGAAATCAAGGAACTTCGTAACCGGGACTGCGTTTTTATCCTTGTCTACAAAGAACAGGGACATGGCCCCGCAGTGCGGGTGGCAGGTGTGGTTCGTAATGGAAGAGCCGGTCAGGGCTTCAGCCAGTTTTACGAACGGTGTGCCGGAGTTCAGTGAAAACCAGTCACTGTAAGGATCTGCAAAGCCTGTCTGCCTGCTTGCATCGAGTATCATGTCGGCAAGCGTGTATCGCTCCTTCATGCGGTGGTCCTCAGGATACCTGCCGGTAAACACTATCGGTTGTATCGATATGCCGGTCATGACATCCAGATTATCAAAGGCCAGCCTCACCAGATCGCCGATCTGATGATCATTGACCCCTCTGATAATGGTGGGCACAAAAATGATCCGAAGCCCTGCTTTTCGTGCGGCTTCAATCGTCTTCAGCTTGGTTTCAAGAAGCTTGCGGCCCCTGATCTTCTCGAAGACATCGTCGGTCACTCCGTCCATCTGCAGGTAGAGATACTGGAGTCCGGCCTCGCGAGCCTTTTCCGCAAAATCCGGATCTGCAAGCTTAAGCCCGTTGGTAGCGCATTGAATATGAGTGAATCCGAGTTCCTTCGACCTTCTCACGATATCCAGAAATTGAGGATGTACTGTCGGCTCTCCGCCTGTGTATTGTATCGTAGTGCATGGTGCAGGTTTTGTGTCTCTCAGCCTCTGGAGCATGGCAGTTATCTCGTCGAGGGATGGCTCGTAGAGATTCTTGTTGGAATCGGCAAAACAGATATTGCAACTGAGATTGCACCGGCCTGTTATGTCAATATTGGCGACAGAAGTATGAGTCGCATGCATGTTGCAAATGCCGCATTCGGACGGACAGCGAGTGGCATCGGTCACCTGCGGGTTAGAAAAGCCGCTGCCGTCTCTGAAGTGCCATCTCTCAAGCTCATGAAAAATTCTCACATCAGAAGAGATAATATCGTTGAACACCCCATGCCTGGCGCATTCCTTCGTCATCATCACCCTGCCGTCCTGCTCGTACTCCCTCGCAGGTATTGCAGCAAGGCATTCCGGGCAGAGCGACATCGTGAGTTTGGGCAGTCCCTTTACAAGTGAAGGTATGTGGCTTCCGGTCAGCGTGCGTAAAGGCCTGGAAACAGCCTCATCAACGGCTTCTTTTTCGGTCAGCAACCCCAGATACATTAAATTCCCCCGATCTGAATAGGCGTAAAATTATACCATTGATCTGGGTACTTTACAATATGCCGTTCAAGCGAATCGACGACCATTTTGAGCGCTTCGATATCCTCCCCGTCATCGGTTACAACTAACGGGGGTTCCACAATGCCCCTGTATCCGTTTCCATCCTTTACGACAAAAGCTACAATGATCGGAGCACCGGTAAGACGGCTTAAGGTGAACGGCCCCCTGGGGAAACGCGCCGGATGCCCAAAAAAATCAGCCTCGATGCAGTCAAGACCCTCTCGATAGCGGTCGATGAGCATAGCTATCACCTCCCCATTATTCAGGGCCCTAAGCATCTCAATAGTTGCAAAAGGAGAGTCGCCGATAGTAATCGTATTTACATCGTACTGCTCCCTGTAAGCTTTGCGTACCCCGTCGATGCTCTCGTTGCTGTCCTGCACGGTGACCACGTTGGTTTTCAGTCCATAGCTGCTGAAGAATATCCCTCCCAACTCCCAGTTGCCAAGATGCGCCGTAAGCAGGATAATCCCCTTCTGCATGGACAGCGCAGCATCGAGATTTTCCCTGCCATCGAAAGAGACGATCTTGTCGATAACCATTTTTCTGTTGAGCCCCGTGTATCGACCGTAATCGACAAGATACTTGCTGTAATTCATGAAAAGCCTGAGAGTGAGGGCCGAAAGCTCTCTGTCCGGCAGATCAGGAAAAGCCCTCATCAGGTTGTCCTTAACATTGCCGACAGCCGTCTTATAGAACAGATAACTTACTAACGCGATGCTTTTTGACAGAGCATAAGCCATCGGCTTCGGGATGGCGCCGATCCATCGGGTTCCAAGCCTGTAAACCGCGGGTATATTCAGAAAATGGTTGGACAAATTATTCCTCCGTGAGAGCTGAGACAAGATAATTTTAAGAGGTTTGAAACGGCAATATCAAGCGCTGCGAGGATAATTACTGCGTGGCTGAAAGTAAAAAATTGCTGGCTGCAAAAAGAAGTTGTAGTGGAAACAAAAAACAGTTAAAACCCCCGCTGATTGGATAAAGGCCTACGGTGACGCCGTATTAACGGTTATAAACAACGACAACTACCTGGATTTCATAACATAAGATGTACCAATGTATTAGACTAACCTCGTCTTGTCTCGCATTGCGGCAGATGCATCACATAACGTAGAATATTCATTGGGAGCGCATAGGGTTCTGGTGTCCCTCCCGGACTTCAAATCCGGTGTTGCCGGCCACAAACCGGCAGGGTGTGTTCGATTCGCACGCGCTCCCGCCAAGATTGTCTCTTGCGGGCAGCGTTGATCATGTAGCCATGTTGAGACAAAATTACTGACATATGCGGGGGAGCCGACATGACCATCCGATACTTTATTGCCTTACTGCTTTTCTGCCTGGCATTTCTTTCATCCGGCCCGAATGCAAGTGCTGCTGATGCGCAACCATACCTTGAACGGGGCAATGCAGCATTCAATGCCGCCAAGTATGATGACGCCATCCAATTTTACGGCAAGGCCATATCGGCGAATCCGGGACTTGCGGATGCTTATTACAATCGTGGTCTGGCATACTACAAACGAGGCCGCTATTCGGAGGCCGTATCGGATTTCACAAAAGTGCTGGAAATAAATCCAGGTCTGACGGATGTCTACTACAATCGCGGCCTTGCCAATTTCAAGAAGGGTCACCATGACAAAGCGATCGAAGACTATACAAAAGCGTTGTCTCTGAATTCGAACCTTGCCGAGGCATATCTCAACAGGGGTATCGCATACGCATACAACAGACAATATGATGAAGCCATCGAAGACTATAATAAAGCTATTGTCATAAAACCCAACTACGAGGCTGCGTATTTCAACAGAGGCGTGGCCTATGTCCGCAAGGCTGCTGCAGATTTTTCGAAGGTCTGCAACATGGGGAATCAGGCGGCATGCGAAAACTTCAAACAGGTATCCGAGTGATCTTGAATCGATGAGCGAGGATATATTCCAACCGGGTCAGCAACTGCTTCTGCAATTACCGAAGCTCGACCGGCGCGTTGGGTTGTACGTCATCGGCTGGCAAAAAGACCAGTTCTTCATTACCAATCTGCCCTACGTCGATGAAAAACCGCTGAAGCTCAAGTCCGAAGACAACTGCATCGTTCGCTTCCTTAAGGGAGATGATGCATATGGCTTTCAAACTTCGATAATATCGGTCCAGTTCTTTCCGGCGCCGCTGATCTTCTTTAAGTATCCAGGCCATGTAGACAAAATCCCGTTCCGCAAGTCTAGGAGATTCAAGCTCAACATTCCTGCAAAACTCCTCAACCCTGTGGATGTACAGACATATGACGCCGAGGTCTGTGACATTTCCGAAACCGGGTGCCGGATAAAGCTTTCTGAAATGGAGGAGGATTTTTTCGCAGTAGGCAGCCGCATGTTCCTGACCTTTCACATACTCGAAAAAGGCGTGGAGGCGGATTGCATACTCCGCAATGCCCGAAAGACAGACGGCTCATTATATGTCGGCCTCGAATTCTCCTCGATCTCGCAGTCGTACCGGGATGCAATAGCCTCTTTCATCGACATGATCTCCCGGGTCATTTCCTCCCCATAATGTCCATTATGTCTGCCTATTTTGCAACGATATTTATAGCTACATCGACTTTGGCAGCCTGCCTCTTTCTTCTGATGAAAAATAAAAGGCGCGCCAGGACACTGGAGCGTGATCTCAGGCTGGCTGAGGAAAAATTCACAAAGGTCTTTCGTTCCAGCCCTGACTGGGTGACCCTTTCACTTCTGGAAGGCGGCATTTACCTAGATGTCAATGATGCATTTTGCCGGGATACGGGATATTCGAGAGAAGATATAATCGGCAGGTCTTCGCTGGAATTCGGCCTATGGCCGGACCCCGGCTTGCGAAAGGCAATGGTGGACGAACTGCGTGCAGCCGGTTCCCTGAAAGACCGTGAGCTGGAGCTCAGGACAAGATCGGGAGAGATAAGAAACATACTCAGATCGGCTGAGCTCATTACCATAGACGGCAAGCCTTGCATTATCTCGGTAAACAAGGACATCACTGAAAGAAAGACTGCGCAGGATTCGATCAGCAGATCCGAAGAGCGGTACCGAAGCCTGTTTGAGGAATCTAAGGACGCGGTGTTCGTAAGCACACCGGAGGGACAGTTTCTGGATATCAATCCGGCAGGGGTAGAGCTTTTCGGCTATGAGAGCAAGGAGGAGCTTCTCAATGTGAAAATTGCTGGAGAACTTTACCTGGATCGCCAACACAGGCTGAACTTCCAAAGGCTAATGGAACGCGATGGCTTCTTAAAGGACTACGAAATCGATATGAAGAAAAAGGGCGGCGAAAAGATCACTGTTCTCGTGAGTTCAACGCTCGTCCGCAACACCGCAGGACAGGCTGTAGCATACCGAGGGATCCTTAAGGATATTTCCGATCGAAAATTGCTGGAAGCCCAGCTCAGGCAGGCACAGAAAATGGAGGCGGTAGGCCAACTGGCAGGCGGTATTGCCCATGACTTCAACAACATACTGACCACGATTATCGGATATGCCGACCTGCTGAAAGGACGATTCCGTGATGGAGATTCAGCCCTTCACTACATAAACGAACTCCTTGAATCCGCCGAGAGGGCATCGATGCTGACGCGCAGTCTGCTGGCGTTCAGCAGAAAGCAGGTACTTAACATCACCACGGTCGATATCAATGACGTCCTCAGAAAGGTGGAGCATCTTCTGTCCAGGATCATCGGCGAGGACATAGAGCTTAGGACCGAATACTACCCGAAAAAACTAAATGTCATGGCAGATCCGGCCCAGCTGGAACAGGTCCTGATGAACCTTGCAACCAATGCAAGGGACGCCATGCCCGACGGCGGTTCCCTGACGATCAGAACGGACTTGCAGGATATAGACACCCAATTCACCGAGATCCATAAATGTGGCTCGCCCGGCAGTTGTGCCGCGATCCTGGTAAGCGACTCGGGTACCGGAATGGATGCCGGAATCCGCGAAAAAATATTCGATCCTTTCTTTACCACCAAGGAGGTAGGCAAAGGCACGGGGCTTGGGCTTGCAATGGCATACGGGATAGTGAAACAGCACAACGGATACATAGACGTAAGCAGCCGTCCGAACCACGGCAGCACATTCAGAATACTCCTGCCCCTTACCGCCGAAAACGCTGCATCAGAAACGCCGGGTCTCTCTGTCACAGACAAAGCGGGCGGGGAGCAGCCAATATCAGACAAAACAGTGTTGCTGGCTGAAGACAGCGATTCCGTCAGGAAGTTATCCCGCATCGTCCTTGAAAAAGCCGGATTGAAAATTATTGAGGCAGTAGACGGCGAAGATGCCATCGCAAAATTCGTTCAGCACCGGGACGATATTGACCTAGTCGTGCTTGATATAATAATGCCCAGGAAGAACGGCAGGCAGGTTTACGAAGAAATAAGGAAGATAAAACCTGGCGTCAAAGTGCTTCTGACAAGCGGCTACACATCCGATGTCCTCAAGGAAAAAGGGTTCGATGACGCGATGCCCGACATGCTGTTCAAACCGGTATCTCCGCGGGAATTGTTGAGAAAGACGATGGATATCCTAGAGACGAACTCATGACATACACCGGGCTTGATCTGTTTGAAAAGAAATGGCCTTCGTCTCTGACGGGTGCAAGGGCGGCACTGCTGGTGCATCCCGCCTCAGTAAACAGAAAACTCGGTCACGCCTCGACGGACTTCGTCAAATCATCCAAATGCAGGCTCAAGGCCTTTTTCGGCCCCCAGCACGGGATCCGGGGCGAGACCCAGGATAACATGATAGAGTGGAAGGGCTTTCGCGACCCGCAGAGCGGTCTGCCTGTCTACAGTCTTTACAGCGAGACGAGAAAGCCCGGCGCATCAATGTTGAAGAATATCGATGTTCTGATCATCGATTTGCAGGATGTGGGCGCCCGCTATTACACGTTTATATGGACTATGGAATTATGCATGCAGGCGTGCTCCGAGAAAGGCCTCTCGGTTATAGTGCTCGACAGGCCCAACCCTCTGGGCGGAGAGCTTATTGAAGGCCCTGTCATTCAGCCCGGATTTGAGTCCTTTGTGGGCATGCGACCTCTGCCGGTGAGGCACGGGATGACTGTTGGAGAAATAGCGATGTACCTGAAAGGTACGCATTATCCTTCTCTGGATCTGCACGTCATAAAAATGCGAGGTTGGAGCAGAAAGCAATTGTTCGATGAGACCGGCCTTCCGTGGGTGATGCCGTCGCCGAATATGCCGACACTGGATACGACGATCGTTTATCCTGGCATGTGCCTGTTAGAAGGTACACTCATGAGTGAAGGGCGCGGCACCACCCGCCCGTTTGAGATATTCGGGGCTCCCTTTATTGACCCTGACAAGCTGGTTGCCAGACTTAACAAGCACAGGCTGCCGGGTGTCATATTCAGGCCGCTATATTTCCAGCCCACCTTTCAGAAACATGCCTGCACGGTATGCGGCGGTGCGCAGATCCATTTGGTCGATCGGGCGAGATACAGGTCCTTCAAGACCGCAGTCGCGATAATCAGGACGGTTATGGAACTCTATCCGAGGCGGCCCATCTGGAAATCTCCGCCCTATGAATACGAGACCGAAAAGATGCCCTTCGACATACTTGCCGGGTCGGACCGCCTAAGAATCTCGCTCGAAAGCGGGATGTCCCTTGACCTCATGGAATCATGGTGGAAGTCCGAGTGCTCCGGCTTCGATGCAGCCATCAGAAGAGGCTTTCTCATCTATGCCTGACCCGCTCAACTGCTTTATCCTGGCTGCGGGATTCGGGGAGCGCCTTCGACCTATTACAGACCACATTCCAAAGCCGTTGCTGCCGATTCTGGGGAAGCCTTTGCTCCAATCCATAATCGAAAAGGTGCTGCTTCTTCCCATTGAAAAGATCGGCGTCAATGCGCATCACAAAAGAGATCTGATCGAGTCATGGCTGCACAGTTCTGCCCTCGCCGGCAGGATCGTCATTTTCCCCGAAGATCCTATCCTTGACACTGGCGGGGCATTAAAAAACGCAGCTGCTATGCTTTCGGGGGCTGACTTTCTCGTGCATAACGGCGACATAATCTCTGACATCGACCTCAGCGCGCTTCTTGAGACTCACCGCGTCTCGCGGAATATTGCAACCCTGGCGGTTCATCACTATCCGAAGTTCAACAACGTGGCTGCAGGCGCGGACGGCCTGTTCAAAGGCATCGGCAAGATAGCAGGGCCTGCCGATCGACTGATAGCCTTTACAGGTATCGCGGTTTATTCGCCGGAATTCCTCGATTTTCTGCCGGCAGGAGCATCCAGTGTCGTCGATGCATGGCAAAGGGCCGCTGCTGCAGGTCGTCGCATAGGCCTTCACGATGTTACCGGCTGCTACTGGACCGACATCGGGAGTCCTTCAGCATATGCGGCGGCGATAATGGACAGCCTCCGCAACACCGGGGAAACCCTGCACATCGATCCGACAACTAAGGGATGTAACTATGTGATGCTCGGAGCGAATATCGCAATAGAAGGCAACTGCGCTCTAGGGGAAAATTCTGTGTTGCAGAATTGCGTAATCCTTCCTGGAGGATATACGCAGCCAAACAAACGCTATGAGAACAGTATAGTCGGACCCGATTTTATGCTGGCAGTTGAGGAGTCCTCATTTGTGCGTCTTTCGGACAAAGGTGCTCACATCGGCACGGGAGGTTCCGACAGGCAGTATTACAGAATAGTCCAAGGGGGCGTGCCGATGGTTTCAATGGAGTGTTCGCCGGAAGATCCTGATTTTTCGAGGCACATCGAGTATACCTCATTTTTTAGAAGATTCGGCGTACCGGTCCCGGAAATGCTGGGCGTTGATTATGAAAAAAAATCTGCACTCTTTGAAGACCTCGGCGACCTGTCCCTATACTCCTGGTTAAAATGCCCAAGAAATGACGATGAGATTGAAGTAATGTACCGCCGCGTCATGGACATTCTGGTCAGGCTTCATTGCATGGCATCCGATCATATAGCTGAATGCCTTACGTTTGAAGACCGCATTTTCGACTATGACTATTTAAGATGGGAAACCGGCTATTTTCTGGACAGGTTCGTAGGCGGCCTGAAACGAGTGTCTCCGAGCGATCCCAGTCTTCTCGAATGCGAGCTGCACAGTCTGGCGAGTAAAACGGACTCTTACACAAAAAGGATCATTCACCGAGATTTCCAATCCCAGAATATCCTGATTACTAAGGGAGAAATTCCTCGCGTTATAGATTATCAGGGTGCCCGCCTGGCGCCTCCGGCTTATGATGTTGCATCAATCCTATGGGACCCGTATGCGCCGATGAAGCCTGGCATAATGGAAAGGGTTTTGGAATATTACATTGCAGGAGTTGCAGAGAATGCCCGGGGCTGGTTCGATGCTGATGATTTTAATGAGTCTCTGTTATACTGCCGGCTGCAAAGGCATATGCAGGCACTTGGAGCTTACGGTTTTTTATCGGTGGTAAAAGGAAAGTCATATTTTCTCAGGCATGTGCCGGAAGCATTGCGCCTACTCAGGGAAGAGACGCTCCTTGCTGAAAATGAATTCCCGGCCCTGCGTGAGCTTATCATGAAGTTATAGCAATCCTTAATTGCATGATTAACTCCGATGCGGGCGATCAGCCTTCGGTCTCGGGTTCAAATGCGTCCACATCGATTATGTTCTTTACATTCTTGTTCTGATCGAGCATGCTCCGAGTGAGCTGCTCGACATAGTTTGCATGCTTGCCCTTTGTAGCAACCGACTGGGCGACCTCGACAATAAAATTGCATTCCACAAGCACACGCGGCTCTTCAAATTTCTTTGTAACAGCCTGCTCGGCCTTCTGAAAGGCCTCCCTGAGAGGATTGCCCCCCATGTCATCATCCTTAAAAGCGATATTCTCGTCATCCTTCTTTTTGGGCTGTATCATATTTATAATCCTCTCTTTTTTTTGCCTTTCGGAAACCCTATGGCATCTCCAAATCTCCGTACAATATAACGAGGAATGCGCCGGAAAGATCCGGGCATTCCCCGCCCTTCGCCCTATGCCGTCCCTAAAGCTTATTACTAAGTGGCTTCAAACGCAGTTGCTAATGAGCAGAAACCGTAACGTAAAAAGTCGATCCGTTTCTGTAGATCAGTAGCAGTATATCTTCGCCGGACTTGATCGCCGATGCAGCCTGCTCATAGTCCTTTACGGACCTGACTGCCTTCTTATTAATTTGAAGCACAACGTCCCCGCGTGTCAATACTCCTTCGGCAGCGCTGCCCTCATCGATGTCGGTCACAACAACACCGGTGATCTGTTTAGGCATGTTAAGCTCTTTCCTGATCTCGGGGGAGAGATCCTGCACCTGCACTCCCTTTAATAGATTATCATATTCTTTGCCCAATTTCTGCATAGAAGAAGGTAGCTCCCCTATGACCAATTTGACGGAAACAGGCTTGCCATCTCTCAATAGCTTGACAGTCACCGATGTATTGGGCGCAGTTCCGGCAACCATATTTCTGAGTACAGCAGGATCTGAAACCTGTGTTCCGTTATATTCGGTAATTACATCTCCTGTCTTTATGCCTGCCTTTTCGGCCGGGCTGCCTTCTGTAACATCTCCCACCAGCACCCCTGCGTCTTCTTTCAGATTGAACTGTTTTGCAAGATCGGGAGTCACAGGCTGAATTGATACACCGAGCCAGCCTCTTACAACTTTGCCGCTCTTTATAAGACTATCCATAACCGTCTTTGCCATATTGCCGGGAATCGCAAACCCGACGCCCTGATATCCGCCGGAGGTGCTGAATATGGCGGTATTGATACCAATAAGTTCACCATGTATGTTTACAAGCGCACCACCGGAATTGCCTGGATTGATCGCAGCATCTGTCTGAATAAAGTCTTCGTAATCAGCGATGCCTACATTGGCCCTGCCGACCGCGCTGACGATCCCTGAAGTGACAGTCTGGTTCAGACCGAAAGGGGTACCAACGGCCAGCACTGTTTCGCCGACCTTGATGCGGTTGGAGTCACCGATCTTAAGCATAGGCAGATGATGAGCCTCTATTTTTACGACTGCAAGATCAGTCTTTGGGTCGGTGCCGATTACTTTGCCCTTAAACTCTCGCTTGTCTGCAAGCCGAATCTTTATGGTGTCAGCATCTTTCACCACATGGTTATTCGTCAATATGTAGCCGTCTCTGTTGACAATCACACCTGAGCCCAGACTTGCCTGCTTGAACTCATGTGGCTGGCCCTGACCACCGAACTGGTCTCCGAAAAAACGCCTTAAAAAAGGATCGTTACCGAAAGGATTGGCCATGCCCTGCATCTTGACCGTTCTTGTAGATGAAATATTTACGACTGCCGGCTTCACAGCAGCAGCCACCTCTGCCATTGCCCAGTCGTTCTTTGACAGCACGTCAATGGCCTCTCTGGATATCTTAGGCTCTTCTGAATATGCCGGCGCATTCAAATTCAGTCCGATCGACATTCCGAGTCCCACAACCATACCCACCATTGCAAAAGATATAGCTATCAGCATCGCTCTTTTCTTTGTCATCATCTGTTTTGCCTCCTGTCAGTTGTTAGCAATCTTAGTCGTCAAAGTCCTGCTCGGAATTAGCTTCCTTCCCATGCGCAACATATACTCTGCCTTATTTATCGACTTCGTATTTGATTATAAGCAGGGTCGGGCTGGCCAGAGTTGATATAGGTCGGCAGTACTCTTATTCTAGTAATCTTCCGCCCGCAAATCAATACCGGGTCCATTTCCAGGTCACTCTTTGCCGATCTTCTCCATAACTGCAAAATAACAAATCAATGTGAACCTCTTATGAAGGGATTATGAATAATTGTGAACCAGTCCGGAGAAGCAAACAGTCGCGCCAAGGTCGGGATTGGACTATGCATACGATCGCACAAAAAAAAGGGGCCGATGCAGGCCCCCGCTGGTGATTCACATCTGCCGGTTGTTTAAGTCCCCATCTCCCAGCTTTTCAGGTACTTCTTCTGCTCAGGGGTTAAAGCATCGATATCCAGGCCCATTGCCTTCAATTTCAACTTTGAGATCTCTTTATCTATGCTTTCCGGAACGCTGTATACGGTGTTTTTCAGCTTCTTTGCGTTCTTCACCATATACTCCGCGCAAAGGGCCTGATTTGCAAAGCTCATGTCCATGACTGCAGACGGATGCCCCTCTGCCGCTGCGAGGTTGATCAACCGCCCCTCACCGAGCAGATAAATCCTCCGGCCATTCTTCAAGGTGAATTCCTCGACAAAATCCCGAATCACTCGCCGCGCCTTGGACATAACCTTCAGGGCTTCGATATCGATTTCAACATTGAAATGCCCTGTATTGGATACAATAGCGCCGTCCTTCATCAGAGGGAAACAGGTCTTAGAGATAACATTTATATTGCCGGTGGCAGTAACAAATATGTCTCCGATCTTCGCGGCCTCTTTGATGGGCATGAGCTCAAAACCATCCATTGTAGCCTCGAGCGCTTTAAGCGGATCGATCTCGGTAACAATAACGCGCGCACCCAATCCCTTTGCCCTCATAGCAACGCCCCTGCCGCACCAGCCATATCCTGCGACGACAAAGACGGAACCCGCAATAAGCCTGTTTGTAGCGCGGATGATACCATCCATGGTGCTTTGGCCGGTGCCGTACCGGTTGTCGAAAAGATGCTTTGTATATGCGTCATTGACAGCGACAATAGGATACTTAAGCGCCCCGTCGGCTGCCATTGCCTTCAGCCTGATAACCCCGGTCGTAGTCTCCTCGGTTCCGCCGATAACGTTCTTCAGCATCGCCTGCTCCTCTTTGTGCAAAGTCGAAACAACGTCAGCGCCGTCGTCCATAGTGATCTGGGGCTTTATAGAAAGCGCGTCCTTAATGTGGCGATAATAGGTCTTGGTATCTTCGCCCTTGATGGCGTAAACCGAGATGCCGGTGTTCTTTGCTAGTGATGCGGCGACATCGTCCTGCGTGCTGAGCGGATTTGATGCGCAAAGCGCAATCTGGGCGCCTCCGGCCTTGAGCGTATCCATAAGAAATGCGGTTTCTGTCGTAACGTGCAGGCATGCGACAACGCGTATACCCTGAAGCGGTTTCTCCTTTGCGAAGCGCTCCGAAATGCTCTTCAGTACAGGCATTTCCTGCGCTGCCCATTCGATGCGAAGCTTACCCTTTTTTGCAAGATTGATATCTTTCACGTCGTATTTTGCCATCTGTCCTCCGATAAATATTAAATGTGGGAGTTCGGCATGCCGCGCCCCTACTTATACTTATAGTCCTGCCGCTTTCCTCAGGGCATTCGCCTTGTCTGTACGCTCCCAGGTAAACTCCGGTTCAGTCCTGCCGAAATGGCCGTAGGCCGCGGTTTTTTTGAAGATCGGTCGCCTCAGGTCAAGCGTTTCAATAATGGACTTCGGTGTGAGCGAGAAGTGCTCGCGGATAAGCGAGACAATCCTGGCGTCGGATATCTTGCCCGTACCGAACGAGTCGATAAAAATGGATACGGGCTCCGGGACCCCGATTGCATAAGCTATCTGCACCTCAATCCTTTCGGCGATGCCTGCAGC
>Ga0187785_10000269_pt1 | contig 19785 bp, 19 predicted proteins | sample 0815_BV2_4_20_MG_FD_132466 | JGI IMG/M metagenome (GOLD analysis project Ga0187785, IMG submission 132466) | Tropical peat soil microbial communities from peatlands in Department of Meta, Colombia - 0815_BV2_4_20_MG | ecosystem: Environmental > Terrestrial > Soil > Wetlands > Peat | place...
CCAGGGTTCTGGGGATGACGTCCAGCGCGCCTGCGAACGCCTCAATCGCCATCTGCTCCCGGCCGCCGACCGTGGGAGCGAACTGTTTGAGCCTGAGGCCGAGTTCAACCTCTGGCGCTCCACCGCCAGGAACGATCTTTTTATCCTCGATGACGGCGCCGACCACCCGTAGCGCGTCATGAAGCGCCCGTTCCAGCTCGTCGACCACGGTGTTAGTGCTGGCACGCATGAATGCGGTAACAGCTTTCGGGTTCTTACATCCTTCCACGAATGTAAGAGAATCCTCGCCGATCCTGCGCTCTTCCACCAAGCCAGCACTGCCTAGGTCCTTCGGGTCGATCTCCTCGATCTTGGTTACGACCCTGGCGCCCGTTGCTCTTGCAAGCTTACCCATGTCCGACTCCGAAACGCTCTTGATCGCCATGATTCCATTTTTCCCGAGGAAGCTTGCCACGAGGTCTTCGATCCCCTTCTGGCAGAAGACCACGTTAGCGCCGCTCTTGCTGATGTAGTCGACCTTTTTCAGCAGCATCTCCTCCTCCTTATCCAGGAACGTCTTCATCTGTCGTGGGTTCTTGATCTTGATGGACGCGGTCACTTCGGTCTTCTTGATCTCCATCGCCGCGTTCAGTAGCAGGATCCGTGGATTTTTAACCGATTTCGGCATGCTGTCGGAGATCCGGGACTTGCCCAGCGCTATGCCCTTGATCAGCTCCGAGGCCATCGCTCCTGAGCCGACCTTCTTCTCAACCTTGATGTTATCGATATCCACTTTGCCATTCTCTTCCACCGCCAGCACCGCGTCCACGGCAAGCTTCGAGAGCTTCCCGCCTCCGGACTCCGCGCCTTTTCCTGTCATAGCGGTGAACGCGATCTTCTCGAGCAGATTCCTATCGGTCTTAGCAACCGGGATCGCGATCGTCCCGAGAATCTGCTCTGCCTTATCTGCCGCAAGCCTGTAGCCTGAAGCGATCACGGTTGGATGGATATCCATTTCCATAAGCTCCGACGCCTTTTTCAGCAGCTCTCCCGCGAAGATGACCGCGGTCGTCGTACCATCGCCCACTTCGTCGTCCTGGGCCCTGGCGACCTCGACGATCATCTGTGCAGCCGGATGCTCTATCTGGACTTCCCTGAGGATCGTCGCACCATCATTCGTAACAGTCACGTTGCCCGTGGGATCGACCAGCATCTTGTCCATGCCCTTAGGTCCAAGAGTCGACTTGATCGCCTCTGCCACGGCCATCGCTGCCATGATATTGAAATACTGGGCATCCCTGCCTTTCGACTGGGTACTTCCTTCCTTTAAAATGTAAACTGGCTGACCGCCAGCTCCCTGGTTAGCCACAATGATACCTCCAGAATATGCCTTGTATGGGACATAATTAGGATTGTGCGCCTATAAATAACTTGCTGCGACACCCAGGCATAATCGCCCTGCAGTGACAGACATATATCATCTCTCTGAAATGACGTGCTCAGGGATAAGCGCGAATTCGTATTCCTACTTTCCTTACAAGCTCCATCAGTTTGGCGACTATACGGTAGACATAAACACATGATATGACCTGTGTATTTAAAATTATCGGCAAGCCGGACACGCTTCACCCCACAACTTTAGTCGTGGGTTTCACTACCTACACCCCACCGATCCTAACTGCAGGTCCAGAAATATCGACCGCTATCGGCTGGATTTTATGGCTATACACCTTATTCTCTAAATACTGTAAACAATACTTTCGGTATGCTATAGCGCAAACAGTTTAAACCCGCAGAGTGCATGGTCTATCGATGGAACGGTTTAGCCAGACAGCAGAGCGATGTGCGGATCTCATCCGAAAGAGCGACGAGCTCCTAGTTGTATCCCATATCGATGCAGACGGCCTCACTGCTGCTGGCATCATGTGTACGGCGCTGAAGCGGTTAGGTAAAAGCTACGACACCAAGTTCGTCAAGAAGCTGGATACACAATCCATGATCGAAATTGCCGATGCCGCAGGCAAGCGGACGGTCATCTTCACCGATCTAGGGAGCGGAGCAATCGATCTTATAGGTGAACTAGGGATCACTGCAGTGATCGCCGATCACCACCAACCGAAGCCTTCAGACAATCCCTGCCACCTGAACCCACACCTCTTCGGCCTGAACGGCGCAACCGATATCAGCGGGGCGGGCATATCGTTCCTGCTCTCCCTAAAGCTCGGCCCGAACGAAGACCTCTCCCCATTAGCCATCGTTGGAGCGGTCGGAGATCTTCAGGATATGCGGACCAACTCGATGGTCGGTATCAACCGGCAGATACTGGCGCTCGGCGTCTCCGGCGGTTACCTGTCCTTCGAGAAAGACATCAGGATGTTCGGTCGGCAGACCAGGCCGATCCATAAATTGCTCCAGTACAGCTCCGATCCATACATCCCGGGCATGAGCGGCTGCGAAGAGGCCTGTATTTCCTTCCTGGAAGCTTCCGGGGTGCCGGTCAAAGCCGAATCGTGGCGGCGATGGATCGACCTCGACAGGGAGGAAAAGACCCGGATAACCTCCCGACTCTTCCAGCATTGCATGGCGTGCGGCATGCCAGCAAATAAAATACAACGGCTGGTAGGAGAAGTTTATACGCTATGTAAAGAAGAGCCCGGAACTGAGATGCGAGACGCCTCCGAGTTCTCCACGCTACTTAACGCGACCGCCAGATACGATTATGCGGGTACAGGACTGGCCATCTGTATGGGGGACCGGCAGGAGGCATTTCACTATGCTCGGGACCTGCTGGAGATGCACCGGCGCAACCTTGTCAACGGCCTGAACCTGGTCAGCGATCGTGGTATAACCAAGCTACAGAATGTCCAGTACTTCGACGCGGGGAGCGAGATCCGGGAGACCATCGTCGGCATCATCGCAGGCATGAGCGCGAGTCTGAACTGCGTAAACAGAAACGTGCCTATCGTTGGAATGGCGGCCTCTGAGCAAGGGATTAAAATTTCTGCTAGGGGCAACCACGACCTGATCATGCGCGGGTTGAACCTTGCACGGGCGATGTCAGAGGCGGCCGCGGCTGTGGGTGGCGCTGGCGGAGGACATGATATTGCAGCAGGCGCGACCATTCCCGCCGGGAAGCAAGGGGAATTTTTGGCCCTGCTCGACAAGAAAATAGGGGAGCAGATCAACAGTAAGGTATAAATGCGCCCCTGTCGGATATCCCTTGTAGCAAAAACATTTATATGCAGCCGGTTCATGTAGAATTTAGATGAAGGAGATCACCAATGCTCATGTTTTATTCGCAGGAGAGATGGAATAACTGGATCAACCAAGTCAAAGAGAGCAAGTTCAAGCTTGATCCCAGTGCAGAAGGCCTAGGAAGGGAAGGGATCGTCTTCCTGGACATGGAAGAGGATGTGATTCTTGGACTGTGCAAGATCACCGGGAAGCTGCAGAAAGGATATATCAACAAGGAAGATGCAGTCGCGAACATCGAGAACATCAAACAGATCGTGCTGTCCCCAGTCGAGCCCATGGACGCGGACAAGGACGAGATGGTCGAATCGGTGCAGCGGGCGCTGGTTGCCGTTTTCGGGGCCTCGGAGCACTTTGTTTCGGGCGAATACGATGCCAAAGCCGACCCTACGAAGCTAATCATTGATGCATTCAAAGCCGAACAGGGCGGGGACATGGACAAGACGTTCGAGCTAGTAAGCAAAGCGGGAGCGCTCGTCCTCTCAGGCAAATCCTTCGACAGCGAGAAAGCCCTGGATAAAGTGGCCCCAGACAGCCTCGTCGCCGAAGGGATCGACGGCCTTGACTCGATTGCAGCAGTACTAGCAGGCGGCATCGACTATACCGACGAGGCCGACGAAGAGGAAGAGTAAGTAAAACAAATGAATAAATAAACGCGTAAGCAGCTCATTCTCCTTCGATCTTTTCTTTAAATAAGAGCGTGTTGCAGAATTGACGTTGACAGGATTTTTGACTATGGACTTCGGGAACTAATAGCCCGCCACTATAAACAACGAGTTTATAACATTGGATAGTAACCCACTCTATCATCTGAAAAGACGTGCGTCACACACGGTTAAACGCTCGATAAACAGGCCACCGATAATAAAACTATAATTATAGTTAGGCCGATTCAGCTTACTCCAATCATCTAAGATAGTACAATATCCGAGAATATCCGTCGATAATGGCGTGCGGCGAAGCATTTCTGTTCAAGACTCATTCCAATTTGAATTCCGCGACATGCCCTAATAGATAAAAATTATCCGGCCAATAGCTTTTCGTCTATAACTCTCGACGGATCCGATCACTTTCCTCTGACCCAGGTTCCTGAAGCCTTGTGTCCTTTGATCGCGCTGATAACTCTGGGCGGACAGAGCCCATTTACGATGAATACATCCATTTTGTGCTTAATTAAAAATCCCGGCATAGCCTGGTCCATACAGGTTTTCTCAGCGTGCAGGTTCGACGCATCGACGGATTCGATCAGCCGGCCGTCGATAAAAATGCCATCCACGTCGGTAGCCTTTATCAGCCGCCTAGTTCCCGCCTCGCGGGCCATCCACGCAGCGATGGTGTCTGAGGTCACGTCCCACGAGTGTGGCAAAACATCATTATTCCGTAAAATCTCGTAGGGCAGAGCGATTCTAGTACCGCTTCCCTGAATAGTTTCTGTCAGGTGTATGCCGGTGGTGTCCGCCATGTAGTAGGCGTACTGGTTCATTGCCAGTACGGCCATCCAGTGCGCCGCATCATTAGAGAGCGTCCCACTGTCGGATACTTTTCGCACCATATCCGCGAACCCGCCCCCTCCTGGAACCACCAGCACGTCCAGGCCTTCGTCTGCGACCCTCCTCAGCAGTACGCGGGAGTGATCGAACAGGCTCCCGCCGATCTTCAGTACAACCAATCTTACCAGCCCATGCCGCTTCTGATCATCGTATAAGCGATGTAGAGTAACACCACGTAAAAAATAAACCTTATGTATCTGACCGGGATTTTTTCTGATAGGCTCGCGGTCGCTATCCTGGCGCCGATGATCGAGCCAGGGACAACTGCTGCAGCAGTGGTCAGGGCGTCCTCTGCAGAAAACAGCGTGCCTGAGCCGACGACGAAATATGTCACCGCCCCTATTGACGCCGATACAACGATTGTGGCGAGCGAGTTGGCAATTGCATTTTTCAGGGGCACGTTCAGCAGCGAGTTCTGGACCGGCACAGCTAGGGTGCCCCCTCCGATTCCGAGCAGCGCCCCGAGCAGCCCCATGACAAATCCCAGGGCTGAGAATGCGGGCTTATTGATATGCTTCGGTTCACTGCTCTCCCCGTAGTCAAGCTGGCGCTTGATCAACGCGGCCTCAGCGATCATAAGTAGCAGAAAAGCGCCGAACATCAGCTTTATAAGGGTTGGCGGGGTGCGGGTCGCGATGAGCGTGCCGATGAGAATGCCAAAGACGGAACCTATGTTCATAACTATAATAGTCTTCCTGTGGAGCAGACCACGCTTACTATATCCGGCCACCGCCGTCAGCGAGACGAAAATGTTTGAGATAAGCGACACGGCAACGGCCATGTGGACCGGCAGGCCGAATCCCAAGGTGAGCGTCGGCACCAAGATCGTGGCTCCGCCCAGCCCGAGCAGCCCTCCGAACGCGCCGGATGCCAGGCCGGTGGCCATAAACAGGATAATGTCGGATGAGGATAACATCGCTTACCACAATATGGTATGGGTAGCCGGTTATAAAAGCTAAACCACAGTATTCTATTGTGCTGATGTGAACTACTATACCTGAGGGACATTGCTCCTGTTTCATTGAAAAGCACTCGCCACATTGATGGTAGGTGCTAATATCCTTCAGGCCCCGGTTTTTCTCTGGCTCTGGCCGGTTCCCGTCCCATGTGATTATCTTGCTCTCCGGCCTATCGCGTCTCTGAATTTTTATGATCGCCAGCACCTTTCAGCCCCTTGCAAATGGGCGATCGAAGGCGTCGTTGTAACCTGGTAGAGTGTAAGCGCTTATTGGTTAAATGATTGGCGAGCCGACGCGACTTGGTTCAACGCCGCTCCGGAGAGGATGGGGTTTTCTCTCGCTCCGTGCTTGTTATCGATAAAAAGAAAGGAAAAAGAAAAAAGTTATCTCAGAGGATGATCTCGATGTCGAGTTCCTCTGCCAGTTCTTTATACCTGTTGCGGATGGTCACTTCGGTCACGCCAGCCACGTTAGCGACCTCTCTCTGGGTTCTGCGCTCGCCGCATAGGATCGAGGAGATGTAGATCGCTGCCGCAGCTACGCCCGTCGGGCCCCTTCCGCTTGTCAGCTCTTTCTCCGCAGCTTGACGGAGTATTTCCACGGCCTTGCTCTGTACCTCGCCTTTCAGCGACAGTCCTGAGCAGAACCTTGGGACGTAGTCGATGGGCGATGTGGGCATGAGCTTCAGGCCGAGTTCTCTGGATATAAACCTGTATGTCCTACCGATCTCCTTCCGGCTGACCCTTGACACCTCTGCGATCTCGTCCAGCGTCCTGGGCACGCCGTTCTGGCGGCAAGCCGCATAAAGTGCTGCGGCTGCAACGCCTTCGATGCTTCTGCCGCGGATCAGATTCTTCGAGACGGCCTTGCGGTATACAACGGCAGATGTCTCTCTGATGTTCCTGGGCAGACCCAGCGCCGACGCCATACGATCTAGTTCGGACAGGGCAAAGGCTAGGTTTCGCTCGGTCGCGTTCGAAACTCTGATGCGTCTCTGCCATTTCCTCAGACGGTATAGCTGGGCGCGGTTCTTGGAGGAGATCGACTTTCCATACGAGTCGCGGTTCCTCCAGTCGATCATGGTCGACAGGCCCTTGTCGTGAATGGTGAAAGTCATAGGCGCCCCTACTCTGGAGCGCTTCATGCGCTGATCGTGGTCGAAAGCCCTCCACTCCGGGCCCATATCGATGAAGTCCTCATCAACTACGAGGCCGCATTCATTGCACACGAGTTCGGCCCGTTCATAGTCGTGTACAAGCTGGCGTGAGCCGCATTCGGGGCATTCCATGATGCGCTCTTCGCCTTCGGGCTTCTCGGTCTCCTTCTTCACTCTTTCGAGAGTTTTCTCCTTGGAGACCTCTCGCTTCTCAATCTCTCTAATTTTTTCGATTTCAGCCACGGTTAAACACCTTCTACGCGACGAATACTCTCTCGTTTACCAGCGCCTGCACGCCGGACCTAGGCAGCTTCTTATCCAGCTTTACTGAAACGTAAGGGGCCCTTTCGGGACCGAAAATATCATAAACTGTGCCAATCCTGTCCATCTTTCTAGTAACGACCTTCGCGTTGATCTTCGGCAGTGACGTCTCTTCAAGCCTGATTATCAGGTGGTTATGTGATGATACATGCAAGACCCTTCCAAGCCGTTTCAAAAAACGCCACTTCCAAAACTATATATAGTCATATGTTATACTATAAAAACTTTGCGTAATCATTAATATGCGATGCTACTCTGCGTAGCATAAGCGCTATTTGCGCATTTTCATATATAAGCGTATTAATTTGTTATTATGTCGCTGATGCATAATAAAACTTTCGAAATTACCCGTGCTGCTACAGGATAATATATATCCGCGATTGCCCACTCCCACAGCTAAAATCCAATGGGCTTTCCTACCATACCAGCCCCAACAATCGTAAGCGACTGATCATCTACGGCTTATAATATAATCAAGTTTGTGCAGGGCATTTTTCATAGCCTCATCGGCACCACGCCGGCTTAAGCCGGCGCCAAGAGCCACCGCCAGTGCCCTTGCGCTCGTGATCAGATCGCCAGGCCCGTGAGTATCCGTGTCGACAACCAACATAGCTCCAGCCTCTTTTGCCACCGCAGCAACATGGCCGTTGGTCATATTGTGGCCGCCCCGGGAGGTAATCTCGAGCATGACACCGATCTCCGCCGCCTGCCGCGCCTCTTCCAGCGTAATAAAGCCCGGATGAGCCAGCACATCCACATCTTCACACAACACCGCAGCCCGGTTAGTGCCAGGAGCCACAGGCTCTGCCGCGGTCTCTCCGTGGACGACCACAATCTCCGCCCCACATTCCTTTGCCTTTCGGGCCAAAGGAGCAATATGCTTCGGAGGCACATGCGTCAACTCCACACCAGGTATAACCGCGATATCGTAGCCATCCTCCAGGTAGCGGGCTCTCATAGCTGCATCGACCAGCTGCTCCAAGTTTGTATAGTCAGCATGATCCGTGATGGCGATGGCCTTGTAGCCAGTCACCACAGCCCTGCGCACCAGTTCGCTGGGCAGCAACTCGCCATCGCTGAAAAGAGTATGGGTATGGAGGTCGATCATAGGCCGATCATCACTCAGAGGAGTTATACAACGAGATATTAATGCTTTTCGAGGGCAGGAAAAATAAGTCCATCATTGTTTGCCGCCGCGCATCCTGATAATCTCGGTGCCGACTCGGCGAACGATATCAGATTTCGGTCCCAGGTTATCAACCAGCACCATACCGCTCCGGTCCGACCATGTGGCAGGATGAGCTTTGCCTGTCACCATCTCTGGGTTCATCCCCAGCTTCTGGGCCGCTTTGAATATTTCCGACGTGCGCGGGGACTTGACCGAAGCAGCCTCAGGCGCTAGTCGGCCGTCCTTTCTTGTCCTACCGGAATCAAGATACAAAGGCCAGATCACTATTTGTCGCTTCTCTTTCATCTCTTCACGTTGCATCAATACCACCTTACCCGTCATGCACTATATGGCTTTCGGGTATAAAAGAAGGGGGACTAATCAATGTTTTCATATATCCCCTTTTGACGGATCCCCTTTTAGCGGCGCCGACAGTTGTTGCTGCGATCTGGTCCCCGTCACATCCTCAAATCGCACCATCTCGCTCATAAAGATGTGCATCTGTCGTTCGTCGATGGTCCTGGTATCGATGCAGAAGATAACCCTGCTGTTACTCACCATGATCCGGTCATTGAGGTAGTGGATAAACTTGAGCAGCGTTTCATAGCTGCTCCTCATCATAAGATATTCCATGCCATCCAACAGGATCAGGCCATCCTTAGCCTCTGACATATACTTATATATCGTGGCAGCAAGGCCTGTAATGTTATCGGGCTTGATCACGCTTTCCCCATCCACCTTATCGCCGCTATTGAGCCAGATAATCGGCGTCTTCTCCAGACCGTACTTTTCCCGGATCTTCTTCGGGTTCTGCCTAGTGATACATAGACCCTGGATATTGTGCTTCACCTGATCGGCGAATACCTCTATATAGTCTTGGTGCACCTTCTTGTCCAGTAGATATATCATGCCCGGCTCTAACTGATATGCGCACGAGGTGTTGGAAACCGCCATTTCTGTCACCGGCACAACCATCAGGCCAGCAATCTCAGAAAAGTCCTTTAGCGTGATGATAAACCCGCTTCTAATCCCATCCTTATACAGCTTAGAGGTCGACATGCTCACCTTGATAATAGAGCCATCTTTGCACCTGAAGTCTCGCACATAGCTCTTGTTATCCCCGATATCGAGCATCGTCTCGGGGGGCAGCAGGGAGTTCACCGACCTGCCGACGACCTCATCCTGCGTGTATGAAAGCAGCCTGGATGCGCTGCGGTTAAACGAGACTATAAGCCCTGCAGCATCAGTGGTGAGCATTGCATCAGGCGATTCATTAATGATGGCCGCAAGATAGCTGCTGGTATCCTGTACCTTCTTGAACAACCGGTGGTTTTCGATGGCGATACCAAGCTGCGAACTGATGCTCAGCAACTCCCTTGTAATATCCGATCCCAACTCTTGATCCGATGATAGAGCCATGATCCCTACCATTTTTTCTTTGACCATGATCGGCACATTCATTATCATCGAAACATTATCGACGTCATATATGAACCGCGAGCTCTCGCAGAGGTACACTTTACCAGAACTGGCCGCTGCTATACTCGGAACCGATTGCCTATACCGCACGATCCTCCCATTATCGGAGCGCGTGGCCACCGTCCGAAGAACTGCGTCAGGCGAGTCCTCCGAGTCAAAGAGATATATTGCCCCGGCATCGATTTCCAGCAGGCTCAGGACATCCCGAAGCGCGCGATCGAGCATATCCCGGACGTTATCCGACTTGTTGATTGTCGCGGTGATCGTACCGATAATTTCCAGATGGCGGTTGTTCTCTTTCAGCGCCATCTCCGCCTGCTTACGCTCGGTGATATCCCTAGAAAACGCGCAGATGTACTCTCTGTCGTTAAACTGGAGCACATTAATATTGTTTTCCACTGGGAAGATCCGGCCGTCCTTGGTATGCTGGCTAGATTCGAATGTGGAAGAGCCATGCTCCTTCAGCATCTTGAGCCGTTCGGGCCAGTTCTGCTCAGTTATCTCGTAGCAAATATCATAAATGTGTAACTTCAGCAACTCGTCTTTATTATAACCCAAGGACCTGCAGGCAGCATCGTTCACATAGAAGATGCTGCCATCCTCATGGATCCAGAGTGCCGTGTCTCCGGCGTGATCCACCGAGAACTGTGTGAACTGCAACGCCTCCTCAGTCCGTTTCCGCTCACTAATATCCCGGAAGACCAGCACCGCCCCGATAACGTTGTTTTTATTATCCCGGATCGGTGCAGCGCTGCTTTCGATGGATATCCCTCTACCGCTGCGAGAGATCAGCGTCACATCACTCTGACATAGCGCGGGAGCTCCTTCGGTGATAATCCCCGCGAGAGGGTGATCAAGCGCCTTACCTGCACTATCAATCACATTGAAAATTCCAGAAAGCTCTTTTGTCAGCGCCTCTTCCTGCTTCCAACCTGTGAGCGCTTCAGCGACCGGGTTCATAAACGAGATTCTGCCCATCGTGTCAGTGGAGATAATCGCGTCTCCTATGCTCTTCAGGGTGACCGAAAGCCACCGTTCGCTGTCCTTCAGCCTCCGCTCCATCTTATGCTTATAGAGGGCCATCTCGATGGCAGTGAGCAACTCCCGCTCTTCGAATGGCTTCAGAATATAGCCGAACGGCTCAGTTACCTTAGCACGCTGGAGGGTGTTCGGATCGGCGAAAGCTGTTAGGAAAATAACCGGGATATCGTAAAGACGGTGGATCTCTTCGGCCGCCATGATGCCATCCATCTCGCCCTTCAGGAAAATATCCATGAGCACCAGGTCCGGCTGCAGCTCTCCGGCCTTCTCGATGGCCTTTTCACCGTAGGCCACTACAATCGGCACATCATAACCCAGGCTCCTCAACCTATGCTGTATGTCTTTGGCAACAATGCTCTCGTCCTCAACCACAAGTAAACGTGCGCCGACCATTTTTATCCAATCCTCAACGCATCAGAACCAAATGAAGACCGGTCCTCAACGTCATCGTGAACAGGGTACATTTGTCTCTGATTGAATAAATACTTCCTTCCCGCCGATCTGTCGACCGATAATCTGTGGGCTGCCGACCTATCAGCATATTCACCGACCGTGGAGCGGACGATATCCTCATATTTACGACGATCCGCAGCGGACTAATATATCTATGAGCGGGCATTTCAAGATCTCCAGCGGCGACAAATATTTGTCCGATCATGCAGTCATTACAGTGAACTTTCAAGGATGATATCTTGCACAAAATTCACGTTAACGTAGGCGCCAGCGTCACCGAGGCCAATAAGCGACAGGCTGAGGAGAATCGCCACCACCTCGATGACCATAGCATCAAAGCCATCGATATCCTGGGCGCGGTAGGCTCAGGTAAAACCATGCTCATCGAAAAACTCACGCCAGTACTCAAGGACCGGGGCTTCCGAGTCGGGGCTATAGTAGGCGACTGCTATGGCGATGATGACTACCAGCGGATCCACGCGCTGAATATCCCAACCGAGAACTTGAACACAGGCACCGAGTGCCACCTGGACGCCAATATGGTACACCACGCCTTACATCATCTGCCGCTGGACGACATCGACCTGCTGCTGATTGAGAACGTGGGGAATATGGTGTGCCCCACCGACTTCCCCGTGGGCAGCCATAAGCGGGTGGTTATCGTCTCGGTCACTGAGGGCGACGACGTGGTCAACAAGCACCCGGCCATGTTCCGGGAGTGTGAGATCGGCATCATAAATAAGGTGGACCTTGCAGAGGCCGTAGGGGCGAGCGTCGACCGCATGGAAAAGGACATGAAGCGCCACAATTCTAACATCAAAATTTTAAAGACGAACCTCAAGAAGGGCACCGGCGTCACCGAGCTGGCCGACATGCTGCTGCAGTAAATACTAAATACTCAGATGATTGTGGACTAAGGCGGAGCGATCTTTGTTACCAGCAGATCAGCAAGATCCCCGTTTTGGCCCGTTTCTCCAGCGATCATGTAATTTCCATCCCTGGTTTCTATCACCGAATAGCCAGCAGTATATGGTAAAAGCCCATAATGCATCGACCATTCCCAATCACCTGATAAATTTGTTTTAAGGACATATAGCTCCATACTGCCAGTATAAGCGTTTGAATATCCTGCGATCACATAACCCCCATCTATCGTATTAACGATCGATTCTCCTACGGTACCAAGGGTTCCATACCTACTTTTATCTAATCCATTACCATCGCTTCCGAATGTTTTTGCCCATTCTTGGTTGCCGGATGCATCCACCTTGATCAACCATAATTTATAAACCGGACCTGTATCTGTATAACCGGTAACCAGGTATCCTTTGTCTTTGGTCGCAATGATCGAAGTGCCTCTATCCATTCCTTTACCGCCAAATGTTTTATCCCATAGAATGCTACCTGTGTCATCAGTTTTAGCAATCCATAAATCTCTCAACTGCTTTTCAATAATTTTTGCACCGGTCATTACATATTCGTTGCCATTTATTGTCGTAATCGCATTTCCTTCCCAGACAAACCCGGTATCGTACGTTTTATTCCACAGGATAGTGCCGTTATTATCAGCCTTTACCAATAGCAAACCAGTGCTCCCCTCTTTTTCGATATTTCCAGCAACCATATATCCATTATTATCCGATCCAGCCACGGCAACTCCTTTGCATCCCTGTGACTCGCCATATGTTGTATCCCATTGTAAGTTCCCATCAAGATCGGTTTTTATTAGCCACAATTTTTTTATGTTGCTTTCATTTGGGCTTGTATAACCGGCTATAATGTAACCTCCTGCTGGCGATATGGCTATAGATGTACCCACGTCTTCTCCCGGACCTCCATATGTCCTATTCCATCGGACACCACCATCCGCATCAATTTTGACCAGCCATAGATCGCTCGATCCGTTTCCATATGATCTGGTATAGCCTGTAATGACAGAGCCATTGTCCAGCGTCGGGACGAGGGAAAGCCCCGCGTCATCGCCGGGCCCTCCGTATGTTTTATTCCAGAGAATGTTAGGCTGAGTTTTTGTATGTGTGTTATTTGTGGAGCACCCTGAAAAAAGTGATATGATAAATACTATCACGACTACTGTCACAATTATTAAGCAACCAGCAATGAAATGTTCGTGCCTCATCTAACTCCAGGCAGGTGCAATTTAACCTAGTATCTTCTCCGCTCCTCCCAGTATTTATATTTATATAATTAATTTTTTTGTAAACGCATAAAGCGGCACCATACTCACGGCATAAGGATACGATGACATTGTCATGGGAAGTGAGTGGCAGTAAACGCTCGACGGACCTCATATTAAAATAAAGTTTATGTAAGATGAGATATAATCAACTTTATACAATCTTCAACGAGGTGAGACTGATGCCAGGATGCGGATGCGGATGCGGCAGCAAGCCCAAAAAGGATGAGAAGGCAAAGGACGCGAAGAAGAAGAAATAACTTCTTTGTTATTGCCTGAAACGAGCAAAAACTCTTTTTATATTTCAATTACGAGATTTTGGACCTATAACTTTAATGGGCGTATTGCAAAATTGTGCGTCGGCAGGATTTTTAGTTATTAATTACATCAGGAGCTTGCCGTTCGCCTCCTTAAAATATGCGACGAATTTATAATTGTTATCAACTCTCATCGAGAAGACGTGCGTTGTGAATGGCTAAACGCTTGATAACTAAGCCAACGATGAAAAATTCGTGATTATTGATTATATACGTATTCGATTCGGCATACGCGAATCCACGAGTATAAAATTGGGATAGTAATTGCCGAGAACAAATTCCGCAGTTTTTGATTAGTTCTGCGCAATCTGTAGTATCTGTGTTCTGACACAGTGCAGCGTTTGTATGCTGCCTTCCCCCTGAGCAATCGGTTAAATATAGCGCAGCGATCGGTTTCCTCCCCGAACCCCGGAGGCAACACCTTCTCGTTATTTACATCGTATTCCAGAACGACATTAATGATCTCCATCGCCATCGGAGCACGAAATATTTATATCGTAGAACCAGGTTAAAGTCACAACAGTTTCAGTCGCGGGATACGTTCCCGCCGGGATGTGGCCCTGTATCAGGGGCTGAACCACGAAACCACATATTCACAGGAGACACGAAACTAATGGTAAAATCCGCTTATAGCTACATACGGGACGCGTGGAAGAACCCTAGCAAGACGTATGTAGGTGAACTATTCTGGGATAGACTCCAGGAATGGAGAAGGGAGCCCACCGTCGTCAAGATCGACCGTCCGACCCGGCTCGACCGGGCGAGAGCGCTCGGCTATAAGGCCAAGCAGGGTATTATCGTCGTCAGGGCACATATCCGTCGTGGCGGCCGCCGCAAGTCCCGATACTCCAGGGGCCGTAAGTCCAAGCACATGGGCCTCAGGACGTTAACGAGGAGGATCAGCATCCAGCGGATGGCGGAGGTCAGGGCGAGCAGGAAGTTCCCCAATATGGAGGTCCTAAACTCCTACTGGGTAGGAGAGGACGGCAAGCACAAATGGTATGAGGTCATTCTCGTCGACCCCCACCACCCCGGCATCGCCAGCGACAGGAACCTGAGCTGGATCACCAGGGGTACCCATAGGGGCAGGGCTGAGAGGGGTCTGACCAGCGCTGGCAAGAAAGGAAGAGGCCAGCGGAGGAAGGGCAAGGGTACTGAGAAGAACTATCCGTCTGTCCAGGCCTATGAGAGACGGGGTAAATGATCCATTATATCCTGTTTAGGACGCAGGCACACGCAACAGAGGAACCCTCGAGGGTCAGGCAGGCTCTCGCGACCGTTCTTCCGCAGGACATTCCCATCGACTCGGCCGAGACCGAAGGCTACTTCGGCAATCCCATCACCATTTTTACTGCGAAGCTCGAGAAAAAGACCGCAGCACAGTATATGGATTTTTTACGGGAAAAGCTGCCTGAGGCCGACCTCAAGGAGCTGATCAGTGAGCTGCCTAAACGGGTGGATGAGGACTGTGCGTTTTACCTGCGCTTGTCCAAACAGGACGCGTTCCTCGGCAACATTAGGATTACGTACGCCGAGGATGCCATCGCATTGAAGGCCAAACTAGCCGTATATCCAGCGAAGTATGAGCTGGGACTCAAGCTGATCAGAGATTACTTCCATGTCGGAGGGTGAACGAGCTGCACTTTTACGATCTGAATATCCACCCCTATCCTGAGGGTTCAAGCTCAGTTTCTCGCATGGCCCTGGCTGCGATGCAGCTGGGCTTGCACGGCGTTTGCGTTTTGCCGCACCACGAGTTTTTTGCCGGCAAAGAACAATGGCGATCGGATGGCTGTGGCGTCATCAATGGGGTGGAGATCGTTGCGTCCAACCAGAATGATATGCGCCGACTGATCGATAAATATCGCAAAAAAGTCGCGATCCTGGCGATCCACGGTGGGGACGAGGCCGTTAACCGGGCTGCGTGCGAGGACGGCCGGGTTGATATCCTAATGCACCCCCAGGAAGGCGGTAAGACCGGCGGCATCAACCACATCATCGCCAGGCTGGCGGCAGACAGGAATGTCGCCTTCGAGTTTAGCCTTTACCCGCTCATTCACAGTCGTGGCGGCTACCGGGTAAAAACCATCGCCGCGTACCGGGCTAATTTCGCGCTGGCCAGAAAATACGGGGCGCCCTACGTGATTACGTCGGGCGCAGTTTCCCACTATGACCTCCGGGACGCTCGCAGCATCGTCTCGATCGCCCGGCTCTTCGGCCTGAACGAGGCCGAAGCGGTCAAAGGAATCAGCCACTACCCGGAGCAGATCATCCATAGGTCATCCCCCACCTACATCATGGAGGGGGTCGAACTGGTGGAAACAGGGAGCGAGGAGCGATCACATTGAAGATCCTACCGTCATCTCTTCGGGAAAAGAAGCGCTATATCGTCTTCGGGCTGATCACGGAAGGCGAAGACCCGGTTGATAGGAAAGCGCTCCTCGACGAGATCTTCTTCGCCACCCAGACCCTGCTGGGCGATGTCGGTAGCAGCGAGATAGGATATCGTCTCATGGATTTTGATGGCTCGCGAGGTATCATGCGAGTGAACGCAGGGTCGGTGGAGCTGGCTAGGGCCGCATTGGCCACTGTATATGCCATCAAAGGTACCAGAACCGTCATCATAATACACGGTACGTCCGGCACAATACGAGCTGCAACAGAAAAATATATTGTTACAGAAAACATAGCTTCGACTAATATCCTTTCTATGCAAATTCGCAATGGAAACAACCTGTTCGGGACCGCAGTGAGGAGGAAGGGAGAAGAAATTGACATTATCCCGGACGACAGGGAGGTGCTGAAACGCGGAAATACCCGCTATCTCAGCCTGACCTCTTCTGATATAGTAATTAATCGATAGGAGTGAAATAGAATATGCAGCAGATGACACCACAGATGATGGGCTATGATCGGGCAATCACCGTTTTTAGCCCTGACGGCCGGCTGTTCCAGGTTCACTATGCTCAGGAGGCGGTCAGGAGGGGGGCGACCGTCATGGGCCTGAAGTCCAGAAATGGTATCGCCCTTCTGGTTGACAAGCGGATATCTACCAAGCTGCTTGAGGCCGAGTCAATCGAGAAGATCTTCAAGATCGATGACCACGTCGGAGCGGTCGCCTCCGGTCTAGTGGCAGATGGCCGCGCACTGGTCGATCGTGCCAGGGTCGAAGCGCAGATCAACCGTGTTACCTATGACGAGCCGATTAGCATCGGGATCTTGGCAAAAAAGATCTCGGACCATATACAGCAGCTTACCCAGTACGGAGGCATGAGGCCGTATGGTAGTGCGCTGCTCATCGCCGGCATCGACGACTCTGGCCAGAAGCTCTTCGAGACCGACCCATCCGGTGCGCTGTATGAGTATAAGGCGGTCTCAATAGGAGCCAACCGGAATACGGTCATGGAAATGCTGGAAAACCAGTACAATAGCGACATGTCTCTCGATGACGCGATCATCCTGGGCATCAAGGCGCTCTATAAATCCATGGAATCAAAGGGCGAGATCCCGACCATCGAGATCGGCATTATCGACGCGGAGACCCGCCGGTTCAGAAAGCTGACCGAAAGCGAAGTCAAGGACTACATCAGCAAGGCGGATATCAAGAAACCCGAGGCCGAGCCTGTCGCCAGGCCTGAGCGAGAAGAGTGATCTGCATGGTGACACTTGATCAGGCCGTCATAGCGAGGCTGAAGACTCACGGCGAGCACTTCGAGATCCTGGTGGATCCCGAGGGCGCGCAGGAGTTCAAGCATGGCGCTCCGATCAAGCTCGAGGACATCCTGGCGGTGGAGGACGTTTTCTCCAACGCGTCCAGAGGCGACCGGGTACCTGAAGAGGACCTGATCAAGGTGTTTGGCACCACCAGCGTACTGGAGATCGCCCGCAAGATCATCAACGAGGGCGAGATCAACTTGACCGCCGAGCAGCGACACCGAATGCTCGAGGAGAAGAGACGCCAAGTGGTCAGCTTTATTTCGAGAAACGCGATCAACCCGCAGACCTCCGCCCCCCACCCGCCAGCGCGCATTGAGCGGGCGATGGAAGAGGCGGGCATTCACGTCGATCTAACCAAGTCCATCGAGGAAAACGTCAATCTCGTAATGAAGGCCATAAGGCCCATCATACCCATACGCTTCGAGGAGGTCAAGATCGCTGTGAAGATACCTGCGAACTATGCGCCACGTGCATTCGGGGAGATCTCGTCCTTCGGCAAGCTGGTGCGGGACGAGTGGCAAAACAACGGCACATGGATCGGCGTCGTTCAGATACCGGCGGGAATGCAACCCGAATTTTACGATCTCATCAATAAGTTAAGCAAGGGCGAGGCGGAGACAAAGTTGCTTCGCTGATTCGACCTTGATTGACTGACCGAGAGGAATAGCAATGGCAGAAAAGGAATTAGTTGTTCCCGGCGATATACTGGGAGAGGATCCAAAGCTGGCCAGCCACGGCACATATGTGCAGGATGGCAAAGTATATGCGGCAAGCTTCGGGCTGGTCGACCGTCGGAGCAACATCAAAGTCATCCCATTATCGGGCAGGTACATTCCGGCCCGGGGCGATCTAGTCATCGGAAAGGTCGTCGATGTGACCCACTCGAACTGGATCGCAGACATCAATTCCCCCTACGAGGGCTTGCTCCACGTATCCGAATACCCGGAACGCGTGGACCAGAACAACATGAGTAAATATCTCCATGTGGGCGAACTGATCATCGCAAAAGTGGCCGATGTCGACCCATCGATGAAGGTCGAACTGACCCTCAGAGAGGAGCATCTGAGAATCCTAAAAGAGGGCAGAGTCATCGAAATCTCGCATGTGAAGATCCCGCGAGTGATCGGCCGCAACGGCTCCATGATTAAAATGCTCATGAAAGACTTGGACTGCAGCATATTCGTAGGACAGAACGGAAGGATATGGGTCAAAGGTAGCGACAGGAACGTGGACATCGCGATCCGCACCATCTTCAAGATCGAGCGCGAGGCACACACGTCAGGCCTGACGGATAAAATCAAGGACTATCTGAAAAACGAGCTTGAAGTTATGAGGAATCAAAATGAGTAAGCCAGAGAAACTAATAGTTGATGGGAAAAGGCTGGACGGAAGAGGGCCAAACGACTTACGTCCCATCAAGTTCCAGGCGGGAGTGCTCAAAAGGGCAGACGGCTCCTGCTATCTAGAGTTCGGCGGCAACAAGGTGATGGCTGCCGTGTATGGACCGAGGGAAGTGCACCCGAGGCACCTGCAGCAGGCCTCGAACGCGATCGTGCGCTACCGGTATAACATGGCATCATTCTCTGTGGAGGAGCGGAAGAGACCCGGACCGGACCGGAGGAGCATCGAGATATCCAAAGTCAGCCGTGAGGCGCTCGAATCCGTCGTCCTCAAGGAACTCTACCCCAGATCAGCCATCGATGTCTTCGTGGAGATCCTTCAGGCAGACGCAGGAACCCGGGTAGCGGGCATAAACGCCGCATCCGTAGCCCTTGCTGACGCTGGCATACCTATGAGATGCCTGGTATCGGCGTGCGCAGTCGGCAAGGCCGACGATATGCTGGTGCTTGATCTAAATAAGGATGAAGATAACTACGGTCAGGCTGACCTTCCCATTGCGATAAACCAGTTCGGCGAAGTCACCCTTTGCCAGATGGATGGCCACCTAACGACCGATGAATTCAGCACGGCACTGGAAATGGCGGTGGAAGGCTGCAAGAAGCTCCACGAGCTGCAGAAGCAGGCGCTAATCGAAAAGTATGCGAGAGAAGTGGCCCCTGCCGCCCCTGAAATTTCCACGGGAGGTGAGACCAGTGAGTGAGGATGTAATCGCCGAGATCAAGCGGGACTATATCTACAGCTTGGCCAATCAGGGCGACAGGGCGGACGGCCGCAAGTTCGACGAGTTCCGCCCAATCA
>Ga0187785_10000270_pt1 | contig 19779 bp, 16 predicted proteins | sample 0815_BV2_4_20_MG_FD_132466 | JGI IMG/M metagenome (GOLD analysis project Ga0187785, IMG submission 132466) | Tropical peat soil microbial communities from peatlands in Department of Meta, Colombia - 0815_BV2_4_20_MG | ecosystem: Environmental > Terrestrial > Soil > Wetlands > Peat | place...
ATTGGCCATTTCTTTGAGGCCGATCCACCCTGGACCGCTGGCTCCCACCTGCCCGGCGGCGAGTTTCCTCCCGACGGCTTTGACGCGCAGGTAGCCGAAGCGATGGGCAGATGGCCGTTTTTGTCAACCCAGCACGCGCGGCGACTGGTGCGGGCCTATGGAACGCGCGTTGAGAGATTTCTGAAAGGTGCGCAAAACATGGATGGTTTGGGACCCTGTTTTGCTGCGGATCTGACCGCGGCAGAAGTGCGCTACCTGGTGGAGAACGAATGGGCGCGCGATGCCGATGATGTGCTCTGGCGCAGGAGCAAGATTGGGCTAAAGGCGACAAATGAAGATCGTGCGGCGATCGACCGCTTCATCGCATCGCTGAACGCAAGGGTGCCATAACCTGAGGACGTGAGTTGCCGACTACTCTGATCGCCATCGACCAAGGAACGACCTCAACGCGAGCTATCGCGTTCGATTCGGCGCTGCGGCCGCTCGCCACCGCGCAGGCAGAATTGCGTCAAATCTATCCGTGTCCAGGGGAGGTCGAGCATGATCCAGAAGAAATATGGACCGCGGTGGTCGCAACAGTACGGGACGTCATGGCCAAGGCGGGAATCGCGGCGAATGATGTCGCCGGCATGGGGATCACCAATCAGCGCGAAACAACAGTCGTTTGGGAACGCCAAACGGGCAAGCCCATCTACAACGCAATCGTGTGGCAGGATCGGCGCACGGCCGAATATTGCGAGTCGCTGCGGCGAGCCGGCCATGAGAATGGAATTGCCAGCAAGACCGGACTTCTAATCGATCCGTATTTTTCCGCCAGCAAGATCGCATGGTTGCTTGACCGCGTTGAAGGAGCTCGTCAGGCGGCCGAGAACGGAAAGCTCGCTTTCGGTACGATCGATTGTTTTCTGCTATGGCGGCTCACAGGCGGCAAAGTACACGTGACCGATGCCACCAATGCCGCGCGCACGCTGTTGCTTGATATCGGCAAGGCCGAATGGGACGACGACCTTTGTCGCTTGTTTGGAGTGCCACAGCGTATCCTCCCTGCCGTGCGCGACTGCGCAGGCCCGTTTGGCGAGACAATTCCCGAATTGTTCGGCGCTTCGATCCCTGTTCTCGGCATCGCGGGGGATCAACAGGCTGCCACAGTCGGGCAGGGCTGTTTTACGCCCGGCATGATGAAGTCGACTTACGGAACGGGTTGCTTTGCACTCCTCAACACCGGACCCGAGCCCATTACGTCACACAACCGCTTACTCACGACCATTGCCTATCAGCTCGACGGCAAGCGCACGTATGCATTGGAAGGTGCGATCTTTGTCGCCGGGGCTGCGGTGCAATGGCTGCGGGACGGATTGAAGCTTATCGCCGCTTCGTCGGAGGCAGGCTCGCTGGCGCAGCGGGCCAATCCGGCCGAAGAAGTCTATCTTGTGCCGGCCTTTGTTGGTCTTGGCGCGCCTTATTGGGATGCGCGGGCACGTGGCGCAATCTTCGGGCTGACCCGCAATTCGGGCGGGCCCGAGCTCGCCCGGGCAGCCCTTGAAGCGGTCGCCTATCAGACTCGCGATCTGCTGGAAGCCATGCACGCCGACTGGCCGAGGTCAAAGGGCTCGACGACCGTGTTGCGCGTTGACGGTGGCATGACCGCCAGCGATTTTACCATGCAATTCCTGGCCGACATTCTTGCGAGCCCGGTTGATCGTCCGGTGGTGATGGAAACGACGGCGTTGGGGGCCGCATATCTTGCCGGGCGCGCGGCAGGGGTTTGCCCGGATCTTGAGGGCTTCGGGAAGCAATGGCGACTCGATCGCCGCTTCGAACCGCACATGGATGAAGATGTACGGGAACGCAAATATTCCGGCTGGCGACAAGCCGTCAAGCGAACACTCGCGGTGCCGGGTTGAGCGTGCGCCTGCGCCTCGCTAGCGTGCACGCCACGAAACGGGGGAGCGATGGCGGACGGGGAAGCAGCGCAGGACAACACGGCAAATGAGAAACCGCCCCTGGTGCGCTTTAAGGCCGTCACCAAACGGTTCGGCGCGGTTGCTGCGATAAAGGCGCTTTCACTCGACATAGCGCAAGGTGAGTTTTTTGCACTTCTCGGTCCATCGGGTTGCGGCAAAACCACGCTATTGCGCATGCTCGCTGGTTTCGAGACACCAAATGAAGGCCGCATCTTGCTTGACGGCGAGGACATTGTCGCCGTGCAACCGCATCGGCGGCCGGTGAACATGATGTTTCAAAGCTACGCGTTATTTCCGCATCTTACGGTCGAGGGCAATATCGCGTTCGGGTTACGTCAGGAAAAAGTGACGCGGGCTGAAATTGCGGAGCGCGTCGCAGAGATGCTGGCCCTTGTGCGCCTGCAAGGCTTCAATGGACGTCGGATCGACCAACTCTCTGGCGGCCAGCGCCAGCGAGTAGCGCTTGCGCGTTCGCTCATCAAGCGGCCGCGCGTTTTGTTGCTCGACGAGCCGCTGGCTGCGCTCGATAAAAAATTGCGTGCCGATACCCAGTTCGAGCTCATGGAATTGCAGCGCAGGCTTGGCACGACGTTCGTGATTGTCACGCACGATCAAGAAGAGGCAATGATCGTCGCGGACCGAATCGCGGTTATGGATCAGGGCCAATTGATGCAGGTTGCGGCCCCGGCGGAAATCTACGAGCGGCCCAATTCGCGCTGGGTCGCCGATTTTATCGGCGAGGTGACTCTCGTCGAGGGCCGCCTTTCCTCCAAGGCAACCATAGACAGCCCGCTCGGCCAATTGCGCATTGTCGACACCGGGGGCGGCAAGCCCGGAGATGTTGTTTCGCTGGCGTTACGGCCCGAGAAGATCGGCATGAGCAGGGAGCGTCCGGCGGGCGAACTCAATACTGTGCCGGGCACCGTGTTCGAGATCGGTTATCGCGGTGACATATCAATTTACAAGGTACACCTTGCCGATCGGTCGCTCATGAAAATCGTCCTCCCCAATGCAAGGCGCGGCGAAACTTCTTTCAAAGCAGGCGACCTTGTGTGGCTATCATGGTTCCCCGACGCGGGCGTGGTTCTGAGCGAATAGGCAATGAGCACGCGAGCCAACAGACCAAACAGGAATATGTGGCTGCTCGTGCTGCTGCCCTATCTGTGGCTCGTCATCTTCTTTCTTGCGCCGTTTGTAATTGTCCTCAAGATCAGCCTGTCACAGACCGCATTGGCCCAGCCGCCATATTTACCGCTTATCGATATCGCCGCCGGCTGGGCGGGGCTTATGGAGTTTGCCAAGCAGCTTTCCGCTGATTCTTTCCGGTTGCTGTCTTCCGACTCGATCTATCTCTTGTCCTATCTCAAAAGCCTGCAGGTCGCAGCGATCTCAACGGTTCTCCTCTTCACAATCGGCTACCCAATTGCGTACGGAATGGCGCGCGCGCCGCGAACGTGGCAGCCGTCGCTGGTAGTCGCTGTGGTGCTTCCATTCTGGACGTCGTTTCTTATCCGTATTTATGCCTGGATCAATATTTTGCAGCGCGACGGGTTGCTGAATGACGCCCTCGCGCAGCTGCACGTGATCGACGCGCCGGTTGCGTGGTTGTCGTCCGATACTGCGATCTATATCGGCATGGTCTATTCCTATTTGCCGTTCATGATTTTGCCGATCTATGCAGTGCTAGAAAAAATGGACGAAACCCTGCTGGAGGCCGCTGCCGATCTTGGCTGTGCTCGCTGGAAAGCGTTTTGGCTGGTGACGTTGCCGTTATCGCTTCCCGGTGTCGCTGCCGGCGCACTGCTTTGCTTTATCCCGATTATCGGTGAATTCGTCATTCCCGATCTCCTGGGCGGTTCGGAGACAATGATGATCGGTCAGATGCTCTGGACTGAATTCTTTTCCAACCGAGATTGGCCGGTTGCGTCTGCCATTGCGGTCACGCTGCTCGGCCTGCTGCTGGTGCCTATTCTCTTTTTCGAGCGTCTCCAGCAGCGGTCGCTGGAAGGAGGCGGGTGATGCGACGCGGCGCTTCGTCGTTCAATATCATTTCGGTCGTGCTCGGCCTGGCATTTCTCTATTTGCCGATCAGCATTCTGGTGATTTATTCGTTTAATGCCTCGCGGCTTGTGACAATCTGGGGCGGCTGGTCGCTCGAGTGGTACCGCGAGTTGCTGCGTGATGACGCGATTTTACAGGCCGCCTGGATCAGCTTGCGCGTCGCCGCCCTTTCGGCCAGCGCCGCCACCGTGCTCGGGACGCTTGCCGCCGTCGCCCTTACAAGGATAGGCCGCTTTTACGGCCGCCTGCTGTTCTCCGGAATGGCATATGCGCCACTGGTCATCCCGGAAGTGATCACCGGACTTTCGTTGCTGCTGCTGTTTGTTGCGCTCGGCGTGGACCGCGGCTTTTGGACCATTGTCATCGCCCATACAACGCTAACGATGTGTTTCGTTACCGTGGTCGTGCAGTCACGACTCATCACCTTCGATCGCAGCCTGGAGGAAGCTGCGTTGGATCTCGGGTGCCCACCGGTCAAGACGTTCCTGACTATCACTCTGAGGCTGATTGCGCCGGCGATTGCGGCAGGATGGATGCTGGCTTTCTCGTTATCGCTTGACGATCTGGTGATTGCGAGCTTCACCACCGGACCGGGCGCCACGACCTTGCCGATCCGCATCTATGCCGAGGTTCGACTGGGCGTGAAACCGGAGATCAATGCCGTTTGCACGATCATGATTGCGTTCGTTGCGGGCGCAACCGTGGCAGCGTCATTGATAGCCAAAAGCGGCAGCGCACGACGCCAGCGTGCGGCCCTCGGCGCCCAAGTCTGACTAGTTGTCGCTGCTACTCTTGCCGGGCGGGCGAAACAGGAAAACCACAAACCAAATAGGTATGATCACAATCGAGCCCAACAGCACATTTGGCCAAGCCCAAGCGAGGCCTTGCTTGGCGTATTCCTCGAGGCGCTCGGTCGAGAGTCCGAATTCCCGCATCAACTGATCGGCAGTAATGCCAAAGTGGGCTATGATGGTTCCCACCACCAGGGACGCGAATGCAACCTTGACCAGAGTGCGAAAGAGAGGATTCAGCATTCGCAGCGCATCAACGCCGGCCGGCGGGCGGATGATTCGTCTCTGGCGGAATGATAGTCGATGCGGCGCTCGGCGGCACGGCAGGAAGTCGCGGTTATTCGGATTTTCCTGTCGCCGGTTGCGAGGTCGATTTGTCAGCTGCCGGATTGCCGCCCCCCGACGCCCTGCCGGTCAGACGTTCGATTGCCGAACGCACCGAATCGCGGTCTCGGCGATCACGCACTGCATTGAGAAGCGGAGCGGCGGCGCCTGAACGCCGGATCAGGGCTTCGGGGTCTGGCAGCATGATGGGGTCGTCCCAAGAGCCCTGCACGATAAACGGTAGCTCGAAAGGCGCAACGCCCGGTTTGGGAGGAGCGACCAGAGCGGCGGTGCCCTTCAAGTCGAGTTCGCGCGCGGGGATCGATGCCGAGCCGGCAAGTGCCAGAACAACCGCGGCGCCTTCAACCTTCACATCGTCCACGGAAACCGTGCCCTTGTTGATCTTCAGCGCGACCGTAATCTTATCATAGGGCGTACGCCCACTTCGGAACTCGCCGCCGCCGGACAAGGGCCGCCGCTCCAACCGACGCAGCAATTGCTCGACGTTGAGCCCGGCGAGCGCGCCGTTTGATCCCGTCAAGGTGGCCGTGCCGTTTAAGGTGCGCGTCACTGCGAGGACGCTGTCTCCGGCGCCATCGACGGCAAATGCAATGCTGCCTTTACCTTCGAGCCTACGGAGACCGAACAGTTGACCAAGGCAACTTTCCAAATCGACGTCGGTAAATTGCAACTGTGATTTGACATCGACACCCTGGTCGAAGCTGGCAAGCGCCAGTGAGCCCTTGACGACACCACCGTAAGCCTGTGCCTCGCCGATCGTCACCACCAGGTGACCGCCACGCAAGTTTGCTGCAATGGCCGTGCGTCCGACTTTGGCGTTGGATACGACGACATTCGCCGCTGAAAGGCGCAGGTCGAGATCGAGCCCGGCAAGGCCATCAAGCGTGATGATGCCGGTGTTCCACGCGCGCTCGTTGGCGGCCAGCAGGCGGACTGTCGAAACATAAGGCGTCAAGTCGAGCGTGTCGGCAGCAAGCGTACCTTGCAATGTCTGTCGTCCATCCGCGGCGAAGGTGAGTACGCCTTCGGCGCTGTTGCCGTCGAGTTCAACGTTGACACTGGACAAGCTTATGGTGCCGCCTAGCACATTAGTTCGCGCCTTGATCGCGAACCGACCGAAACCGCCGCCGGGGAAGGGCTTCTGTCCGGCCCAAACCAACGCGTTGCGCAAGGACGCGGCGTCGGCGGCGAGCGTGCCTTCGACCTTTACAACAGGTTTAAAACTGACGGCACCTTCGAAGGCGGCTTTCATCGGCGCGCCAGAGATACGCAGTTTCAGCCCACTGCGGCTGCCGGCGAGTGCAGCGGGAAAATCGGCGAGCGTTATGCTCGCGTCCATCGGTGCGTCGTGCCAGATGAAGCGCCCGGTTGCACCGAAGCTCTTCGAAATCGACGGCCATGCCAGCGAGAACTCTACGCCATATAACGTCTCGGTAAGCTTTCGTGCTTCGTCGCGAATGGCCACGGTGCCACCGTCGATTCGCATCTCGGAAAATGCTGCAAGGCGATGCGTATCCGTCTGGCTGCGCAGCAGCGCTTCGATCAGGCCCGACCAATTTGACTGACCGTTCGGCCGCAATTCGACCGTGATGCTGGGATGGTCAAGAGAAACGTCGGCGATCTCGACGCGGCCAATAAGCAATGGAAAAAACCGTAACCGGGCCGTTAACCGCTCGGCGGTAAGGGCGGGCTGTTTGCCATCGCCGAGCACTACGTCGGCGAAGCTGGCGCTGCCGGTCGGAAAGAGCGAGACGCTGGCCTTGCCGCGGAAAACCGGATCAAGCCCGGTGACTGCGTGGATCTCGCTTATGACCTGTTGGCGTACGGCGTCGGCGGAAATCAGGTACCCTGCCGTCGTAAGCACGGCCAGCCCGCCTGCAATTAGGGCGAGCAAGATAAATCCCAGGCGTTTCAAGCCGGTGGCCGCGGTCAAAAGGAGGGTTCCGGTTGTTTCGGCTTCAAGGCCGGCGGACTATAGCATCGGTCCCGCTGCAGCCAACCTTGGAGGGGCTATGTGACCCTTTCAAGGCTGGGCCGCCACAGCCATCAAGCCCATCGAAAGGCGACCCTGCCCGCCCGCATCCGCGATTTCCGCAATCATTTTTTTTACAATCGCCTCGCCGAAGGATTCGAAATCCTTGGCTTCGAGCACGAAGCTGCCGGGCCCGCCGATCACATTGTCGCGGTAATACTTCGCCAGCCCACCAGCCGGGTTTGTGTGCTCCGGATTCCAGGGTAGCGGGGTCGCACTCAGGATCACCAACCCGTTGATGCTGATCCCCAATGCGAGCGCATCGTCGCGCGCTTGTCCGACGTCCCGGCCAGCGTTGTTGGTGCCGTCACCGGAGACATCTATGGCGCGCCGGTCGGCGCTAAACGGAGCGCGCGCAAGCTGTGCCACCGCAGCATCGATGCCACCGCTTATCGAAGTTCGATCAGCAAAAGAACGCGGCGATTCGAGGAGCCGGTCGCCAAACGCTTGGGCCGCGTTCGGCCCATCGATCAACATCCAGTCGATCACGACCCTTTGGTTGCCCAGCCCCGACCACTCCAGAAACATCACGCCGATGCGCTTGCGGCGGCCAGATTGAATCGCCTCGAGTACGCGCGAGTTGGCCAGTGCTGCAGCGTACCCCTCCCGCTGAAGCTGAAATTTCTGACTATCGATACTGCGCGAGACGTCGGCAGCCAGCACAAGGAGAAGGTCGACGGGCTCGGCTGCCCGTAGCGGCGCGCTGCCGAACGTAGCGAACGTAATCGTCAACGCAATGAATGTGCGACGGAACACCTGGCCCATACGAAGAGCCTAGCCGAATTTGCAACCATTTTGGAATTATTGCGCCAGCACGCGAGTGGTTGGAAAAGCCACCTCGACCAGTGTTCCATCGCCGACTTCGCTGACAATATCAAAGCGGGCGTAGTTGGCCTCGGCCAGAGCTTTGGTGATCGGCAAGCCGAGGCCAGTTCCACTGGATCCCCATTGCATGGCAGCGGCGACCTGACCGAATGGCTCAAGCGCCATCTGCAAATCCTTTTCGCTCATGCCGCGGCCGGTATCGCGCACCCGCAGCACGACTTCCTGGTCGTCAGTCAAGGCGGTCGAGACGATCACCTGGCCGCCAGCACCTGTGAATTTTATGGAATTCGACAACAAGTTCAGCGCTATCTGACGCATTGATCGCGCATCAGCAACAATCTGGGGCAAGTTCGCAGACAGCGCTGTACGAACTATAACGCGCTCGCGATTGGCTTGTTGCTGCATGATCGCAACGCATTGCTGAACCAGATCATTGAGATTGACGTTCACGAAGGTGAGCTCAAGTTTTCCCGCCTCTATTTTCGACAGATCGACCAGATCGTTGAGGAGCGAAATCAAATGCCCGCCGGATGCATGGATATCCTTCAGGTATTGCCGGTAGCGTTCATTGCCGACAGAACCGAAGCGTTCGTCCATCATCACTTCGGAAAAACCGATGATAGCGTTGAGTGGCGTGCGGATTTCATGGCTGATTTTGGCGATAAATTCAGATTTCGCGATGGAGGCCTTCTCGGCCGCTTGCCTGGCGCTGGTCAGCTCTTCCGCCGAGCGTTTCCAGGCCGTGATGTCGCGCAACACGGCACACAGCTTCTCACCGTTCTCAATCCGGCCCATCGTGATGTACAGCGGAACGAGGCCCCCTGTGCGCACGCACCCGATCGCCTCGTAGCCGGCATCGAGCATACCCGCGCCGGTGCCGCGTGCGAGGCGCTCTAGATGCTCGACCGCAGCGCGTCGGCTTTCCCGGGCAAGCAGATCTCCGAACGAATATTTGGCAAAGTCGGCGGGTTCATAGCCGAAAAGCGCCTGGGCACTGCGGTTGGCGGAAAGAATGTGACCGTTGCGATCAAGCACGAGGACGCCGTCCGTAGCGGTATCCAGAATCGCCCTGAGTTCCTGGTTTTCTCTTTCCACGCGACTCTGCGGGGTTGCTTCCGATTTCGCATCGCTTGCCGGCCGCAAGTCGATCATCAGCACGAGCGCATTCTCGCTATTCCAGTTCGTGCTGAACAGACGGCCTTCGACAGGTTTTTGCGTGCCATTGACTGACGCGATTTTGAGTAATTTTCCGCCGCTTCTGGCATCCTCGGAGGACAATTTATCCGTGCTTTCGATGAACAGGCTGTCGAGACCTCCGGCCTCATTCAGCGCCTCCAAGCTGGGATATCCCGCCCATGCGAGGAACGCCTGGTTTGCATAGATCAAATTGTTCAGACGATAAACAAGGACGCCGGTTGGCAAACGATCAAGAATTGGTCGACTGTCCTGCGCGTCGTGACCGAGCTTTGATGGCTCGGGCACCGGCGGGCCGAGAGAAACTGGCGGCTCGGCAACATTCTCCGAAGAGACCGTGCGGCCTTTGTTCGAGGATCTCTTCAGACGTTCGCTGAGCTCACGGGCAAGCTCCCGAAAAGCGCTGTTTTCTCGGGCATCGAGTTTCGGCTCTTCTGCTGGCGATTGGGGCTTCGATGTAGATGGCGGGGCCTCGCGTGCAAGCTCTGGTGCCGACGGTGCAGGGGGTGCCGACCCAGATCGACCGCGCCGACGCTGAATTTCCTCGAGGCGAGCTACGTCGCGGCAAATACCAAAGCCACGGAAGCCCCGGAATTGCCGATCACGATCGAATATCGGTAGCCCCGACATTTCGACCGCCAAGCGCTCGTCAAATTCGTCGAGCGGCCAGAACAAGACAATACCGCTGAAAGTTTCCCGAACTGTGAGCGCGCTTGCGATTTGGCCCTGCGGGTCGAGGCTCAGACTCTGGGCGATCTCGCCCCAATTGCGACCAAGCGCAGCACCGGTTTTCTGTCCGAGCAGATCGGCGAATTCCTGGCTCGCAAGTGTGAAGCAGGTGTCAACATTAGTCTGCCAGACGAAGCGAAAGGGCACATAGTGCGGGTGTCCTTCCGCTTCCGAAGGCTTTGGCTTTTCTGCAGGTCTGGACGCAGACCGTGCGCGGCCTTCGGCGCTCGACTTCGTCGCAAGTTTGGTGAAAACCACAAGAAGCGCAAAAGTCGAGCCCGCACCGAGCTTGAGCATGGTGACATGCCCGGCAGGGATTTTTCCCTCGGCGATGCCGTTGAAGCTCGCTTCGCGGGCGAGCTTTTCTGCGCCAAGCGCGACCAGGTCGCGCTTGGCGCCAATAATCCCGATTGCCGCAGCCTGCGCCTCGATAAGTTCGCCGTCAGCCGTGAAGACGACCGCGGGTTGCTTCACATCTTCAAGCAAACGGCGCGCGTGTTCGGGCAAGGCAAGATCCCGTCCAGCGCGCTCTGTCGACACAACAAGCACCGCTGCACTGTTGTCCGCGAGCGCGATCCGCGAGCACAGGCATATCAACATGCCGCCGATCTTGGCTCCGAACCCGCGCAGGCGCTCAAGCCGCGGCGCGCCCGATTGCGGTAACGTTGCGGCCAATCGCGAAATTTGGGCAACTGCTGGATGGCGTGGTCCGAAACGCAATGCCGCGACAGCCCCAGGCGAGGCGGCATCGAAAATCGCTGCGCCTACCGGATTGGCCCACAGGATAGTCTCGGCATCCGCACTCCAAAGCCAAACAGGTGCAGGATTGAGTGCGTGCGCCGCCAATCGCGGATCGCGCAGATAAACGGACTGGAACCCAGGCTTGGTCATCACGGTGTCGCAGAAATTACGGCTAATAAAACCTTAATACGGCTGATGGCGGGCCGCGTCCACGACGTGGCCATCTCTGTCCAATGGCAAGCACCAATAACCTTAATGCAACCGGGTTCCATGTCTGGCGTATCAATCCTGCCGACCTAAATAGAGATAAGGCCGCCGGCGGATGCTGGTGGGACATGCAGGAGGGATGTCATGGCGAAGGAAGACAGCACCCGTTTCGATATTCCGGCGGATATGCGTGCATTGGCGGAAAAGAGTGTCGAACAGGCAAAACAAGCGTTCGATATTTTCATTTCTGCAGCCCAGCATGCGGTCAGCACCGCGGAAAACCAAGCGGCCAGCGCGACAGCCGGCGCCAAGGAAGTCGGCGAACTCGCAATCGGCTTCGCAGAGCGAAATATCGCATCCTCGTTCGAATTTGTGCAGAAGCTGTTGCAGGCCAAAGAGCCAAAGGATGTGATGACGCTGCACTCGGAGTACGTAAATACCCAAATCGCGACGCTCACTGACCAAGCCAAGGAATTGAGCAAACGCGCCGCCAAGATGAGCGGGCAAGGCACGCACCACTGAGATAGTGGTCGTCGTTGTGGGGGGTCGGGTTTACCGGCGCTGTTGCCGGAAGGTCCAACTGTGCTGCATTTGTGCAATGCAATATTTTTTATTGCAATGCATCAAAACCGGGGGTACAAGCGTTATGCATTAGGCCGGTCACCACACTTCAAGGTGCGTGACGGCTCCCGAAATAGCGCGGGCCGATTTGCCGAGGGGACCGGCTCGATTGCGGTGAAAATGCCCTCCTAGTCAAGGACAATTGCCATGCCCGAAACCACGTCTGTGGCCCCCACGCCGAAGTCCAAGCCAAAGGCGGTCGCCGTCAGTGCGCCCGCATTCGAGATGCCGAAGTTCGAAATACCCAAGTTTGAAATGCCGAAATTCGAGGTACCGACGGCCTTCCGTGAATTTGCCGAGAAGGGCATCGCCCAGGCCAAGGAGAACTACGAGAAGGTCAAGAGTGCAGCCGAGCAGGCGACGGATGTGCTTGAGGACACATATTCCACAGCCTCCAAGGGCTGCGCGAGTTACGGCCTCAAGGTGATCGAAACCACCCGAGCCAATAGCGACGCCGCCTTCGATCTGATGAGCGAACTGATGGGTGCCAAGTCCTATTCGGAGGTGGTCGAGCTTTCCAGCGCCTTTATGCGCAAGCAATTCGACGCCTTGATTGCGCAGAGCAAGGAACTTTACGAGCATGCGCAGAAGGTTGCGACCGAAACGGCCGAGCCGATGAAGGAAAGTATTAGCAGCACTTTCAGTAAGGCTGCCTGATCCTCACGCGCCAACGTTTTGCGACAGTGGGTGCGAAGCCCGGACAGAGATGTCCGGGCTTTCGTTTGGCGGACAGGTGGCGAACGGCCCGCTTGCCAAAAGGCCAAGTGGCACCTAGGTTCCGCCGCTTGGATCGAGCATTGAAGCCGATCGGGTATGCAGGCGTAGCTCAGTTGGTTAGAGCGCTGGTCTGTGGAACCAGAGGTCGGTGGTTCAAGTCCACCCGCCTGTACCATCGTCCGGCATGCAGTACCGGGAAATAAAAACGCCGGCGAGTCGCTCGCCGGCGTTTTGCTGAATGTCTCGTCGTCTAGCGCCAGCTATACCGGCCGTTCCCGTTGCGGGGCGGGATGGGGCGTGGCGGATAGAACGGAGCGCTGCTTCGCGGTCCACCGAATATCCAACCGAAAAAGTTTTCGCCGCCGCCAGAGCTGTAGGGGCTGCTGCCGTACATGCCGACCGGCATGCGTACCGGCTTGGAGGAAGTGTTGGGCGCCCGCTCGACCGCAATGTCAGCGACCTTGCGCTCGTTGCTCTTGAGGATCGCAAACATTTTGGCGTCGCGGCCATAGACGTCCTCGCGCAACTGCAGCTTCCCGGCGTCGTCAACAAACGCGGTCTGATACGTCAGATGGACCGGGATGAATGTCGGGAAGTTGATATTGATCTCGCTGCCGCCGAACATCGATTCCAGCCGCGCCTCGGTGTAACGTTCTTTCGGGAGAACGAGCGACAGCAGTTTCTCGCCATAGGTCAGCGGGTTCTGGACCCGCATGCAGCCGTGACTGAATGCACGCTTCTCCTTGGCGAACAGGTATTTGTCTGGCGTATCGTGCTGATAGACCAGGAACTTGTTCGGGAAGTTAAAGCGAATACGGCCGAGTGCATTACCCGCCCCCGGCGGCTGCGAAATATGGATAGTCCCATCGGCGTCTTGGGTCAGCTTGAGGCCGATGCGGTCAAGCGCCTGCGGATCTTGCTCCAGCGCGGGAAGGTACTCTTTCTCGATAATTGACGGCGGCACGTTCCACGTCGGATTGACGGTGATGAATTTCATCTCCGCGCTGACCATTGGAGTCGCCAGCCCCGGCTTCCCGGCCACGATCTTGGTGTGCCAATACACCTTGTCGTTGTTGTACAGCGTAAGGCTGTAGTCCGGCACGTTTACAATCACGTGCGGGTTGCCGAGATTACGCGGCACCCAGCGCCAACGTTCCATATTGACGATGATTGTGTCGATTGGATCGGCAGACGCGTGATGTGATTCCTTACGCTCACCATTGAGAGCGCGTACGGTGTTGGGGCCGAGATTACCGTCGACGCCAAGATCGTTTTCCGTTTGGAAAGTCTTCACTGCGTCGCGCACCGTATCGTCATAGAGCGGATTTTCCTTGTCGCCCGCAATGTCGAGACGCTTGCGCAGTGCGACAACGCGCGCGTCTTTTGTGCCCGGACGAAGGATCTTTCCGTCGGGAACATTCACGCGCGGCTTTTCAGGTTTTTCTTCAGGTTTTGTATCGGTCGCGAGCGGCGCCTTGCGCAATTCGGCAAGCTTCGCTTTCAGCGCCTTGAATTCAGCATGTGACGGGTTGAAGCCGTCGAGAACTTTTGCGGCATCGTTGCTGTCGGCAAGCTTGGCGAGCACATCCGCCGGCTCCGGCGCGATCAAATCATACTGAATGTCTGGGCCGACGCGGGTGAAATGGATGCGCCCAATCTGGGCGTGGCGCGCGAACGTGAGCGCAGAGGCGGTGAGCTTGAGCTCGGCTTCCGCCAGCGCTTCGGGCGTCGTCGCCGACTTGAAATCGGGCGTCGGATAGTCGTTTGGATCGAGACCGACAGCATCAGCGTGCGCCATGTAGGCGATCGCCGCCTTGGCGCGGTCATTGCCGGCATTGTTGCTCACCCACAGCGGCGCGTAGTTATGAGCGCTGTAGTACGCTTCGACCCCGGCGCGGTCCGCCTTGCGGTTAACCAGGCGGTCCAATTGTTTGCCCGTGATCAGTTCGCGGACTTTGTCGGCAACCGGATTATCGGTGCTTGCAGGGACCGTGGACAATGCAGTCGCGGCTTTGGCCGGTTCGCTGGCTGGGGTTGTTCCAGTTTGCTTGGGCTCATCCTTTAAGACGGTGGCTGGCGCAGCCTGTTTGGCCGGCGTCTCGATGTCTTTGGCCGTTAGTGGCGGCGGGAGTGACGTATCCGGCACCGGCACGGATGCTTGCTGCGCCACGGCGGTGTGACTGGAGAGGGCCAGCACCAGCAGGAGCGCTGTTGAGGCTAGCAGCCTGTCGAATCGATTACTTTCCACCGCGGTTCTCCTAGAATTGTCACAGGCCATGCGGGGCCCCATTTGTCCAGCCCAATCTAACTGATAACGCACACCCAGTTACGTTTTTCCCAATAAGCCCGGCCAGAACAGGCTTTAACTGTGGCCATTTTGCACGGATAGCCCGATCACCGCGATTCTTGGGGAGTTTTTAGCTGAACGAATCAGAGAAGCCTAAGGCAACGGACGGTAGGACAGACGGTTCCTCAAGATTTTGACCGGTTATACCCTGACTTTTACATACGGCACGTTTATGGCCGTCGCCCGTGACAAGGGCGTGATGGGTCAAGGGTAATCCAATCCGCCCCTTGCGGCATTTTCGCCCTGCGGTAATGTTCAGGGATAGAACCGCGGGTCAAAAATGCGGTTGAAAGGAAGCGCCATGGCTTGGACCACCCCGATCCTCGTCGAGATTTGCATCGGACTCGAGATTAACGGCTATTTGCCGGCCGAGTTCTGATTTCCTGATTCTTCCTACCCCAGCCCGTTAGATGGGGCGCCTCACCGCTATTGTGCTCGGGTCGGCGGCGGGAGGCGCATTTCCGCAATGGAATTGTCGATGCCCTGTCTGCGCGTTGGCGTGGGGGGCGATCCTCGTGTTCACCCGCGTACGCAAACCAGCATTGCAATTTCTGCGGGCGACGGCCGCTGGACGCTGATTAACGCTTCGCCCGATTTACCCGCGCAGATCCGCGCGACGCCTGCGCTCCACCCGCCTGCCCTTTTGCGTGGCAGCCCAATTGACGCGGTAGTCTTGAGTGGCGGCGAGATAGACCAGATTGCCGGGCTATTGTCTTTGCGGGAGAGCACTCCCTTTACGCTCTATGCGACGCCGGCCAGTCATGCGGCAGTCGCTGCCAACGCGATGTTCGGAGCGATGACGTCAATGGCGCGCCGGGCCATCAATCCCGGGGAGCGCTTTGCATTGGCGGGTGGCGTCGAAGCAACGTTGTTTATGGTGCCGGGCAAGCTGCCGCTTTATCTCGAAGGCGAAGTCCCCGAAATCGAAACTGAAAGTGCGGCGAATGTCGGAGTCGAATTGCGCCGCGAAGGTGCGCGAATAGTAATTGTCCCTGGAGCCGCGGCAGTAACCGGCGCCATACGCGAACGCATTGCGCGGGCCGACGTCGTGCTGTTCGACGGTACGCTGTTTGTGGATGATGAGATGATCCGTCTCGGTACTGGTCAGAAAACCGGCCGACGAATGGGCCATATGCCAATCGACGGAGAGGGGGGCTCACTGCGCGCGCTGGACGCATCGTTGGCTCGGCGTATTTTTATCCATATCAACAATACCAATCCGATCTTGATCGACGGATCGGCCGAACGACAAAAGGTCGAAGCTGCCGGTTGGGAAGTTGCGACGCACAAATCGCCGATCTCGCCTACTACATCGCCCGGTTTCGCTGATCCGAATCGCCGGATGCCAATAAAAAACCGGGCCCCATGCGGGGCCCGGTTTCAGTTATTGCCGGCGTGGGGGCCGGCAATTCTTCCAGAGGGGAACATGCTGCCCGCCAGCGATTCTGGGAGGATATCAATCCGGCGAAACAGCGAGCACGAAGTATGCGGAGAGCACACAATGGCGGCAACACCGATCCCCGCATGTCTGCCATGCGCAATCGCAATTTGTGACGATTTCACGTTGCGATTGACTTGCGAATCAGAAGTGCCAGCGTTGGGCGTTGGCTACGAGAAAGTCGCGGAAAACCTGAATACGCGCGACCGACTTGAGTTCTTCCGGATAAACAAAATACGCGTCGAGTGCGAGAGTATCGGCTTCGCCAAACAGCTGCACCAGGCCGCCATTTTCCTCCACCAGGTAGTCAGGCAGCACCGCGATACCGAGCCCGCGTTGGCACGCGCGCAAAACGCCGAGCACGTTGTTTTCAGTCAAATGCGGCGTGCGCGGGTCCTTACCATCACGGCCAATTTCCAGAAGCCAGCGCCGATTCTGCAGATGGGCCGGGACAGCGCCGCCGCCAAGGAGGACAATGCGATGCTTGTCGAGTTCTTCGTGCGCCCGCGGCGTGCCGAAGCGTTTGAGATAGTCGGGTGACGCGTAGGCGTGGAAATGCACGGAGAACAGTTTGCGCTGGATCAAATCCGGCTGGGTCGGCTGTCGCAGGCGGATGGCAACATCGGCCTCGCGCATCGCCAGATCCAGTTCCTCATCACTGGTGATGAGCGTGATGTGGATGTCCGGATAAAGATCCAGAAATTCGCCAAGCCGCGGTGTCAGCCAGTGCACGCCAATACCGGGTGTGGTCTGGACCTTGAGTTCGCCATTCGGCCGCTCGCGACTGTCCGTCAGCTTGGTGCGTGCCGCCTCCAACTTCATGAAGACTTCATGCGCCGTGCGGTACAGCAATTCACCCTGTTCGGTGAGGATCAGGCCGCGCGCGTGTCGGTGGAATAGGGAGACCGAAAGCTCGGTTTCCAAAGCCGAAACCTGCCGGGACACCGCCGATTGTGACAGCCCGAGCCGCTCACCGGCGTGCGTAAACGAGCCGGCTTCGGCTGCGGCGTGAAACACCTTCAGCTTGTCCCAATCCATCGAGTTGTTTGTTGCCATTGTCTATTCCGCCGCCGCACGTTGGTGTTCGTGCGCGGCCAGAAATTTCTCCGCTTCAAGCGCGGCAATGCAGCCCTGTCCGGCAGCGGTCACGGCCTGCCGGTAAATATCGTCGGTGACATCACCGGCAGCGAAAACGCCAGGCACTGAGGTGGCGGTGGAATTACCGGAGGTAACGATATAACCGGATGGCTTCATCTGGACCTGCCCGGCGAACAGCTCGGACGCCGGTTGGTGGCCAATCGCGATGAATACACCGTCAACGCGGCGTTCAGTGATGGTGCCAGTCTTCACATTTTTCAGTCGTACGCCGCTGACCTTCAGCGGGTTGTCACCGCCGACAACGTCGTCGAGCACGTTGTCCCAGATCACCTCAATCTTGGGATGCTTGAACAACCTCTCCTGCAAGATTTTCTCGGCGCGGAATGCATCGCGCCGGTGAACCACCGTGACCTTCGACGCAAAATTGGTCAAGAACAGCGCCTCTTCGACAGCGGTATTGCCGCCGCCAACCACGATCACTTCCTTGTTGCGGTAGAAGAAACCGTCACAGGTCGCGCAGGCGGAAACACCATAACCCTTGAATTTCTGTTCGGATGGCAAATCGAGCCAACGCGCTTGTGCGCCGGTGGCGATAATCAGCGCGTCGGCAAGATAAATGTCGCCGGAATCGCAGGTGAGCCGGAACGGCCGCTGGGCCAGTTCCACCTTGTTCACGTGATCGGTGACAATGCGGGTGCCGACATGTTCGGCTTGTGCCTGCATCTGCTCCATGAGCCAAGGTCCCTGGATGACATCGGCGAAGCCCGGATAGTTCTCGACGTCGGTCGTGATCGTAAGCTGGCCGCCGGGCTGGACGCCCTGAATCAGAATCGGCTCGAGCATCGCCCGCGCGGCGTAGATGGCAGCCGTGTAGCCTGCCGGTCCCGAGCCGACGATCGCGACTTTGGCGTGGGTGGTCTTTGCCATGATCTACGCCCCCCTGGATGGGCGTTGGTCGGGCGCTTGTCGCCCGGGCGGCCGGTCACTGGCCGGCTCTTTTTGCCCACGGTGGATGTATGGCCTCCGGCCGAGCTATGCAAGATACGCAACCCCTTACACCCACAGACTTGGGCGAATCCTGCGATCACACTCTCTGGAGCGCGCAATATTGTTTCGCGAAATATTATTTCGCAGTATGAATGTTTGTCAGTTTGGCCCCGCCCCAAAGGTCCCCCTGTGCCCGCACGCCTCGACGCAATCGACCGCAAGATCCTCAAGGAGCTTCAAGAGGACGGCCGAATCACCAACGTGGAGCTGGCAAGTCGCGTGGGGATTTCGGCGCCGCCTTGCTTGCGCCGTGTGCGCGCGCTGGAGGAGGCCGGCTACATCAAGGGCTACCGCGCGCTGCTCGACGAGAGAAAGCTTGGCTACGAGGTCACGGTGTTCGCGATGGTGCATCTGGCGAGCCAGGCCGAGGCCGATCTCGTCGCGTTCGAAGAGTTCGTGCGCGCCCAGCCCTTAGTACGCGAGTGCTGGATGCTCTCGGGCGAAATCGACTTCGTGCTCAAGTGCGTGGCGCCCGACCTGAAAACCTTTCAGGCCTTCGTCGAAAAGCTCACAGCGGCGCCAAATGTGCGCAACGTGAAGACCTCGTTGACGCTGCGTAATTCGAAAGATGCGGCCATGGTGCCGATGGAAAAAGAATAAAAATCCGACGGCTGCCGCACTCAGTCATCAAGCCCCAGTTTACGAATGAAGTTATTCCGGGGCGCGCCCCGGAATGACAGTGGGACAAGCCCGGCCATGGCAATTCGCGAACCGCCCGGGAATGACAACTATCGCCACTCGACCTTCTTGATCTCGTACGCTTTAGCGCCGCCCGGAGTGTTGACCTCGACCGAGGCGCCCTTGGTCTTACCGATCAGCGCCTTGGCGAGCGGAGACGTCACCGAAATTCGGCCTTTCTTGGCGTCTGCTTCCGGCTCGCCGACGATCTGCCAGACCCTCTTCTCATCGGTATCTTCATCGACCAGCGTGACGGTCGCGCCGAACTTGATCGAGTCACCCGATAATTTGGAAACGTCGATAACATCAGCGCGCGCGAGCTTGTCCTCAAGCTCGGCAATGCGGCCTTCGTTGAGAGACTGGGACTCTTTGGCGGCATGGTACTCGGCGTTCTCCGACAGATCGCCGTGCGTACGTGCATCGGTGATCTGTTGAATGATGCGGGGCCGTTCGACCTGCTGGCAATGCTTGAGCTCGGCTTCGAGCGCGGCATAGCCGGCGGCGGTCATTGGAATTTTTTCCATCGTCTCATCTCCTCTTGGCGGGCGCCCCAAACAACCTGAACGACTTCCAGCGCCGCCAAGCCCCTTTCACCTTTAAAGTCCCGTCAAATCGACTCGCAATACGACTCCGGCCACGGTCACCCGAGAAACCGGAGTCATGTGAACGAGGGCCGGTCAAAAAAGTCCTATCGCGGCCAGCCTCACCTGATGCCGCGATCACACAATTCCCCGGCCTTACTCGTGCCGCCGCCCGGGTCTTTGTCAGCCCAAAGGCCTTTAGCCCCGTCCGCCGAAGTAGCTTTGCAGCGCGTGCACCTCGAGGTCACCCTCAAGATAGGCCTTGATGCCCTGCGCCGCGGCGACGGCCCCTGAAAGAGTGGTGTAGTACGGCACTTTATGCAAGAGGGCGGCATGGCGCAGGGAACGGCTGTCGGCCAATGC
>Ga0187785_10000272_pt1 | contig 19709 bp, 22 predicted proteins | sample 0815_BV2_4_20_MG_FD_132466 | JGI IMG/M metagenome (GOLD analysis project Ga0187785, IMG submission 132466) | Tropical peat soil microbial communities from peatlands in Department of Meta, Colombia - 0815_BV2_4_20_MG | ecosystem: Environmental > Terrestrial > Soil > Wetlands > Peat | place...
CGGCGCTCCGACGCGTCGGAGACCGACACGGGCGCGCCGCAGTTCGGGCAGAAGTTCGCGCCGGCGGGCAGCGGCTCGCCGCACCGCGGACACGGATCGCCGGCGGCCGCCACGGCTCAGTCCGCCGCGTACTCGATCAGCTGCACCGGGTTCCCGTCGGGATCGCGGAACGTCGCGAAGCGCGCGAACCCCTCCACCTCGCCGAGGTAGGCGTCGAAGGCCACCCCGCGATCCTCCAGCGTCCAGCGCGTGGCCTCCAGGTCGTCGACCCGCAGCACCACGGTGCCGCTCGGCGCCGGCGCCTCGTCGTCGGTGCCGTGCAGCGCGAAACGGATCGGGCCGGCGTCGAGCTCCGCCCACTCGTCGCCGTCGCGGCGCACCAGCGGGAACCCGACGAGGTCGACGTAGAACGCCAGGGCACGATCCATGTTCCGGGTCCAGTAGTAGACGTGGTCGACGGCGCCGATCATCGCGCGCATCGTAGCGAGGCCGCGCGCGCTCAGCCTTGACCCAGGATCTTCGCCTTCTGCGCCTGGAACTCCTCCTCGGTGAGGACGCCGTCGGCGCGGAGCTTGCCGAGGCGCTCGAGCTCGGAGGTCGTCGAGGGCGCGATCGGCGGCGCGGCCGGCTGGGCGGGCGCGGGCTGGCCCTGCGCGGCCGCCGAGTCCCCGTGGTACATCCGCTTCTTGTTCGCCTCGCCCTGCTCGTAGATGGTCTTCTGGACGTCCTCGGGATGCCGGATGTCGTCGAAGACCTGCCGGCCGGCCTCCGAGGCCGACTGGATCACGAGCGTCCCGGCGCCGACCATCCGGTCGAACACGCCCTGCTCGAAGCGGACGTCGTTGATCGCCTCGAGGGGGATCTCCATCGACCGCTTCGCGATCAGGCCCTGCCGGTGGATCACCCGGTCGCTCGTGACCGCGAAGTTCGAGGTGAGCCAGCTGATGAGCTTGCGCAGCGGATAGATCACGAAGCCGATCGCGAACAGCAACCACCACACGGTATCCAGGGAGGTCTTCGCGCTGAGCCAGAACACCGCGACCAGGCCGGCGACCGTGGCCACCGCCGGCAGGGCGAGCGCGATCGGATGCGGCCGCAGGTCGAGGACGAGCTTCTCGTTCGGGATCAGGAGCCTCTCGGGGAACGGCATGCGCGGGACGGTACCGCCACCGCCCCGGCCGGGCAACCGCGGTCCGGCGGTGACCTAGCCGGGCCCGAGGTGCTCGATCTCGCCGAAGCCGACGCGCGCCTCGCCCTCGTCCGTGGACAGCTGCAGGCTCCCGAAATCGTCGATCCCGACCGCCCGGCCGCTGACCTCGCGGCCGTCGAGCGTCACCGCGCTCACGACCTGGCCGATCGTGTCGGACAAGGGCAGCCAGGCGTGCCGCACGCGCTCGGGGAAGGCGCTGTCCGCCGCGTCGTAGACGCGGGCGAAGCGCACGAGGAACGCGGTGAGCAGGTCGCGTTGGCCGACGTTCTCGCCGAGGCCGACGGCCTCGGGAACGTCCTTCGGGGCCTCGAGGTTCACACCGATCCCCACGATCACGTGGCTCAGCTCGCCGTCATCGACGAGCGACTCGAGCAGGACCCCGCCGACCTTCCGCTCGTGCAGCATCAGATCGTTCGGCCACTTGCACGTGACGTGTCGCCCACTCGTGACGCGGATCGCCTGGGCCATCACCGCCCCCGCCAGCAGGGACAGGAGCCCGGCGCGCGCCGGCGCCAGCTTCGGCCGCAGGACGAGCGAGAACAGCAACGCCCGGCCGGGGACGTCCGACCACGGCCGGTCCAGTCGCCCTCGGCCCGCGGTCTGGTGCCCGGTGGCCACGAGCGTCCATTCGGGCTCGCCGGCCGCCGCGAGCTCCGCCGCCGTCGCGTTCGTCGAGGGGGTAACCTCCTCGGCACGCACGGGAGCCGAGACCGGGATCGCGGCCAGCGCTTGCAACAGGTCGTCACTGGTCAGCACGCAGGCTCCTTGGATCCGAGGTCGTCGGGAGCACGATACGCGAGGAACGAGGACACGGACGGGCCGGCCGAAGCTCCTGGTCGCGAACCGGGGCGAGATCGCCGTCCGCATCATCCGGACCTGTCGCGAGATGGGGATCCCGACCGTCGCGGTCTACTCCGACGCCGACCATGACGCGCTGCACGTCGAGATGGCCGACGAGTCCTACCGGATCGGCCCGGCGCTCGCCGCCGACTCCTACCTGTCGATCGGCGCGATCCTCGAGGCCGCGCAGAAGGCGCGCGCGACCCTGATCCATCCCGGCTACGGCTTCCTCGCCGAGCGGGCCCACTTCGCCCGGGCGGTCGAGGAAGCGGGGTTCACGTTCGTGGGGCCGGGCGCCGAGGCGATCGAGCAGATGGGCGACAAGTCGGCGGCCCGCCGCATGGCCGACGCAGCAGGCATGCCGATCGTCCCCGGCACGCGCGAACCGGTCGACGTCGCCCGCGCGAAGAAGGAGGCGCCCCGGATCGGGTATCCGATGGTCGTGAAGGCGGCCTTCGGCGGCGGCGGCAAGGGGATGCACGTCGTGCGGGACGCCGACCACCTCGAGGAGTCCCTGAAGCGCGCGGCCCGCGAGGCGCAGTCGTACTTCGGGCGCTCCGAGGTCTTCTTGGAGCGCTACGTCGACCGCGCGCACCACGTCGAGGCGCAGATCCTGGCCGACGCGCGCGGCACGGTGCTCTTCCTGGGCGAGCGCGACTGCTCGGTCCAGCGCCGCCATCAGAAGCTGATCGAGGAGACCCCTTCCCCCGTCGTCGACGACGCGATCCGCGAGCGCTTCGCCGGGGCCGCGATCGCGCTCGCGCGCGAGGCCGGCTACGTCAACGCCGGCACGATCGAATGCATCCTCGACGAGGACGGCTCGTTCTTCTTCCTGGAGATGAACACGCGGCTGCAGGTCGAGCACACCGTCACCGAGATGGTCACGGGTTTGGACATCGTGGCGCTGCAGATCGAGGTCGCCCTCGGTGCCTCGCTCGCGGGGCTCGAGGTGTCGGCCCGCGGGCACGCGATCCAGTGCCGGATCAACGCCGAGGACCCCGCCCGGAACTTCCTGCCGGGGCCCGGACGGATCACGGGGTACGAGGAGCCGGGCGGGCCGTTCGTGCGGGTGGACGCCGGTGTGGCCCGGGGCCGGGACATCCCCGGGGACTACGACTCGATGTTCGCCAAGCTCGTGGTCGCCGCCGCCGACCGGGAACAGGCGCGTCACCGGATGCTCCGCGCGCTCGACGAGTACCGGGTCGAGGGCGTCCCCACGACGATCCCGGTGCACCGCTGGATCCTGAACACGAAGGAGTTCCGGAGCGGAACGCACACGACCACGTGGCTCGAGCGCGCGCTGGCCGAGGCGGACCTGCGGCCGCAGGCCCAGGGAGGCGAGGCCGCGAGCCCGGCGACGCGGCCCACGCGGCCGCGCGACATCCTGGTGGAGGTCGACGGCCGTCGCGTTCCCGTGCGGATCTTCGACGAGCGACGCGAGGCGGCGCCGAAAGCGCCGTCGTCGCACACCGGGCACCACGGCGAGCACGTGCACGGCGAGATCCGCGCGCCGATGCAGGGGACGATCGTGAAGGTGCTGGTCGAGAAGGGCCAGCAGATCATGGCCGGCGACGTCGTGTGCATCCTCGAGGCGATGAAGATGGAGAACCACATCGCCTCCACCCGCGAGGGCGAGATCACCGAGCTGCCGATCCGGCCGGGCCAGGTCGTCGAGACCGGCTCGCTGCTCGCGGTGATCGACTAGCGACGGGCGCTCGGTCTCAGACACCGACGTCGCGCAGGAACGTCCGCACGACCTCGAGGTACTCCTCCGGTTGCTCGACGAAGGGCATGTGCGCGCTCTCCTCGAACACGTGCAGCCGGGCGTTCGGCAGCGCGGTCGCCATCTTCTCGGCGGCCGCGGCCGTACACACCCGGTCGGCGCGGCCGGCGAGCACGAGCACGGGCTGCGGGACCTCGGGCAGGCGGGCCGCCAGCTCAATCCCGCCGTCGGTTGCCGTCGCCAGGTGCCGGATCACGTCGGGCGCGAACACCCATCCCTCGCTGCGGCGCTCATACTCAGCGATCCGCGGATCCTCCGGGTTGCGGAAGTGGAACGGCCATTGGTCGTGCATCAGGGAGGCGACGTCCTCCGGCGTGCGCGCGGTCGCCTCGCGATCCCAGGCGCCCGCGACCTGCTCGCGCAGCGCTGCAGGCTCGAACTCGGCCAGCGCGGCGCCGACGCCGCTCAGGTCGCGGCCCGTCGCGACGCCGCAGGACAGGATCGTGGCGACCGCCTGGCCCGGATAGTCCACCGCGTTCTGCAGCGCGACGAAGGCGCCGTAGGAGTGCCCGAGCACCGCGTACCGCTCGAGCTTCAGCGCGAGCGCCAGCATGATCACGTCCTGCGCGAGCCGTTCGAGCGTCCACGTCTCCGGCGGCGTCCGCTCGGAGCGCCCGTTCGCCCGCAGGTCGACCAGCAGCAGCCGGCGTCCCTCCTCGGCGAGCGGATCGAGGTAATCGGCGAACTCATGGTGGTCCAGACCCGGGCCGCCGTGCAGCACGAACAGCGGCGCGCCGTCGACCGGCCCGCGTTCGACGACCCACAACGAGCAGTCGTCGATCCGGACGAGGCGTCCCTCGTCGCTCACGTCTCCGGCGCGCCCCACGCGTCGCGCCCGATGATCCGGAACCCGGCGTCGTGCACCTTGTACCGGCCGTTCACCGAGATCAGGAGCGGCGTCAGGGTCTCGGCGATCCGCGCCATCTGCAGGCCGCCGCAATCGACCCACCGGATCCCGGGGATGTCCTCGATCAGCGAGCCGACCGTGGCCTTCGCCGCCGCGTCGTCGCCCATCACGAACGCGTCGCTGTCGACAGGGTGCTCCAGATCGCGCAGCGGCGCCGCGCCGATCGTATGCATCGCGCCCACGAGCTTCACGTGCTTGGGCAGCAGCGACTTCGCGAACTCGGCGGCGGAGCCGTGCCAGGGGCGCAACGCGTGGCTCGCTCGGCCGCCGACCGCCGTCATCAGCGGGCTCGTGCAATCGCAGACCACGGCCCCCTCCTCGAGCGAGCCCGCGATCGCGTCGTAGATCATGGCCTGTCCCGAGAACGGCACCGTGACGAACACGACCGGCCGGCCCACCACCGCCTCGGCGTTGAGCGCCCCGTCCACCCTCGCGTCCCCGCCGAGGATCGCGACCGCCTCGGCCGCGCTCGCCGCGCCTTTCGCGGCGTCCCGTGATCCGATCGTGACGGCGTGACCGGCTCCGGCCAGGCGCAGGGTCAGCCCGAAGCCCTCCGCGCCGGTGCCGCCCACGATCGCGACGTCCATGGCTGCGAAGGGTAGCCGAGTAGCCTCAGATATCGTGGCGCAGACCGCCGACCACGTGATCGAGCTGCTGGTCGGGCTCGTGTGCCTCGGGCTCGCGGCTCCGGCGTGGACCCGTGGCGGCGGGGGGCGGGTCGTCGCCGTCGTGCTCGCGATCGCGGGGCTCGCGGCGGCCGGGCACGCCGTCGTCGCGCTCGTTCAGTAGGTCGGCCGGTACTCGCCGAAGATCCGCCGAAGCGCGTCGGAGACCTCGCCGAGCGTCGCCCGGGCGCGGAGCGCCTCGCGCATGGGCGGAAGGAGGTTGCCCGTGCCCGCCGCCGTCGTCTCCACCGCCGCGAGGGCGGCATCGACCGTGGGCTGGTTCCGGGCGGCGCGCAGCGCGCGGACGCGCGCGATCTGCGCCGCTACCTCCTCCTCCCCGATCCGCTGTAGCTCGGGCCGGCGCTCCTCCGGCGTCACGAACCGGTTCACGCCCACGACCACGCGCTCGCCCGCCTCGATCGCGCGCTGGATCCGGAACGCGGCCTCGTGGATCTCGTCCTGGTAGAAGCCGGCCTCGATCGCGGCGACCGCGCCTCCCATCGCGTCGATCCGCTCGAGGTAGCCGTTCGCCAGGCTCTCCAGCGCGTCGGTCAGCGACTCCAGGTAGTACGAGCCGCCGAAGGGATCGGCGACCTGCGGCACGCCGGTCTCGGAGCCGATCACCTGCTGCGTGCGCAGCGCGATCTTCGCGCTCTCCTCGGTGGGGAGCGCGAGCGCCTCATCGAACGCGTTCGTGTGCAGGGACTGCGTGCCGCCCAGCACGGCGGCCAGCGCCTCCAGCGTCGTGCGCACGATGTTGTTCTCGGGCTGCTGCGCGGTCAGCGTGGCGCCGCCCGTCTGGGTGTGGAACCGCAGGATCATCGAGCGCTCGTCCCGCGCCCCGAAGCGCTCCCGCATCAGCCGCGCCCAGATCCGCCGGGCGGCGCGGAACTTCGCGATCTCCTCGAAGAAGTTCATGTGGCACGCGAAGAAGAACGACAGCCGCGGCCCCACGTCGTCGACGGCGAGGCCGGCCGCGATCGCGGCCTCGACGTAGGCGACCCCGTCGGCCAACGTGAACGCGATCTCCTGGGCGGCGGTCGAGCCGGCCTCACGCATGTGGTACCCGCTGATCGAGATCGTGTTCCACCGGGGGATCCGCTCGGCGCAGTACGCGAACAGGTCGGTGGTCAGACGCATCGACGGGCGGGGCGGATAGATGTACGTGCCGCGCGCCGCGTACTCCTTCAGCAGGTCGTTCTGGACGGTGCCCTGCAGATCGGCCGGCGCGATGCCCTGCTCCTCCGCCACCAGCTCGTAGAGCAGCAGCAGGATCGGCGCGGTCGCGTTGATCGTCATCGACGTCGAGACCTCGCCGAGCGGGATCGCCTCGAACAGCCGGCGCATGTCCTCGACCGAGTCGATCGCGACGCCGGTCTTGCCGACCTCGCCCTCCGCCATCGGGTGGTCCGAGTCCAGGCCCATCTGCGTCGGGAGATCGAACGCGGTCGACAGGCCGGTCTGGCCGTGTTCCAGCAGGTAGCGGAACCGGTGGTTCGTGTCGGCGGCCGTGCCCATGCCCGCGTACTGGCGCATCGTCCACAGCCGGCCCCGGTACATCGTGGGGTAGGGGCCGCGCGTGAACGGATACGCCCCGGGCTCGCCGAGCCGTTCGTCCGGATCCCAGCCGGCCAGGTCGTCCGGCCCGTAGACGTCGTGCAGCTCGACGCCCGAGTCGGTGCGGCGGACGTCCTCGCTCACGGACCGGCGGGGTCGGCCTCGTCCCGCAGGCAGCCGAGCAGCGCCAGGTCGCGGCGGGCCGACTCGAGCGCGACCTCGTCCGGCGCGCGCACCGAGTGCCGGTGCACGCCGGCGGTCAGCGACGACAACGGCTCGGCCCCGGCCCGGCGGACCGACTCCGCGTAGCGCTCGACGTCGCGGTGCGTGCCGATGTTCAGCGGCGCGCGGAGCTCGCCGTAGAGCGGATGGTCCACGACGACGTCGAGCACCGTGCAGCCGTGGGCGACCAGGACCTCGAGCTCCTTCGTGGCGCCCTCCCGGTCGTGCTCGCACGCGAGGACCGCGAACACCCCCTCCGGCGGCGCGGCGCCGTCCCACCGGTAGCCCAGGGTCCCGCCCGAGATCTCCGCGCCGCCCGCACGGATGATCGCCATGTCGTTCACGATCGCCTGACGCGAAACGCCGAATCGCTCGGCGAGCTCCGACCCGGTGATCGCGCGCCGGCTCTCGCGGAGCATCGTCACGATCTTCTCGCGGCGAGCCGTGCCGTTCCCCTCGGACATACATCGAGACTACCCCTCCGTCCCCGAACCGGCGCGGCCTCCCGTCGCTCCGGCTAGGGTTCGCGCATGGACATCGTGGATCCGCGGTTCGACGCGTACATGGCCTCGCGGCTCGCTCGTTTCGACGAGCCGGTGCTCCTCGAGATGGAAGCCGAGGGGAAGGAACGGGGGTTCCCGATCGTCGGGCGCAACGTCGGGGTGACCCTCGAGGTGCTTGCACGGTCGATCGGCGCACGCCGCGTGATGGAGCTCGGCTCGGGCTTCGGGTACTCCGCCTACTGGTTCGCGCGGGCCGTCGGCCCCGGCGGCGAGATCCACTGCACCGACGGCGACCAGGCCAACGCCGACTCGGGCGTCGCGTACCTGGCCCGAGCCGGCGTCGGCGACCGCGTCACGTATCACGTCGGCGACGCGCTCGGGTCCTTCGCGGAGCTCGACGGCGACTTCGACGTGGTGTTCTGCGACATCGACAAGCCGGGCTACCCGGACGCCTGGCGGGCGGCGTCCGAGCGGATCCGCGTCGGCGGGCTCTACATCTGCGACAACACGCTCGGGTACGGCCGCGGCACGGTCCTGGATGAGGACGAAGAGGGTGCGCGGGCGATCCGTGAGCACAACGCTCTGGTCGCCGCGGACGAACGCTTCATCTCGACGATCGTGCCCACCCGGGAAGGAGACCTGGTCGCGATCCGGATCGGCTGAGCCCGGGCGCCTACGTGCAGGCGCTGCCGCTGACCTGCCGCTCCGACCCGTTCGCCATGACGAACGTGGCGATCGCCGAGGCGCAGAACGTTTCGATCCTCGCCCCCGCCGGGATCGACAGGCTCACGTTGGAGGCCCAGCTGCTGCAGGTGTGCACCGTCCCGCCTGCGCGATGGCAGTCGACGCGAAGGGTCCGCGGCGTGAGCGTCAGCGATCCGTCGGGGCCGCACTCGAGTTCGGGGGCTGACGAGGCCCACCCCGAGCAGGCGCCGGGGTTCGCCGTCATCGAGAACGTCGGCTGCACGATGATCCTGACGGCGGTCGCGAAGCCCCTCGAGGCGGGCCCGCAGCGCAGCCCGGCGTTCGCGATCCATGACGCCTGCTGGTTGATCCCCGTCGCGATCGCCAGGGCCCCGAAGCCGGTGCGAACCACACTCGGGATGTTGAGGGTGACGAAGGGAGCCACGCCGCCGGCGGCTTCCGGTCGGCATCCTCCCGCCAGGGTCTGGCCGCCGGAGCTCGAGGCGGCGTCCAGGCGGACGTGCGCCGGGAACGGCTCGGACACCGGAGCGGGCATCGTCACCGGATGACGGCTCGTGCCGATCGCGACCACGGTTCCGAGCACCACCAGGCACGTTGCGACGATCGCACCGGACACCCAGCGGCGACCCATGCGTGAAGGATTCCACCGTCGAGCAACGGCGGCAAGACCGACTTCGCTCGGTACGGTTCGTCCGTCCGGCGGAGCGGGTTGGGTCCGGTCGCGGTGTCGCCGGCCTGTTGGCCCGGCTCGCCCGTGCGGATCAAGCGACGCCGGGACGGTGAGGCGCGTCGATCACCGGGTCGGGTGCATGCCATACGGCCTCGACGTTGTTCTGATGCAAGTCGTTCACGAATGCGGCGTAGTACCGCTCGGAGTACTGCGTCCACACGCCGGGCTCGCCTCGCGGTGTTGCACCGTTCGCGATGGCCGCCTCGAAGAACGCGTCGACCTCCTCCCGAGCCTCGGCGGAGAACGCAGCATGAGCCGCCGTGGTCACGGGCTCCCCCTGGCAGATCGTGAAGTCGTCCAGGTCCTCGGCCCCGTAGGAGACACAGTCGTCCTGAACGTTGAGTTCTTCGTAGCCGAGTGGGGCGAGGGCTGCCGTATAGAGCCGTCGGCTCGTGTCCACGTCAGCCACGACGAAGAGCACATGATCGACGATCACGCGTCGAACGCTCATCGGCCAACGCTATCAACACTGCGCATCTGACTCGCACGACCCATCCCGTTCGACGTGGTCAGCGTCCCGAGCACCACCAGGCACGCCGCGACGGATGCACCCGATGTCCAACGGGCGGCTCATCGGACGACGAGCAATGCACCGTCGAGCAACGGGACGAACCCCGGCGAAGGGCGTGGACGGCTCGTCCGTCCGGCGTCCTGCGCTTCATCCGCTCGGTGCAGGACAGGCCCGTCGGCGCTGATAGCCTGGTGGGCAAGGATCCGAACCGCCCGAGGAGCACGGTGGCCAGCAGATCGCGGAAGTCCAAGAGCGACTACGGCTCGATCTACAAGGGGCACGAGGGCCAGTGGTCGTGGATCCTGCACCGGATCACCGGCGTCGCGATCATCTTGTTCCTGTTCGCCCACGTGATCGACACCGCTGCGGTCGGCTGGGGTCCGAACGCCTACAACCGGATCACGGCCGCTTACGAGAACCCGTTCGTCCGGCTGCTGGAGCTCGGCCTGGTGACCGCGGTGATCTACCACTCGCTGAACGGGCTGAAGATCACCCTGATCGACTTCTTCCCGAAGCTCGTGTCGCGGATCCGGCCGATCTCGATCGCGTTCACGGCGGTGTTCGTGCTGGTCATGATCCCGACGGCCTGGATCATGCTCGGCCAGACCTGGGACCTGATCAAGAAGTGAGCGCCTGAGCGTGGCCACGACGACCCGACCTCCCACCTCGCCCCCGGAGCCGCGCCGGCGCGAGCCGCTCCCCGGCCGCGAGCGCCCACTGGGCGGCTTCGAGCTGTGGAGCTGGCTGTTCATGCGGATCAGCGGCCTGCTGCTCCTGGTGCTGGCCGTCGGCCACACGCTGATCATGCACCTGCCGGCCGGCGGTGTGTCCCGGATCAACTTCGGGTTCGTGGCCGTGCGGTGGCAGAGCCCGTTCTGGCGGACATGGGACTGGATGCTCCTGATGCTCGCGCTCGTGCACGGTGTGAACGGCCTGCGGAACATCACCCTCGACTACGTCCGCCGACCCGGCGTGCGGTTCGCGCTGACGATGTCCTACTACGTGATCGGCTTCACGCTGATGGTGCTCGGCACCGTGATCGTCGTGACGTTCGATCCCACGAAGTGGGGGCCGATCTCGCCGTGACGACGACGCACACCTACGACGCCCTCGTGATCGGCGGCGGCGGGGCGGGGCTCCGCGCCGCGATCGAGCTCTCGGAGCGCTGCCGGACCGCGGTGATCTCGAAGCTGTATCCGACCCGCTCGCACACGGGAGCGGCGCAGGGCGGGGTGTGCGCGGCGCTCGGCAACGTCGAGGAGGACTCGCCCGAGTGGCACGCCTTCGACACCGTGAAGGGCGGCGACTACCTGGTCGACCAGCCGGCCGCGATCCTCATGACCGAGGAGGCCGTCGGCGCGATCTACCAGCTGGAGCGCTGGGGGCTGCCGTTCAACCGGACGCCGGACGGCAAGATCGACCAGCGGCGCTTCGGCGGCCACACGCGCAACCACGGCGAGGCGCCGGTGCGGCGCGCGTGCTACGCCGCCGACCGCACCGGCCACATGATCCTGCAGACGCTCTACCAGCAGTGCGTGAAGCGCAACGTGACGTTCTTCAACGAGCTCTACTGCCTCGACCTGATCCGCGCCGAGGACGGCAGCACGGCCGGCATCGTCGCCTACGAGCTCGGCTCCGGCGGCCTGCACATCTTCCGGGCCAAGGCCGTGATCTTCGCCACCGGCGGCTACGGGCGGATGTTCCGGGTCACCTCGAACGCGCACGCGCTGACCGGGGACGGCCCGGCGGTCGTGTGGCGCCGGGGGATCCCGCTCGAGGACATGGAGATGTTCCAGTTCCATCCGACCGGCCTGGCGCGTCTGGGTGTGCTGCTGTCCGAAGCCGCCCGGGGCGAGGGCGGTGTGGTGCTGAACGCGGACGGCGAGCGCTTCATGGAGCGCTACGCCCCAACGATCAAGGACCTCGCCCCGCGCGACATGGTCAGCCGCGCGATCTATCAGGAGATCCGCGAGGGCCGCGGCGGCGGCCCGAACCGCGACTGGGCCTACCTCGACATCTCCCACCTCGATCCGAAGGTGATCGAGGAGAAGCTCCCCGACATCACCGAGTTCGCCCGGATCTACCTGAAGGTGGAGCCCACGAAGGAGCCCGTTCCGATCCAGCCCACGGCGCACTACGCGATGGGCGGGATCCCCACCGACACCGACGGCCGGGTCGTGGTCGGTTCGGACGAGGCGGTCGTGCCGGGCCTCTACGCGGCCGGCGAGTGCGCCTGCGTCTCGGTGCACGGCGCGAACCGTTTGGGCACGAACTCGCTGCTGGACCTCGTGGTCTTCGGCCGGCGCGCCGGCGACGATGCCGTCCGCTACGTCGCCGAGGCCGAGCTCCCGCCGCTCGGCGAGCAGCCGGAGACGGCCGCCCTCGAGATGCTGAACGGGATCCTCGGCCGGAGCACCGGCGAGAACGCCGCCGACATCCGCACGGAGCTCCAGGACTCGATGTTCGACCTGGCCTTCGTCGTCCGAAGCGAGGAGAGCCTCGCGAAGATGCAGGCGATCCTGGGCGAGCTCCGCGCGCGCTACGACGACGTGGCGATCGGCGACAAGGGCCCCAACTACAACACCGACCTGATGGAGACGGTGGAGCTCGGCTACCTCCTGGACTGCGCGGACGCGCTGGTGGCCGGCGCGCTGGTCCGCACCGAGAGCCGCGGCGGGCACTACCGCGAAGATCACCCCCTGCGCGACGACGCGAACTGGCTGAGGCACACCCTCGCCTACCGCGAGCCCGACGGCTCGATCCGGATGGACTTCAAGCCGGTGAAGATGGGCCCGTACGTCCCGATGGAGCGCAAGTACTGATGGTGACCGTCGCCGAGGTGCTCGCGGTCTCCGAGGCCCGCCCCGCGGTCGACCCGCACTCGATCGAGCTGACCGTGCGCGTGCGCCGGTTCAACCCCGAGGTCTCCGAGGACTCGTGGTGGGACGAGTGGACCGTGCGCTGTGATCCGTTCGAGCGGCTCGTGGAGGTCCTGCACCAGATCAAGTGGCACCACGACGGCACCCTGTCGTTCCGACGCTCGTGCGCCCACGGGATCTGCGGCTCCGACGCGATGCTGATCGACGGGCGCAACCAGCTCGCGTGCAAGGTGCTCGCGCAGGACGTGGCGCCGAAGGTGACGATCGAGCCGATCCGCGGGCTGACCGTGCTGAAGGACCTGATCGTCGACATGGACCCGTTCATGGACGGGTACCGCAGCGTGCTCCCCTTCCTGATCAACGACTCCGGCGAGCCCGACAAGGAGCGCCGGCAGTCGCCGGCGGAGCGGCACCGCTACGACGACACCACGAAGTGCATCCTGTGCGCCTGCTGCACCACCTCATGCCCGGTGTTCTGGGGCGACGACTCCTACGTGGGACCGGCCGCGATCGTGAACGCGCACCGGTTCATCTTCGACTCGCGCGACGAGGCCGGGCGCGACCGCCTGAAGATCCTCTCGGAGAAGACCGGCGTGTTCCGCTGCCGGACCACGTTCAACTGCACCGACGCATGCCCGCGCGGGATCGAGGTCACGAAGGCGATCCAAGAGGTGAAGCGCGCGATCCTGTTCGAGCGCTTCTGAGCCCCGATGGCACACCGGGTCGTGCTGGTGCCCGGCGACGGGATCGGGCCGGAGGTGGCCACGGCGGCGCGGCGCGTCCTCGACGCAACCGGGGTCGAGCTGCGGTGGATCGAGCGCCCGGCCGGCGCGACCGCGCTGGAGCGGGCCGGCGCGCTGCTGCCGGAGGAGACGCTCGACGCGATCCGGGAGTGCCGCGTCGCCTTGAAGGGGCCGATCACCACCCCCGTCGGCACCGGCTTCCGGAGCGTCAACGTCGCGCTGCGTCAGGAGCTGGACCTGTTCGCCGCCGTGCGGCCGGCGCGCTCGCTGCCCGGCGTCCCCACGCGGCACGAGGGCGTCGACCTGGTCGTGATCCGCGAGAACACCGAGGACCTGTACCAGGGGATCGAGTTCGAGCGCGGCAGCGACGCCGCGATGGCGCTGCGCGCGCGCCTGCGCGACCTGGGCGGGTTCGAGCTGCGCGAGGACGCCGGGGTCACGTTGAAGCCGATCAGCGCGAGCGGGACCCATCGGATCGTGCGGTTCGCGTTCGAGTACGCCCGGACGAACCGGCGCCGGAAGGTCACGGTCGGCCACAAGGCGCCGGTGATGCGGTTCTCCGACGGACTGTTCCTGGATACGGCCCGCGCCGACGCGCGCGACTATCCGGAGATCGCCTGGGAGGAGATCCAGGTAGACCATCTTTCGGCGCGGCTGGTCCGGCGCCCGGAGGACTTCGACGTGCTGCTGCTGCCGAACCTCTACGGCGACATCCTGTCGGACCTGTGCGCCGGGCTCGTCGGCGGGCTCGGGCTGATCCCGGGAGCCAACATCGGCTGGGAGTACGCGGTGTTCGAGCCCGTGCACGGCAGCGCGCCCGACATCGCGGGCCGCGGGATCGCCGACCCGGTCGCGATGATCCTGTCGGGAGCGATGCTGATGCGGCACCTCGGCGAGCTGGACGCCGCGGAGCGTGTGGAGGCGGCGGTGGACGCCGTGCTGCGCGCGGGATCCGTGCGGACCGGCGACGTGGGCGGCACGTCGACGACGACGGACATGGCCGACGCGATCGCGGCCGCCGTGCGATCCGCATGAGCGAGCGGCTCCCCGGAGGCAACGCCGCGGGCGCGATCCGGATCGGCGACACGGTCCGGCGGGAGGCGGGTCCGTGGACGCCGACGATCCACGCATTGCTACATCATCTCGAGACGAAGGGGTTCCAAGGGGTCCCCCGAGCCATGGGCGTGGATGAGGAGGGACGCGAGGTCCTGTCGTACCTCCACGGAGACACCGTCGGTGACCGCCTCCCGTGGCCGACGTGGACACACGACGACGCGACCCTCGAACAGGTCGGCCGATGGCTCCGCTCGTATCACGACGCGGTCGCCGACTTCGTGCCGCCGATCGGCGCAACGTGGCGGTTCGGCGGGAGCTGGGAGGCGGGGTTGATCATCGCCAACAACGACGCGGCGCCGTACAACGCCGTCTGGCACGACGGTCTCGTGGGGTTCATCGACTGGGACCTCGCGGCTCCGGCCTCGCGCGCGTGGGACCTCGCGTTCGTCGCGTTCAGCTGGGTGCCGCTCGTGGCGCGATCGGTCGCCACCAGGGAGGGGTTCGAGGACTTCGACGCGCGGCCTACGCGGCTCCGGCGGCTGCTGGCGGCATATGGCTACGAGGCCGATCAGACGGCGTTCGTCGATCTCGTCCGTCAACGTGCACGCGCCAGCGCTGACGGCATCCGCTCGCTCGCCGCGGCTGGTGATGCGCTGTGCATCCGCCTGCTGCAGCAAGGGGTGGCCAACGACGTGGACCGCGCGGTCGACGAGCTCGGTTCGTTCGAACTGTGATCGGACCGGTGACATGATGCGCGGGTGCCGCGGGACGAGATCTGGGCTCAGACGGTCGATGACGCGGGGAACCCGATCCCCCGGTCCCGCCGATCCACCTCTTTGAAGGAAGCCCGGCGATACGCCGAGCGACGTCGCCGCGAGACCGAGGCTCGGTTCCGGAAGGCACCGTTCCCGCTCTACGGGCTGCCGACGCCGTGGGTCGGTCCGCGCCTCCTGGGCGGCGCCGACACGATGAGCCGGGGCGGCGGGCGGGCCCGGACGACCGCGCTGTCGCTCGTGCACGGCACGAACGCCGCGGACGGAGATCCCTGGCTCGTCGTCGAGAGCAGCCCGGAACCGTCGGTGGGCGGCGGCTGGTTCCAGATCGTGGCCCGCATGGCGTGGGACGGGTCGATCGCGCACGATGCGGACGCGGCCCTCACGTACCTGCGGGAGACGAACGACCCGATCCTCCCCGAGGGCGCGATCCCGTCGATCGAGCACGCCACGTGGACGTTCGACGTCGACGGCCTCGCGACGACGTTCGACGCCTATCGCGCCGGGGAGGAGTGGTCGGCGCGCGCCCGGATCGGCGAGCTCTGGGTCACGGTCGACGGGTGGTCGTTCGACACCCGCGAGGTCGCGCTGGCCCGGATCCTCGACCTCGACCCCTACATCGACGGGACACGACGGAGGTACGCGGGAACGGGGTAGCACCTCCTACGGGTGGTGGTGCGGGCGCTCCCCCGGGCTCCGACCGGAGCCCTCGTCCCGGCGTCAGCAGCCCGGCGCGCCGTGGTTCCCGCAACAACCGTGGCGAGCGGCGCGGATCCGGTTCTTCACCGTGACCGCGAGGCGGCGCGGGATCGGCAGGTCGGAGTCGGACCAGTTCGTGAAGAAGTCCCTGGCCCGTTCGCGGCTCATGTCCCAGAACGGCACGGCGCCATCGTAAGCCGGGGGTCCTTGGTTGACCCCCGGGGCGATGCGACACTGCGCCGATGGACGACGCCCCCCGGGACCGGACCGAAGCCGAACCGCAGCTGAACGCGACGCCGCCGTCGCCGCTGCGGCTGTGGGGCTTCCTGCTCACGGCGGTCGGCGCGCTCCTGGCGGGGGTGGCCGCGATCATGGTGTGGGTCACGGTCGGCGTGCACGGCTACCCGATCCTGGACTCCCCCTCGCACGGAACCGACCTGGCCGACGGGCGCCTGGTGCTGACGGGCGCCGTCGTGATGTTGATCGCGGTCCTCGGCAGCAGGTTCGTCCATCGGCGGAACAGCCGGATCGTGATGGCGTTGCTCGCGATCACCGCCGGGCTGCTGGCCGCGGTCGTGGCCGTCTCGTTCCTCGCCACCGTCGCGACGCGGTTCACCCCCACCACCGGCCTCCGCCTGCAGGTGGCGGCGGAGTTCGAACACCTGACCCCGGAGCAGATCGTCGCGAAGTACGGCGGCTTCCGGACCGTGTCGCTCGCGCCGTGGCTCGCCCTGGTCGGAGGCGTACTCGGCGTGATCGGCGGCATCCTGACGCTCAGCTGGGCGCGCCGGACGACGGATCGCCCGAAGGGCGCCGAGGCGCCCGCGGAGCAGGCGGCGCCCGAGGGCTCAGCCCCGGGCGAGCCCTAGAGCGCGGCGAGGTCCGCGCACTTCGCGCGGATCCCCTCGGCGGCCTCTCGCAGCTGGGTCAGCTCGGTGTCGCTCAGGTCGAGTTCGACGATCTCCTCGACGCCGCCGCGGCCCAGCCTCGCCGGCACGCCCACGTACACGTCGGAGATCCCGTACTGCCCGGTCGTCCACGCGCACACCGGCAGGACGGCCTTCGAATCTCGGACGATCGCCGCGACCATCGACACGACCGACGCGCTCGGCGCGTAGTACGCGGAGCCGGCCTTCAGCAGGGCCACGATCTCGGCGCCGCCGTCGCGCGTGCGCTGGAACAGCCGCTCCAGGGTGGCGGCGTCGACGAGCTCGGGGAGCGACTTCCCGTTCACGGTCGCCTGGCCCGGCAGGGCCACCATCGAGTCCCCGTGCGAGCCGAGGGTCATCGCCTCCACCGCGTTCGGGGACACATCGAGCTCTTCGGCGATGAACGTGCGCAGCCTCGCGGAGTCGAGCACGCCGGCCATCCCCATCACGCGCTCGTACGGGAACCCGCTGGCCTCCGCGGCCAGGAACGTCATCTCGTCGAGCGGGTTCGACACGACGATCAGGATCGCCTGCGGCGAGCCGGGGACGACGTTCGCGATCACGTCCCGCATGATCGCCGCGTTCTTGCCGAGCAGATCCATGCGGCTCATGCCCGGCTGGCGTGGGAACCCCGCCGTGATCACGACGACGTCCGAGCCGCCGGTGTCGGCGTAGTCGTTCGTACCGACGATCGTCGGCTCGTAGCCTTCGACGGCCGAGGCCTGCCGCAGGTCCAGCGCGAGCCCCTGCGGCTTGCCCTCGATGATGTCGACCAGGCACACCTCGCCGAGGCCCTTCTCCAGCAGGCGCATCGCGGCCGTCTGGCCGACGAAGCCGCTGCCGACGACGGTGATCTTCATGGTGCGCAGCTCCTCCCGGGGATCGGTCGGCTCATGCTAACGACGCGAGCCGCCTGACCACCGCATCAGCCATCGCGTGGGTCCCCACTGCGGGGCGATCGTCGCCGCCGGCCCGCAGGTCTGGGGTGACCGCGGCGCCCTCGGCCAGCACCTCGGCGACGGCGGCCTCGAGCGCATCGGCGGCGGCGGCCTCCTCGATATGGCGCAGGAGCATCGCGCCGGACAGGATCGCCCCGACGGGATCGGCGCGATCGGTTCCCGCCAGGCGGGGCGCCGTGCCGTGCGTCGCCTCGAAGACCGCGAGCTCACGGCCGTCGGCGCCGCCGAACAGACCACCCGGCGCGAGCCCGACCCCGCCGATCAGCCCGGCCCCCAGCTCGGCGACCAGATCGCCGTAGGTGTTCGGCATCACCAGGACGTCGAACCGTTCGGGCGTTTGGACGAGCTGCATGCACAGCGCGTCGATGATCCGCTCCTGGAATCCGATCGCGGGATGCTCGGCGGCGACCCGCCGGGCGACGTCCAGGAACAACCCGTCGGAGAACTTCATGATGTTCGCCTTGTGGCTGGCGGTGACGCTGGAGCGGCCCGCCGCCTGGGCCCACGCGAACGCGAACCGGACGATCCGCTCGCTCCCCCGCTCGGAGATCTCCTTGACCGAGATGCCGCTGTCGGCGCGCACGGTCCTGCCGGTCGTGGCCCCGATGAACGCGATCAGCTCGGCGACCGCCTCGGTGCCCATCTCGAGCTCCACGCCGGCGTAGAGGTCCTCGGTGCCCTCCCGGATCACCACGAGGTCCACGTGCTCGTACGGCGACGGAACGCCCGGATAGCGGCGGCAGGGCCGGACGTTCGCGAACAGGTCGAGGGTGCGGCGCAGGCGGATGTTCGCGCTGCGGACGCCGGCTTCCACCGGGGTCTCGATCGGGCCTTTGAGCGCCACGCGGCACTCGCGGATCCGCTCCAGCGTCACGGCCGGCAGCGGGTCCCCCTCGTGGGCGAACGCCGCGGCGCCCATCTCCGCCAGAACCCAATCCACGGCGACCCCGGTGGCCTCGATCGAGCGCCGTGCCGCGTCGATCACCTCGGGCCCCACCCCGTCGCCGGGGATCAGGACGGCTCGGTGGGCAGGCATCTCGGCGGCCAGGGTACCCGGCCGACTATCCTGGCTGCGTGACCGAGAAGGGCATGCGGGAGGTCATCGCCGCCGAGACGCGGATCTCGGACATCGACGGCGAGGCCGGGCGCCTGTGGTACGTCGGCTACACGATCGAAGACCTGGCCGCGCATGCCACGTTCGAGGAGGTCGTCTACCTCCTGCACGACCTGGAGCTCCCGACGGCCGCCCAGCTCGCCGACCTTCACGGGTTCCTCGGGCGGGCGCGCGACCTCCCCCCGTTCCTGGCCCGGATGATGCCGACCCTGGCGCAGAACACCTCCCCGATGTCGATGCTCCGCACGGGGATCTCGGCGGCGTCGGCGTTCGACCCCGACGGCTGGGACGAATCGCCCGAGGCGGAGCACCGCAAGGCGATCCGCCTGATCGCGAAGACCCCGACCCTGATCGCCACCTACGATCGGTTGCGCACCGGCAAGACGGTCGTGCCGCCGAACCCCGCGCTCGGCCACGCCGCGAACTTCCTGTGGATGCTGCACGGCGAGGAGCCCGACCCCGCCGACGCGAAGATCCTGGACACGACCTTCACCCTCTACGCCGACCACACGATGAACGCTTCGACGTTCACGGCCCGCGTGATCGCCTCGACGCTGTCGGACATGTTCTCGGCGATCACCGGCGCGATCGGCGCGCTGAAGGGACCGCTGCACGGCGGCGCGAACGAGGAAGCACAGAAGATGGCCGAGGAGGTCGGCAAGCCCGAGAACGCCGAGGCCTACGTCCGGGACCTCCTCGCGGCCCACCAGAAGGTGATGGGCTTCGGCCATGCCGTGTACCGCACGATGGACCCTCGGGCCGCGATCCTGAAGCGGATGTGCAAGGACCTCGGCGAGCGCCTGGGCCAGCCGCAGTGGTACGACATCTTCGCCGCGCTCGAGGAGACCACGCTCGAGCAGAAGGGCCTGTATCCGAACGTCGACCTCTACGCCGCCGGCGTCTACCACATGCTCGGGATCCCGA
>Ga0187785_10000273_pt1 | contig 19645 bp, 15 predicted proteins | sample 0815_BV2_4_20_MG_FD_132466 | JGI IMG/M metagenome (GOLD analysis project Ga0187785, IMG submission 132466) | Tropical peat soil microbial communities from peatlands in Department of Meta, Colombia - 0815_BV2_4_20_MG | ecosystem: Environmental > Terrestrial > Soil > Wetlands > Peat | place...
GTAAAGACGGATCCCACTTTGAACCAGGCACATCAACAGTACGGGAGAAACCCTTACGTGAACGCCCTGCGTTTCAACACCCAGGAAATGCGCCATTTCTTGATTGAGGCCTGGTCCCTCGGTTGGCCCATCATTCTCATGATGTTTTTTCAGTTTTCCATCGGCGTAACCGACGTATACGTTGCCGGCTTCCTGGGAACGGGCATTCTGGCTGCCGTGGGCTATGTCAGCCAACTCTATTGGACTCTCATAATACTGGCAAACGGCATAACCGTGGGCACGGTTTCCATGATTTCGCAGGCATACGGAGCGAAATCCGTGGACGGCGTGGGAAGTATCACCGCGCATTCCATCATCATCGGAGTAATCATCGCCGGTGTCTTGACCGTCGTTGCACAAGTTTATCCAGCCGGGATCGTTGGGCTGGCGGGTATTCCCGAAGGCATACAGGAGATCGCGAGAGATTTTCTCCAGGTGTTTTCCCTGGTGCTGGTTCCCACCTATCTCATGATTATTACGGGAGGAGTCCTTCGGTCTTCCGGTCGAGTGCGACTTGCCATGGCAAACAGCTTCGCAGCGGCTTTGCTCAATGTGGCGCTCGACGTAGTCCTGAGCTTCGGATGGAGCCCCGTACCTGCCATGGGTTATATCGGTATTGCTTGGGCCACTGCAACATCCACCACGGTGGGTATGCTCCTCAATATGAGCCACATCTTTCTCGGGTCCGGTCGCATTCGTATCGAAGCTCTCGTGAGGCCGCGGTTGCGCTGCATCAAGAATTTGCTGAAGCTAGGGGTCCCCTCCGCTCTCCAGCAGACAGCATGGAACGCGGGAACGCTGGTCATCTATTTTCTCGTGGGCCGGATGCAGGGTGGAGAGATCACCGCCCTTGCGGCGATGACGGGAGGCGTTCGCATAGAGGCGTTCATATTTCTGCCCGTTTTCGCACTGAATATGGCCGCGGCGGTGTTGGCCGGCAACAAGTTGGGAGCCGGCGATCCGGATGGAGCGCGATCCGTTGCGACTGCCACCGCGGGGATGTGCCTCCTGATTGTGCTTGTTCCTACAGTGCTGATTTTCATTTTTGCACCGGATATTTCAGGGATGATCACGCAGGACAGGGCCGTTCTCGAAGAAATGACCAGGTACCTCCGCGTGAACATGCTGGGAACTCCTTTTCTGGCAATAGGCATTTCCCTTTCCGGCGCGTTGCAAGGCGCAGGAGACACCATGGCCACCATGAGGATCATCTTCACCGGAATGTGGTTATTCAGGATTCCTTTGATTCTTGTGTGCATTCACGTGATCGGGACGGGAGCGTTGGGGGTGTGGGCTTCGATGACCGTCTCCATGGTTTTCATGTGCAGCCTCCTGGTGCACAGGTTCATGGGTGAGGCTTGGATGAAAGCTTCCCTGGACAAGAAAAGCAAGACGCTGCTCTGGCAGACGTGTCTATCGGATGCGCACCGGACGGGACAGAGTCAGAATTCCCGGTGAGGTAAACGGACCTACAGGGATTCTCAAAAGTGTCGGTTTTGATTACGCGATATGATTCGAAGACTGTCATTGCGAGGGCGAAGCCCGAAGCAATCTCGAACTAACCAAAACTGAGATTGCTTCGTCGTTCCACTCCTCGCAATGATATGATTGGCTGGTCGGAATGTGGGAGAAAGTATGAACGAATCCGACAGAATTTTCGGGAACTGCTATAGAAACAGGCGGGATTGGGGAGCAGTCGTCACAAAGCGGTTTTCCCAACGTCCCACTGCTCCGTAAGCCCATCGCCATCACCTGCCGAACAGGCTCGCCAGTTTCCTCCAGATTATTGCACAACAGACCGCTGCCTTGATGAAGAACGTGCCCAGATCGTTTCCCGCCACGACATGTGCGTGAAGGTGAAACACCACTTGGCCGCCCCCGCGGTTCACGTTGATGAAGAACCGATATCCGGATTCGCCCACTCCAAGTTGACCTGCAATTTTCTTTGCGACTGTTCCGATTTCGGAAAGAATCCGGTCGTCTTCGGCAATGTCGTTCAATGTGGGAATATGTTTTCTGGGAACGATCAACACATGGATGGGCGATGCGGGACGTGCGTCCCGGAACGCGACGATGCTGTCGTCCTGGTAAACCATCTCGGCCGGCACGCGACCGTCAATGATCCTGCAGAAAATGCAATCATCCATAAGAAACCGTTTCCCCGCTCCAATCGCGTATCCGGTTCATCAAACGGCTTTGGACACCACGTGGGCATGCAGGTGAAAAATGACCTGGCCGCCTCCGCGATTCACGTTAATAAAAAATCTGTAACCCTTCTCATCAACCCCGAACATCGAGGCCACGTGTTTCGCAGCCTGGCCGACGTGAGCGAGGATATCGTCTCCCGGCTGTATGTCATTGAGCGTCGGGATGTGCTTCCTGGGAACGATCAGAATATGAACGGGCGCAACCGGCTTCGCATCATGGAACGCGACCACGTGCTCATTTTCGTAGACAAAATCCGCTGCGATTTTGCCATTGATAATCTGACAAAAGATGCAATCTGAACCGGCGCCACTCATGGGCATCAAACCTCATCTCGCTTGAACCGGCTCAGAATCCTGGCCGGGCGTAGGCCGCTGCGACACCTCGGCTTCCGTATCATCTGGCGGAGAGCCGTCAATTTTGTTCTCGGGCGCTTTTTTCTTGTGGCTTGGCATGAGCTTCCATTGACCATCGATTTTTTCCACTACGGAAACGAGACTCTCAGTAACGGTTCGGCCGTTTGCCAGTGTCGCAATTTTGTAATACTCCGCAAAAGCGATCTTGCGATGCACCCTGTCAACTTTGATGCTCTTGAAACGCAACCGATAGGTTTTGACATTATGCTGTCTCACCGCCGCAAGCTGTTGGTCTACGAACACCTGCGCGGCCGGTCCCGCAACCGTCTGTTTAAGCGTTCTTTTATCGTTCCATGCGAACGCATTCCAGACGTCTTCAACGGCTTTCTTGACCTTGTCCTCTTCCTTCGCCCAGGGCATCCACAGGGCGAACGTGTGCACCGGCCCGCTCAGGGCGGCCACAACCGCTGTGATGATGATGATGCGCAGAACCCTCGTGGTCGAAGGAAATCCCGGTAACGGTATCATTGTGCCCCCGAATCGGGACAGTCCAAAATCATGTTCCCGATCGCCGGGACATCTCATATCAAGACATTGGCATTCTGTCCAGCCATCATTCATCAATTCACTTTTCGTGAGGCAATAGTCCGCTTCAGAAAAAATCACATGGTTTCGAGGGACGCTTTCATGGCTCTGTCCCGCGCCCAGGCCTCTATTTTTTGAATTCGTTCGCGCATGGTCCTGGAGAGCGGAACAATATTTCTCAGGGCATTTGAGATGACATGCTCGGTGAGTTCCATCTGCTGGGAGGAACTCTCGAAAATTGCGGAAATGATCCCCTGTTCAATCTCAGCCCCATTGAGGCCTTCAGTGGAATCGGCCAGATAATCCATGTCGAAGTCTTTTGGGTCCACGTTTCGCCGGGTCATATGAATCTCGAGGATTTCTCTGCGCTCGTCCTTGAGAGGAAGCCCCATGTAGAACAATTCGTCGAATCTTCCTTTTCTTAAGATCTCCGGAGGCAACACCTCGACTTCGTTTGCCGTCGCGCCAACGAAGACCGCCGCGGTTTTTTCCTGCATCCACGTCAGGAAAAGGGCCAGGACACGGGCTTCTTTTCCTCCAACCTGCTTTTGCTGCTGATTGGCGATTCCCGCCTCTATTTCGTCAATCCAGAGGACGCAGGGGGCTACGGCTTCCGCGGTCTTGATCGCTTTGCGCATCGCTTCTTCGGGGAGCCCCGCCAGCCCATCATAGATCCTGCCCATGTCCAGCCTCAAGAGAGGGAGTTTCCAATGAGCCGCAATGGCTTTTATGCAGAGGCTCTTACCGCAGCCGCTCACACCCATGACAAGCATGCCCTTGGGCGGGGTCAACCCGAGCTGCGCAGCCTCGGGAGAAAAAGCCTTACGCCTGTCCGCCAGCCACCGTTTCAGGTTGATCAATCCGCCTATTTCCCAGGCTCCGGCCTGAGTGCTCACATATTCCAGCACACCGCTCTTGCGGATCAGCATTTGCTTCTCGTCCAGTACTGAATCCACAGTTCGAATGGTGATGGAAGTGTCTCTGGCAAGAGCATCTTCGAATGCATCCGCTGCCCCGGCCAGTGTGAATCCCATCGCCGCGCGAACCAGCTTTTCTTTCAGATCGTCGGTCAAGGAATTCCTGATCGCCTCAGCATCCTGTTTCGCTGCAATGCACGCGTCCAGGAGCCGTGACAATTCCGGGTATCCAGGCAGTGCCACATCTTCGATGCGAAAATGAGAAAAGAGTTCATCCGGCAAAATCAACTGGGGACATATGAAGAATATTTTCTTGCCCGTCATGCGCGCGGCGCGACCGCACTCTTTGAGCTGTCTGATCAGCCTGGGCGTGCTGTGTATGAAGAGGTGGAGGTCCTTGAATATGAGTATGGATCTGCCTTTCACCGTCAGGAAGTGATCCAGCCCCTCAACAGGATCGTTCTGGGCTACCACGTGCTCATTGTCTCTGGTAAGTCCCCTGAGACACGACCACGAATAGATCTGGCATGCATTCCCGTGCGCCTTGGCCACCGCAGCCGCAATGAGTTTTTCTACGCGCTCCTCTTCTTCGGAAATCAAATACACGAGCGAAGCCCTACCCGAAAGAAGACTGCGAATCTTGCTGAGGTTCATGAAAATGCCTTTTGTCGGAATTTCACGTTACGTGGCATCCGGACAGAACCATATCGTATTTCTCCTGTGTACTCGTGCTATATTGGCCAGAATTGAGAGAAATTTCAAGGACACGCAGATGTCCGGCCATCACATGGACGTATTCCAGTACAACGATCGTGTGTCGCACCCAGGGGCTCCGGATTTTTTCTTCCATCGGGAGCGGTCGCTTCCACATGCCTGCCACAGGCACGCCTTCCTTCAGGCTACCATCCTATGAAGATTCGGGGTCAGACCATTTCGCTTGCTCACACGCGAAATCGGGGAGCACTTCTTGTAAGAAGATCTTCCGCGAATTCCGCCTCACGGACCTTGTTCAAAGCGATGAGTATCAGACCACTTTTTCCGTGTACGCACCCTGTATTATCGCTCCGCCGCTCGCGATGACCCAATCGAATATCTCGCCTTCGCCAATTTGAACTCTGCTGCCTTTGCTCAAGTCTTTTCGCAGGACAGGGGTGTTCTCCAGGTATCCCACAAGGGATTTGCCGCGCCACGCGTCCAGCGACACCCACATCCATTCGTACGTTCCACCTCGGGCAGGAAAGCCCACTTTCACGGCGTGAACCTGCCCGCCTGTCCGGCGCCTCTGCTGAAAACTTTTTTTGAACATGGGGAGATCTTCCCTGGCTTTTCTGTGCGCGTTCAAGATTTTTTCCTGGAGTTCTCGCTTTTCGGGCCCTTTTCTTGGAGCGGAAACCGGTCGAGTCGGAGGAGAGGCCGACCTTCTCGCCGCAGAAGCGTGTGACGCCGGTTTGCCCTGAAATTCGCTGAATATCCGTTTCAAAGCATCCGGATCCGCGGACTCCTCGCCCGCGCAAAGAGGAGTGATCTTCAAGCTCCCTATGGGGAAATGATCTTCGTCATCCTTGGGCAGCGCCTCCATGGCCAGCGTAACGGGAGTGCCGGCTAGCGGCATCGGCCATTGAATCCCTCGCCTGCTTTCCCGGGCTTGCACGAGGATTTCGGCAACAAGCATCAGGAGGGTGCGGGCGGAAGCAGCGCATTCCTTCGGAATAGCTTCCATCTCTAGTTCGGGAAATCCGAATTTTTGCATCCCGTGTGTATGAATCCAGACGATGCCCCCCTCGTCCAGCAATTCGCAGCGGACGTGCGCTTCAACTATCTTGCGGCGGGGATGAGCTGCGCAGCGCTTCCACTGATCCGTCCCCCAGAGCGTGTGCGAAACGGCGTCCTGGACAACACCGGTCGTCACGGATCTGACAGCCTCAGCGAAGTGCATCATAAAGAACACGTATTCAATTCCGCTGGAATGCTCCACGGATAATCGCAATCGGACTATCATGCGGGCATCCAAAAGGTTCTTCCTGTCGTCCTCACCGAAGTCCCGGGAATTCTGAGGTATCAGCTCTTCCGGGTAATCGAACAGCTCGTTTCCTTCAGTTTTCAAAATGTAATCGATACTGAGCTCGTTGTTGTCAGTCAAGGAAGCCAGGAGGTCGAATGCCCTTTCCCGCTCGGACTTTCCGGGAATCAGCTCCGCCAGGGAGCTCTGTATGTCTTCCCACTGGGGAATGCTCGTTTCCGGGGTGTATATCCAGTATTCCATCACAGCTTTACCGGCTCTGAATTCAGCAGCTGCCTCGCTCCCAGCCATGGCTTTCTCCGGTTGCCGTCCGGACAATCCCATGAAAGTGCCCGCCCTGTTGGTGAGCGATTTCAAGCCTTCCTTGCCTGCAGAGCCGAACAGGCGTTGCAGCGGGTTGCTCTCGCCAAACAGAGAGAGGATTCCGATCCCGGAGGATTTGTTCACCCTGCGTCGCGCCTGTTTTACAAGTGAATTTCGGGCGTCAGGTTCACGTTCGTTCAGGAGCTTTTCGGCCTCGTCCATTTTGCCGAGTTCGGTATAGACCAGCGCCAGTCTGCCAATATCTTCGTCATCCGCGCGAAGTCCCAAAGCGTCCACGAGGGCCTGTCCCACCTGCGCGGCTTCGGAATATTTCTCCTCTGAAAACAGCACGTCCAAGAGATGATGAAGAATTTCCGCGTCTGTCGGCATTTCTTTTCTGGCCTGAACCAGAAACTCTTCGGCTTTCTTTTTTTCGCCGAGATGGGTATATCCTATGCCGAGTGCTTTGGCGCTTTCGGGAATCGGACCGTACTTGCGGACCTGCGACTCGAGGGCATGAACTATTTCCCGTGTAATTTCACCGCCGTTGAGGATTCGCCGGGAGAATGCAAGCATCCTGTGCCGCTCCTCTTCCGGAACCGAGCCGCCGCCAACAGGCGCCCATTCTTTGGGAACCTTTTCATGACAATGCGGGCAGTGGAGAAAATCTTCGGCTATTGAGAGAAATCGTTCTTCTGACAAGGATTGGAGGTATCCGCAGCCGGGGCATCTCACCTGGATCATGAATCGTCACCTCGCGATAAGCATTTCACCGGCGTAGCCGCAAGCAGTTACGGCAAATGGCGTGAATTAACTTTCACAAATCTGGACAAATGTCAATTAAAACAGACATAATTTGGTGTTCATTCAGGTACTGGCAGGAAAAGAGCTGTCATTGCGAGCAAAGCGAAGCAATCTCTGCCTTTAAGTATCGAGATTGCCTCGTCGTTTCACTCCTCGCACTGACACGGGAACGATAATTTCCACGCGAGACTGAAGGATCAGATTTGTCAAAAGACCGTTTACCTGGACCGTCAGCATGAACCATGCAATACCTGCTCATGCCAATGCGCTCTCAAACGTGCGATATAATCGGCGTGCCCGCTTCCTGGAGAAGGTCATTTCTCCGGGCGCACATCGGTGTCAGTCGTTGTGGCGCAGACTATCGCTTGTTCTTCTGGGAGACAGCCTGGACGGCCTGTTCCCCATTCAAACGGACGTGGCCTCATGTGTGGAATCTGCGGAATAGTTGATTTTTCAGGCCGGCCTCCTATCCATACCGTGGAGGCAATGAACCTGAAACTAGAGCATAGAGGGCCGGATACCGGCGGTATCCAGGCTTTCCGCACTTGCGTCCTCGGACACAGGCGTCTGTCCATAGTGGATCTTTCCGATACGGCGAAGCAGCCGATGCTTTCGGTTGACGGAATGGTGGCTCTCGTCTTCAACGGGGAGATCTACAATTTTCAGGAAATCCGGGGTCGTTTGAAAGCCAAGGGGAGGCGCTTCAGGACTAAATCAGATACCGAAGTGATTCTTGAGCTTTACCTGGAAAAGCGTGAAGCACTGCTGGACGACCTCAATGGCATGTTCAGTATCGCAATTTGGGATGACCGGGATCAAAGGCTCTTTATGGCTCGTGACCGCGTCGGGAAAAAGCCTTTCTATTATTACTACGGGAACGGCAGGTTCTGTTTTTCGTCGGAACTGTTTTCCCTGGTGCAAAACGGGGAGGTCCCCCGGACTCTCTCGCACCAGGCCCTTTGTGAATATCTTCTGTACGATTTTATTCCCGGGCCGCATTCGATTTTTGAGGGCGTCTGCAAGCTGCCTCCGGCTCATATGGCGATATTGGACGCACACGGGTTGCGGGTTGAAAAGTATTGGGAGACGCCTACAATAGAGGATTCACACGACTTTGAGGGCAAGAGCTCGGAGCTTACGGAACTTTTGACAGACTCAGTACAGAGACGGTTGATTGCGGACGTGCCATTGGGGTCTTTCCTGAGTGGAGGCATTGATTCCACGCTTGTAACCGCGCTTATGAGCAGACGGAACTCCGAGAGGGTGAAAACTTTCAGCATTTCGTTTCCCGGGACCAGCCACGATGAAGCCCGATGGTCCCGGCTGGCAGCGAACGCCTTGGGCACCGATCATCGCGAGTATGCGGTGGAATACGACATCACCACGCTGCTTTCCAAAATGATCCCGCACTTTGGGGAACCTTTTGGGGACTCGTCCGCGATTCCCACATGGCACTTGTGCCGGCACACCAGGGAACACGTGACAGTGGCTCTTTCCGGTGACGGGGGGGACGAACTGTTTGGAGGGTACGAACGATACCTGGCAAGGCGCCTGCAAACGGTTTACGACATGGTGCCGAACCTTTTCAGGGAATACATGTTCGAACCGCTTATCGAATCACTCCCGGCCACGACAGATTACTATGGAACCAGCATTATCAAGAAGCTCAAACTTTTCGTTCAGGCCGCTGCCCGCGTGCGCAACGATCCCCTCGCTGTGGTGCCGAGGACGTTCTCTGTTGAAGAGGTCCGCGTCCTCACCGGCCTGGAGTATACCTCAGACACGGACCCCGTCATAACCGCTGCACGTCAGTGGGTCGGACTTGACCCCGTGAGCCGGATGCTCTTCACAGACATTCAGACGTACTTGGCGGAAGACATCCTCACTAAAGTCGACAGGATGAGCATGGCGCATGCCCTGGAAGTGAGGAGTCCGCTCCTGGACTACCGGGTAATAGAATTTGCGTGCCGTCTGCCTTTGCGTTTCAAAATCCGGAACCTTGCCACAAAGAGAATTCTGCGGCACGTGGCGCAACCCTACGTGCCGGAATCCATACTGAAACGCTCTAAATACGGGTTCCAGGTTCCCCTGGGGCTGTGGTTCAAGACCCATCTGAAAGGTTGGGCACGCGAACGCCTTCTGGAAGGCGGGCATGGTTTCTTTCAGAAGGACAAACTGGAACTGCTCTGGAACCAGCATCAATCCGCTGCTTGCGATCATACGCACAGGATCTGGTTGCTGATTTTTTTCAACGAGTGGTACGCCCAGCTTCACGGGTGACGCGGATCGAATGAGGTGCCAGCTGTTGGCGCTCCCGGTCCAACTGCAACAGCGCAATGGCAATTACCACCATTCCTATGCCGAGGATTTGCAGGATCTCCAGATTTTCCCCTAGGAACAGGTAAGCCAGAACTCCTGCGGATATGGGCTCCAAAGTGGCTGTTATCATGGCCCTGGTTGACCGGATGTAATTTATTCCGTGAAAATACAGGTTAAACGGGACAATGGTTCCGATCAGAACAATGTACAGAATCCATGCCCATTGGGAGAGTGTGTAATCAGCCCCAACATACGCGAATGGCGAATGGATAAAATGAAACGTGACTGCAGCGAAAAACATGGCGTAGAACACTACGGTCCACGGCGAATACCGGTGCATGGCGCGCTCCCCGAGCAATGCGTACGCGGCGTAACTGATAGCGGATGCGAGTCCTCCCAGGACCCCCATTTCGTTCATTCTCAGCAGTTGCAGATTGTACCCGCCCACCACGAAATAGCAGCCTGCAAGGGCCAGAATCAATGCCCCAACTTTGGCGGGGGTCAGCCTCTCTTTCCAGAAAAGTATCGAAAAAGCGGCGACGAGGATCGGTGAAAGGTACTGGAGGAGAATTGCTGCAACGACCTGGATTTTGCTGATGGCATAGAAGTAAGTTAGTTGGACCAGTGCCATCACCACTCCACCCAGAAACAGGAAATAGCTCAGGTCGCGCAAACGTATGCGGAAGAGTCCGGGATCGAAAATCCCGAATCCGCACGCTAACAGGAGAGATGCAAGCGTGAGTCGGACCTGGACAAGATCCGCAGGAGTCATGCCTGCGTCGAACAGTCCCTTGCCGGCTGTTCCCGACGATGCCCAAGCCACCGCCGCGATGGTCACGTACAGGTAACCCTTCGTGGCATCGGACAGAAACGGAGGGAGAGACATGACTGTTTCCTGCTGAAATCCGTGCGGCGGAGTGGACGAACACGCCGGAACCGGACTTATTCCGGCCGGCCGTGGTATCTTTGCCGCATTTTCTTGAACAATTCGCTGTGTGTGCTGAGACATTCCTTCTGGCAATTCGCGAGCTCGAGTTTTTCAAGCTCATCCCCACCGCCGTGCGTGCTCTTACAATGCTTGAGACAGTCCTGCAGTGCGGTTGCGCCTGCCTCGGCACCTCCTGACACGGATGGATCCTGACGGTTGCTCGCTATGGCTTCAAGAATTACCGCTATGTCTTGAACCTGTTTTTCCGCTTCAGGTAAGGCCGCGGCGGAAACGCTGGGCGCGTTTTGACGTGATGTCTGGTGAAAAAAGGCCGTGTCGAATCCCACTATAAGGACAAAGGCTGCCGCAGAAATGAAAATTCCGGCTACAACCCCGGCGATTCCGGCAGCAAGGACCTTGTGCTGCCGAACCAGGCCCCTAATGCTCTCCCGTGTCTTGACGGGCCATGATTCTTCTTCATGCCGAGAGTCGTCCAGAATCTCCAGCTCCGGCACATCGGCCGCAGGCCGGTCCGCAACCTTTTTCCGCTCATCGAGTTCAATCCGAGTGATCTTTGCGGAAAGGAGGAGTTTTTCGAAGAGGTTTTCGAGGCCTTTTGCGGAGAGACTGTGTTTGGCCATCAGTTCGACGTCGGATAGGCCGGATTCGATATCCCTGGTCACCTCGTCTGGGTTAATAACGGCCTTGTAAGAAGGTTCGTGAAGAATGCGTGTCAAATCAACCGTCTGAGATTGAGAAAGGGGAGAAGAGCGGGAATCCAGCTCTTCTTGTCGAATTTCCTCGGCAATAATGAGCTTCTTGAACAATTTGTCGAGCCCCTTTGCCGAAAGGCCAAACTTCTCCATGAGAAACGAATCGCTCGCTCCGAGTCTTATTAAGTCCACCGCCCTCTTCGTATGTATTCTGACCTTGAGTTTCCGCATGGGGGCTCGCCGAATCGATTGGCTCAGGGGCAAAGATATACCACACGCTCTTGACAGGAAAAAGACTCACATACGAGATGCTGTCCCGCAAATACCTTATATAACCAGCCATCCGAGCCTGTCCCGCGGTCTTCATCGAACCGGAGAAAGCCGGCTTTGTCATTGCGAGCGAAGCAATCTCCCGTAGTTTCAACATACGGGCTGGAGATTCCTTCGTCGCGGTGCTCCTCGCAATGATGTTGATTCGCGTGCTGGCCACATCAGTGATCTGAACGCTATGTACGGGACACCATACGAGAACGTCTTGGATTCAATACCTATTGCATTTCCTGGGCTTCCATCTCCTTTTTTCCCGACATGTAGGTTCTCCAAAAACCTCGCGCCGCGTCGTTGTCCTCTATGGGAGTCCCCGGAACAGGAATTTGTCCGAAATAAGAATCCGCTTTCCCCATCATCGCCGAACCGATCCCGCGCCTGCGAAATCGTTCAGCTACCCAAACATTATTCACCTGGGGCGTCCAGCCGCGGTTTCCGTACCCGTGCATGTACCCTATGATTTCCGGTCCTCTGAAGACTCGGACTTCGTACCAGTCCGTCTCGTCGTCATATTGGAATTCCATGACAAGCAGGGTTCGGTACGCGTTTTCCATGAATTCGTAGAAAATTCGAAATTCCACGGCCGTTTCTCTCTTCAGCCATTCCTGAACGGCTCACGCGATCCCGGCTCGCTGCCTGATTCAGTCTGCCGGGAACGGGGATCATGCAAATCCGACTTCATCACGTACGCGGCCGCCGCGGGAAACAAGTTGGCGCCAACCTCATTTCACGAACTGCCTCGTTCGACTCGACGACGTTTCCGAACCCTCGTGTGTGTTGAATTTGTACGGGAAAAGGAAAGCCCTATTCACTTATACCAAAATATCCCGTCCTTGATCGCCCCGATCACCGGCATTGGGATCCTCCCGGCTCAGCGTCGTTTGTCCCGCATATTCGCGGCCTCCCTCCTCGTCGGAGGATGACCGGGGATCGTCGGTCCGGGAGGACTGAGTACAGGTTTTTTCAAATCAGGTCGCACATTTTTGTCGGAGCAGATTGCTTCGCTTCGCTCGCAATGACACTGCTCCGGCCTGTCATTGCGAGGAGGGCAGCGACGAAGCAATCTCTCCTGGTAGTGAAATCCGGCACCGAACTTGCGAAAACCAATACTAAGATCCTAGGTTTTGGTCCGTGCTTGACCGTGTTGCCGACGGGGTCTTACCGAACTGCATGTATAGTCGGTTCCACATTCCCACACCTTTCGTCAAAGGCCGAGAGTGGAGCGGATTTCGTTTTCCTTGAAGCCCACGATAACCTTCTCTCCGATTATGATCGTAGGAAATGCGCATCGGGATGTCAGTCTCTTTATCTCTTCAAGGGCTTCTTGTTTATCAGGTTCGGGCAGCAGATCAACGTCCGTGAATTCAAATTCGATCCCGCAATCTCCGAGAAATCGCTTGCACGATTTACAGTGGCTGCACGTGCTCAAGGTGTAAAGTTTGCATACTTCCATCAGCGACCCCTTTTTCTTTCGATGCCACAGGACATATGCGGCGTACACTATATTCAGTCGTTCCAATCTTCATTGCAAGAAGATTTGTGCGGCAGGCACGCAGTCCAATATTGCCGATTCATCACGGAAGATCAATGGATATGGCTGAATGCCTGTTTCCTTTCGGTTACGGGAGGATAATAGCCTGTCATTGTGGCCCCAGCGAAGCAATCTCTGCCCTTACATATCGAGAATGCTTCGTCGTTTCACTCCTCGCAATGACAGGAAACTGATGATTCCCCCGAGAGACTGAATGATTACATATGACTGCAGGCAATTCACGTTCGAGCAGGAGGTATCGGCATGCTTTTGCACTCAGACCCCAACGGGTTCTCGTGGAACAGGCAGCACTGAAATCGCCCGTCTGCCCGAGAGACTGAATGGTTTCACGAGTGTTGGAACGGGTCAGATGTAAAATGTCCTCCAAACATTTTTGAGACTGGTATGTCTCAAGCAATGAGCAATGTACCGGGACACCTCACTCGTAGTTTCGAAAGAATCGCGTTGAATCGGCATAGTGGAGAAAATCTTTTGCCGCATGAGTACTAGCCAGATGAACCCGGCATGCTTATATTTGTCGGGGGATTGTCAACGAAGGCGGAGCCGGTAAGAACGGCGGCCCAATTTCAGGTCGATCCCATGATCGTGAGTCTTGCGATTCAACGGAGGGCGCCCATATGAAATCAGTCCGATTTCTGCTTGTTATGCTGTTATCTTCCTTGTTGCTTTTCGGAGATGCAGCATTTTTTGCATCAGGGGTTCTTGCCAGAAGCAGCGGGTTCAGTTCACGGGGATTTTCGGGTTCCAGAGGCTCCTATGGCAAGAGCGCGCCCTGGACAGGTTCGACCCAAGGAGCATGGAATCGTAGTGGAGGAGGCCTTTTCGGAGGCGGAGAGAGTCGTCAGCCTTCGGGGTATTCCAAGCCGTCGCTGGGTAGCCCCGGACCGTCAGGATATTCAAAACCTTCCCTCGGCGGGACCTCGGGAACCTCCCCCGGCACTTCCTCCGAACGGGTCGGCCCTTCCGGATATTCGAAGCCTTCTCTGGGCGGCAGCACAGGAGCGAGTACGCCTTCCGCTACCTCCGGTACCGGATCTTCCGGGTATTCAAAACCTTCTCTCGGAGCCGGCCAACCTCTCGGCCCAGGTTCTCCGGGGGAGAAGACCTCGGGTGGATATTCCAAGCCCACTCCGGCGGGGCGGGAGAAGTTCACCGGTGGGTCCAAGTTCGATCGGCAGGCGATCAATCAGGACAGAAAGAGAAAGTCCCAGGAGTCGTTGCAGCAGTACCGATCCGAGCAATCGAGATTCAAGACTCCTGAAGCGTCTACGTTCAATCCCGGAACGTATGCACGAACCAGAGACAACTTTTACTCATCTCAAGGGTATCAGGCTCCCGGCTACGCCTTCAACACCGGCCCGAGCTTCGGGCTTTTCAACAGTCTCTTCCTGTTCTGGATGTTGGACCACATGAGCGACCGGAAGGTGGCGTCCATGGCGTACAATCATCAGAACGACCCGGGATTCCAGCAATGGAGGGAAGAGGTCGAGAAACAGGCGAAAGACAATACAGAGCTCAAGGCTAAATTGGCCGAAATGGACAAACAGATAAAGTCCATGGAAGGCACGCCGAAAGATCCCGGTTACCTGCCTCCGGGAGTTCCTCCTGAGGCAGCTCTGACGGCAGCAGCATTTACCGCGAAAAAGTCCGATAAGCCCCTGCTCCGGTTCGGCACCGGTCAAACCGGCGGCTGGTATGACAAATATGGTCAGTTATTGAAGAAAGACGCTGTGGGCTTGGACCTTGAATTAAAAAACACGAGCGGATCGATTGAGAATTTGAGGCTCCTTGCCAACGGCGAAATAGACGTTGCCATCATCCAATCGGATGCACTCGCTTTCATGGAACCCGGGAAGAAGCTCGTGTCGGAACAAGCCACGTTGTATCCCGAATATGCACAACTCATAGCGAACAGAAAAAGCGGCATCAAGTCCATCAAAGATATAGATCCCAGAAAGAACGTGGTTCTCGTAGGGCCCAAAGGGTCGGGCTCAGCCCTCACCTGGCAGGCGCTGCGCGAACAGATAGGCTTTTATCGAAAAATACCCGCGAAATTTGCAGATTACTCCGCAGCTCTTGCCGAAGTGGAGCGCAACCCCCGCGCGCTCATGTTCTTTGTCGGCGGACTCAAGAGCGACTTCCTGGAACGGGCGGAACAGGATGCTCAAAAGACCGGCAACCTGAGACTGGTGGAGCTGGACGATAAACGTTTTGCAGACAAGCGTGATTCGCACGGAAACACCATCTACAAGATTGTGGATATACCGTCGAATATATATCCGAGTCTTCAGAAAGGGTGGATCTTCAGCGGCAGCGTGGATACCCTCGCGGTTCAGGCTGTTCTCGTCCTGCGCACCGACTGGGCTCAGAAGAACGGCCCGCAAGCCATGGACATCCTTTCCCGGGCGATTTTGCAGACGAGACCGGAAATCGAGCGCATGGTGAATGCAAGAAAATGACCGGCGGACGAAAAGGAAATCGTTCGACACGAAGATAGTCCAATAAAAGGAGGCCACATGGCGGACACCTTCGGGCTGCTCAAAAGAATCGGAATGAAGAAGTTCGATCAACTGAAGGACACGTTTCAGTCTACCGGGGAACGGGTGGACAAGGACTTGCCCCTCGGCTTGCGAATCCGTGGAATGGTGGACATACCCCAGGTGGATTTTATTCTTGCCGGAGACGCTCTCAAGATCACGTATCCGGGGCCAAGCTGCATTGTGGCATCTTATGGATTTATCGTGATGGGAAAGAATATGATTCACCGATTTTATCTTCAGGCATCCGAGAACGTGTACCTGCTCCAAATTGTCACGGACGATCGCAAGGCAGTCCAGGAATGCAAGCTCTTCATGACATATGATGAAGTCTATCCGGATGACTGGGATTTCTGGCTTTCCGAGCGCGACGGGTACATCGGGTACCAGATGTTTGATACCAAGGATGGAACCCGGTACCTTCGAGTCTGGGAAGATCAAGATGCTGAAGTAGTGGTTGAACAGGACGGCAAGGGAAACACCATAACGAGAATACCACCCGTGGAGTTCCTTGAAACCGTGTATCACGATCAATTCGGGAAAGAGAGCGAGACCGTCAAGAATGATTCAATGCTGTACGGCCGCCATGTCAATGACACTCTGGACGAGTATCTGCTCGTATCTGCAGTGAACGAGCAAGACGGAGCCTGTGTGCGAATCATGGCAGGTATTGAACTTGAATCCACGTCTTTGAAGGTGATCTGAAAAAAACGAGGAGGGGAAACAATGTCGAGCATGTTTTCATTTCTGAAGAGCTTCGGCACGCAGAAATTGAGTCAGGCGGGAGAAAGCTTGACCCAGAGAATTGTCGCGTGGGACCCGGAAACGGCTTCAGAGGCAGAAATTGAAGAAATGATTTATGAACTTGATCAAATCACAGCGGAAGCCAGTAAAGCCATGTCGGACTATGAAAGGGAAAAGGCGGAGGCTGATGCAATTCAAAAAAACTATGACAAATACATGGCCGCGGCGGAACTCTTGAACAAACAGGTAGAAGAGGCCCGCTCCGGGGGCAATGAAAGTAAAGTCCAGGAACTGAGCACAAGCCTCGACAAGCTGCTCCACGATCTGGAGGAAATGCGGCCCGAGGTGGATCGAGAACTCAAAGAGGCCAATGAAGCAAAGGCGTATTATGACGAGGTGAGAGCCCTTGCTCAAACCGCTGCCGATAAGCTGCGCAGTGCCAGGAGTCAGCTGGAAACAGCCAAGCGAGATATGCGCCGGGCACAAGTGGAACAGCAGAGAGCAGGAGATCGTGCCGAGAGGAGCGAGCATCTGGCAGGGCTTAAGAAGGATTCTTCCAGTCTCGGGGTCGCTCTCGCGGCAATGAACCGGCAAACAGAAGAAGCACGAGCCGCGGCTTCGGCTTCCGACCTGAAGACAAAACTCTTGGCTCCACAGCAGGAAAAAGAGGACGAAAACGTCAAAGCTGCACTGGACGAAGTGTCCGGTGAAAAACGGGTCCCTGCGGCAAGTTTTGCCGACAGGCTGGCTGCGCTGCGGAACAAACAGACGTAGGTCCGCATCGCTCAAGATGCGGATCAGGGATGCCGCGTACGGCCGCGGCGACTTCTCAACAGGGGGGGCCTGCCGAAAAGAGTGCCCTCCCCGGAAATTTTTCCCCTCAATAGATCAAAAATCGGTTACATACAAAAATCAAGAAAACAAGGCGGAGTGATGTCATGAATCAGACGGTTGAGATTCCGTGGGGCGGAGACGCGCTGCAGATCCGGATGCCCTCCCGGTGGAGAATACTCGGCGAACTCAAACCCGCAGTCGTACAAGCGGCGAGATCGCCTCAGGAAGCGTGCAAGGAAGCTCTTGCCGCTCCCATAGGAGCACAACGGCTGGCATCCCGCGATCTCGCACAGCGAAAGATCCTCATCATTGCAGATGACCATTCCCGGCCTACTCCTGTTCGAGATTTTATAGGTCCGGTTTTGGACGAATTGGCTGCCGCAGGCGTCCGAGAGGGAGATATCCGGATCCTGTTGGCCAACGGGGTACACAGAGCGAGTCGTCCCGAGGAGATTGAATGCAAGCTCGGGCGTGAGGTTGTGGGCCGTTTCGCTCCGATCTGCCACGACGCGTACGATCCCCAAGGCCTGGAATATGTGGGAACCACTTCCCGAGGCACACGCGTCGTCTTGAACAAGCTCGTGCTTCAAGCAGATCTGATTCTTTGCCTTGGCGCCCTGGAACCGCATTTGCTCATGGGATTCGGCGGAGGCCTCAAAATGATCATCCCTGGATGCGCTGCAGCGGAAACCGTGGGCAGGAATCACCTACAAGGTGTCGATCCCGATGATTTCGACTATGTGGGGGTGTCCGGTGCACAATCACCGATGCGCCTGGATTTGGAGGAAGGCGCAGCGCTCGCGGGTAAGGAGATTTTCATTGTAAATGCGGCTATGGACGCACATGCACATCCTGTACAATTCTTTTGCGGGGATCCCGTCAAAGCGCATCGAGGGGGGGAATCGTTCGTGGAGGGACTCGCCCGTCTGGATGTGCCGGAACAATCGGATGCAGTCTTGACGAATTCATTTCCTATGGATCTGGATCTGCGCCAGTCCATAAAATGCGTGGGCAATTCCTTGTATGCGTGCAAGCCCGGCGGAGTGATGATGGGCTGTCTCAGATGCGATCAGGGAATCGGGGAGATGCCCACATCGAGAAACCTGCCCTACCCCGTGATGAAGGCTTTGCTGAAGATAATAGGGAAGCACCGCATTTTGGGCCTCGTCGAAAAGGCCAAGAAAGACCAGCCCGTAGAAGAAATTTTCGTGGGCCATTTTGCTCTCCAGATGCTCAGGAGAAATCATCTCGCTATTTTCAGTGACAGTTCGGCGCTTCCTCCGGATATCGGAAAACGGCTGGGGGTGGCCCGTAGCTTCACGGCTGCTCAAAACATGGTCGCCTGGGCGGCTTCGAAAGTCCCGAAAAACGCAACGGTCTGGGTTGTTCCTCACGGAGGCGCCACATACGCGCGGCCTGAACATCTCATGAATCAATGAGCGTGCGAGCGATGCGATCACTGCCTGCAAATATCGAGATTGCTTTGCCGTTTCACTCCTCGCACTGACGGGAAACGATATTTCCCACGCGAGACTGAATGATTTCCGCTTCGAAATTCTTTGTGTGGAATTTTGCCGACAATTTGTCTAAGGTGGATTCGATCGTACGAACACGGCGAGAAAGGGTGAGGAAAGGGAGAGACATGACAAAGTATCTGACCTGCATGAGTGTCGTCCTCTTGATGCTTGGAGCCGATTTCGTATATGCGGCCGATGCAGGCTCGGGGCCCCCAAAAGTAGCTGAAGCCAGTTTTGAGCCCACACAGCCGGTGACGGGCGTTCCCGTGAAATTGCGGATCAAACTTGAAGGCGCCGCAATTCGGGCGGAAGTAAAATGGTCCATCAACGACCAGGAAGCAGAAAACGCCGACTATGACGGGCTTGGGAAACCTGTGGAGCTGCATAAGAAAGCAACATTCGGCGACAAAGTCACCGCGTCCGTGACGCCGTTCGACGCGATCGGGAGTGCCGGTCGGGTGGTTACGAAAGAAGTTACCATCGGGAACGCACCGCCGGTTGTAAAGGTTGGTGACCAAAAAGTGACGGGAAACACCTACACGGTTCACATTGAGGCAACAGATCCCGAAGGCGGACCCGTTACTTTCAATGTGAATCAGGGACCTGAAGGTTTGTCCATCGATCCCCGCGGAGACGTCACCTGGAAAATCTCGGAAGCAATATCGGGAAGTTTCCCGGTAGCAATTGCTGTGGTAGACGACAAGGGTGCGCAAACGGTCGCCAACTTCACCATCAACTTGAGGTGGCAAAAAGGCAAGTAGCGCCTGAGCCCTTGACTAAGTAGAGGTTTTCTTAAATCAGATCGCACATTTTGTTTGGAGAAGATTGCTTCGCTTCGCTCGCAATGACACTGCTCGGCCCTGTCATTGCGAGGAGCGCAGCGACGAAGCAATCTCGCTTGGTCATGAAATCCGGCACCGAACTTACGAAAAGCAATATTAAGAA
>Ga0187785_10000274_pt1 | contig 19628 bp, 15 predicted proteins | sample 0815_BV2_4_20_MG_FD_132466 | JGI IMG/M metagenome (GOLD analysis project Ga0187785, IMG submission 132466) | Tropical peat soil microbial communities from peatlands in Department of Meta, Colombia - 0815_BV2_4_20_MG | ecosystem: Environmental > Terrestrial > Soil > Wetlands > Peat | place...
AGCCAGTTGAACGATATTTTCTTCACGGGCAACATCACGAACTGGAGTCAGCTCACGAATGGTGTGGTAACCGGACCCATCCATGTCTACGCGGTAAATACTTTGGGCTCTAGCGTCGCGTGGCAGTTCGATCATGATGTTAATACTGGTGGTGTGGCAAACTTCATAAATCAGGATAATATCAACAAGTCTCAGGCCACTATCATGTCGAGGGTTATAGATGACCCGGATGGCATCAGCATCGGCTCGCTTGGATATATGAACTCCAGTTATAAGGCCGTCCGTGTCAATGGTGTCAGCCCTTCGAAGGCTACAGTGCAGGGCGCCACTTATCCGATCAGGCTGCAGCTGTATCTGATCACGAATGGCGTGCCAAACGGGCTGTCGACGGACTTTATTAACTATGTGTTGAGTAGGGACGGCCAGAAGCTGGTTGAGAACGCGGGTTTGGTCCCGATTATATAGAGGTGATCTTGGTGAAGATAAAATACAAGCTGATTACCGCTTTCCTGCTGATTATAATGATCTTCGTGGTCGAAGGCCTGTATGTGAGCCTGTCGATCTCGACTATCAATACGATGGAGTCGAGCGTAAATAACAGTTTCAGGATCTACCAGGACTCGGTCAATTATGAAAAGGGTAGTGTTCAGGTCGAAAATGGCGTGTTCCTGTACCTGCATAACAACACGGAGATGGGTGATGGACGGATCTTTGAAGGTCAAAGCATGATGAAAGATAGTCGGAACGACCTTAATAGTGTGCTGACCGATCCCGTGATGCTGTCGGATCTTTCCGAGATGGAACAGCTGGAAATACAGGTGAACCAGGCGGCTGCCGATGCGATGACCACTTTTGACGACCATGATTCCGATGATCTGGTGGACCAGAAGCTTAACACACTGGACTCCAAGTCTGATGCTTTGAACCTTCGGGCTCACGCTTTCGTCCAGCGCACTAACGATAATGTCACGACTTCTATGCAAGAGTCTGAGTCCTATGGGGGCAATGCGATTATAATCATATATATGTCGATCATCGTCTCAGTCATTGTCTCAGTTATTCTCGCCACGATCGTATCGACCATGATCACCAAGCCGATCAGATCGCTGATGGAAGTGTCCAATAAGATCAGTTGGGGTGATATGAATGTCGATATTAACGTTGTGTCCAAAGATGAGATTGGCGACCTGGCTAAGTCGTTTAACCGGATGAAGAATGCTTTCAAGGTCATGGATGATCTCGCTAACGGCGAATCTTCGGTTTCTAACGATCCCCTTTCGAGTGAGGGGATCACAATAATAGAGGCTGGGAGGTAGTATTACTGAGTCTGATTGATTCCATTATATTGGCACTTTCCGAGGATATGGGTCCTGCGGCGAGTCCCTTTTGCCGGAAGGTCTGTGCCAGCATCCGGAAAGACCCTAAAACGATCTCCGCTGCTGATATCGATATGTTTGCCACTGTTGCGTGCGCGATGGCTAAACATAGCTTGGGTGAAGCCGGGGCGAACCGGTTGTATCACAGGCTGTTGGCACTGAAAAAGTAGGCGAAATTACCGGGGCTTTAGCCCCATTTTTTCTTTTGATAAGGTCGAGACGGGTATTTCTTTTGGACCTCTAATTTATTTGACTATGATTAGTCCCTTTGGGTGGCATGGCTCGGCAGTCGATCGTTTGTTGTATTGATATGATTGCTTTGATGTAGTGCGATGACATAGCATGATCGTTTGCTGAGCAGAAGGTACAAAGTTAAATCGAATGCGCTGCATGTTGTATTAAAATTGTCTGGTGTGGCTGAGAAAACATGTTTGTACTGTTTTATCGAGTAGTGTGAGGAATACAAAGGAATTGCGGAAGGCTATTATATAGCTATCGGTAATACTAACTTTAGGTAGGGGCAGTATCGTGGTAACTATATGTCAGCCATGAGAAAGAGGATGGGTAAGCGGTCTTATAGCGGGAAGCGAGGCCTGATGGCCTTGAAGCGTTCTGAGATGGGGTGCAGATTTAGGTGGGCTGAAGGCGCGGTGAACTTCTCGGAAAGGGGAGTGTGTGTGCGAGATGGAGGTCCGCATGCTTTGGCCGTGGGAGGGTGTCACAATAGTTTCGCAGAGCACAAGGGTAAACTATATTATAATATGAGTCCAGTTAATAGGCAATCGTTTAATATGGGGTCAGTTAACAGATGATTGGTTTTTAAGTTGATTGAATGTACTGCCGATGATTTAAGCTTTTTATTTGTATCAAAAAATGTAATAAATTTACATAAAAAAGCTTAAATATCGTTATATTAATACATTTATGTCAGCGCCTAAGGAGTAAATCACTTATGATGCATGTAAAAGGACATGTGATCAGTTACCTACCATCGTTCCTCGTAGAAAAATTTGGCAGGTATGGAATGGATATGTGGATGTATTCGTTGTCAAAACAAGCGTATGATATCTATAGTGATGGTGTAGATAAGAATGGGTGGTATCCTTTGGATGTTGCATTGACTTCGCCGATGGATATTGTATGTGAAACTTTTTATCATAACAGCCTGCGAGGCGCCATCGAGTTCGGTCGATATGTGGCCGATAAAGAAAGGAGCTGGGAGGTCCGATTTTTCCCTATAGGACGAAGCCTCCAGAGTAAACTAAAAAAGGCGTGCATCACGCTGCAATCCCACTACGATTCAGCGACGATCATATCAGGTACCGTGAATGACGATAGCGCAGTGATCCAAGTAACCCATTTTCCGGAGAACAACGAGATTTTAGAGGTAATCAATGCCGGCTGGATCCAGAGAACGCTGGGACAGGACGGCCGCCACCAGGTCGCCATCGAATTAAAAGCACAACCCGAAAATAGTTCCAATCTAGTATACCTAGTAAAGTTAAAAAAGCCAGAGCAGGAGGTTATTAGGACAAATATGAAAATGAAAAAGTATCTCGGCTTCTTATATTAGGAAGGACGACACATAGTTTAAGACCTGTAAGCGCATAAGTGGATTAATTGTTAACGGAGCATGCCACGATGCGCAGGAACGTCCCGACGGGAATCGGCGCGGCGATCAAAGGCCAGAACAGATCGTACGACCGATCTTTATCCATGTATGCCTGCAAGAATGGCGATGCCGTCAGACGTAACCATGATATAGAGGATATCCGTCAGCCTTATTTTCACGACGGCGACCGTATCGTACATTCCCGTGCCTACGCCAGGTACATCGATAAGACCCAGGTGTTCTACCTAGTAAAGAACGACCACATCACCCACCGGGTGCTACACGTACAACTGGTCTCCAGGATCGCCAGGCTGATCGGGCGATCGCTGCAACTCAACGAGGACCTGATCGAGGCGATCGCCCTAGGCCATGATATCGGCCACGCGCCCTACGGACACGACGGCGAGAAATTTTTATCCGACTGCTGCCATAGATATGGCATAGGGGGCTTTCACCATAACGCCCACAGCGTCCAAGCGCTGGACCGCATCGAAAGCCTGAACCTCACCCTCCAGGTGCTGGACGGCATCCTGGCCCACAACGGAGAAGCCCACGATTTCATCGTCCATACCATGCCGGACAAAAGCTGGGACATGCTGGACCTCGAGGTCGAGGAGTGTATGAGCCAGCACTATGGCCACTCAGGCATCTTGCCCATGACCCTCGAGGGCTGCGTAGTGAGGATCTCCGATACCATTAGCTACCTAGGCAGGGATATCGAGGATGCGATCATCCTCGGGTTGATCAGCCGAGAAGACACCCCAAGAGAATGTACTGAGGTACTGGGCGGCACAAACCGGGACATCGTAAACAACCTGGTCGTGGACGTCATCGAAAATAGCTACAACATGGATTTCATCGCCCTCAGCCGTGAAACTTCTGAGGCGATGAAAGCCCTGAAGGAGTTCAACTACAGGTGCATCTACTCGAACCCAGGTATCAAGGGCCAGTCGGCCAAGATAGAAAACATGTTTGGGATGATGTTCGACGAGCTATACCGGGACGTCATAGGAAAGGGCATGTGCTCAAAGATCTATACGAACTACGCCAGGGTGATGGACCCCGGACGGCTGGAGGCTTACTGGAGCAGTGCTACAGAAGCAGGAATAGTGCGGGACTTTATAGCTGGCATGACCGACGATTATTTCAACGATGCGTTCGGGGAACTGTTCCTGCCACAGAAAACCGCAAGGTATTAATCGGCCTGTCAGCCTGATTTGCGGGCGGTCACTAGGAAAATAGTAAACTCTCTGATCTGTTTGTTATCAACCGGTTTAGCCATAACGGCCGCAGTTCTATCTCTGATTTCATCGAAGCCGGCACCGGCTATCGCTTGTCGTAGCTCAGATCGGTCAAAACCGTCGTGGAATACACCTGTGTGGTCTTCGTGGAATTCCCCCTCGTCGAGATCAAGGTCCGCGATGGCGATACGCCCGGAAGGGGCCAGAACTTTGTATAGCTGTTCCAGAAGCGGCCTGATTTCCCTAATATGGTGCAGGGACATGCTGCTGACGACGAGATGGTACTGTCCTTCGATGCGATCGCCCTTCTCGATATCCAGATAACGCGCTTTCACGCCCGGAATCTTCAAAGCCCTTATCTTTTCGCACATGACATCAAGCATTCCCTGCGCGCTGTCAACACCCGTGACCGTACGTACGTAAGGTTGCAGGTTAAGTGCAAGCAGCCCTGTACCGCAGCCGAAATCCAGAAGATCCATCTCAGGGGACAAGCTGACATCCTCTTGAATGGCCCTGGCAATGTCGCCTGCCAGCTTTACACGCGGGCCAGTGTCCCACGAGGCCGCTGCCTTATTGAAATCCCTTTTAGTTTTCGCACTGTCCTGATGCACGGCATATCAGATCCGATTTAAAAATGGCACCTCATTCAACTTTAAACTTGTTACGCTCTCACCAAGCGCGATAGCACCTGCACCTTGATCAGATCGTTGACAGACAGAGCGAAGACGAAGTACCAGGCGATCACCAGCAGCACATCTGCTGCAGGTATCGGGGTAAGTCCCGGTATGCCCAGTATAGAGATGACTGCTGTGACGATCATGTCCCCGGCGATCGCCAGCAGCAGTATGTTACTCGGCCTAGACCTCCAGAAATAGCCTTTTTCCCGGACGACGAAGATGGTAAACATGCCCCCGAAGATCAGCATGCATAACACGAACGTGTGCAGCCCGGTCGCCTCGCCGAGCCTGAGGTACCTGAGACCGATAAACAGCAGCCCGAACGATTCAGCCACTATCAACAGGCCCAACGATATAGAGATTTGGGCTAGCGCCGCCAGGTCCCATTTCTCCGGCCGAAGACCGGGCCTGGCATTATCGGTGGACAGGGATATGGTCACAAAATCGACCAAGAAGAGCATCAGGACGATCTCGTAGGCGCTGATGACATAGATCCCTGTAAGGAGATACGATAGCACCAGGAATACCACGATCTCGAACGTTTTGATGATCTTATTCATGATCCAGGTTGCGATCCTCAGGTGGATCTCCCTGCCAATCTTCACCAGTTCCATGATCTCGGACAAGCCTTCGTGTGTCAGAACGGCGCTCGCGGCGCCTTTTGCGATATCAGTAGCGTTGCTCACGGCGATCCCCACCTCCGCCTGCCGCAACGCCGGGGCGTCGTTCACCCCGTCCCCTGTCATCCCCACGATATGTCCCGTCTGCTGCAAGCTTTTCACGATGGCATATTTATCCTCGGGGAATACCCCTGCAAAGCCATCGCTGTGCTCGATCATCGATTTCAATTCAAGATTGCCGTCTTTCGCTTCCATCAGCCGAGGCATCCCTAAAACGTCGCCCATCAAGCCCGCCTGCCTCGCCACTTCTCTGGCCACCGGCAGCGCATCGCCGGTTAGCATCTTCGTCGATACTCCGAAACGTCTCAGCTCCGCGATCAACCCGGCCGACTCCGGTCTGGGAGCGTCATAGAGCGCCGCCACCCCGGCAAGCGCCATTTTCTGACCTTCAAGCCCGGTAGCAACAGCGATTGTCCTGCAGCCCTTGTTCGCAAATAGGCCGAGTTCCTCTTCAAGTGCCACTATGCTATTGCTATCGTATCCGCACAAAGATGCGATCATAGCTACCGAGCCTTTAGCCACCCTCGTCCGTTTCCCGTTTTTCTCCACCGTGGCCTCGGTCCTTCTCCGGGACGGATCGAACGGCAGGAAAGCCATCCGAGTATACTCTCCTATGCCCAGCTTTTTTCGCTCTGCAGCCGCGAGAAACGCCAGATCAATAGGGTCCTGGTTGGCCTCCTGCGAAGCCAGCGCGCCACAGATAAGCACGTCGTCGTCCGTAAACCCGTCAAAGGCCTTTACTTCGGTCACGGAGAGCTTGTTTGAGGTGATGGTCCCCGTCTTATCCACACATAAAACGTCCATCATGGCCGCATCCTGCGACGCGCTCAGCCTCGTCACCAAGACACCTTTTCTGGATAGCTCCCTCGAACCCAGCGCCATGGTCACCGTAAACATCGTCGGCAGCGCCACAGGTATTGACGATACCAACAACACCAACAATAGAGGAAGGATGTCCAGAAGGTTGACCCCCCTTATCCAAGAGACAGCGACTGCGATGGAGAGGAGTGCTACGACCAGCGATAGCAGCCACATGAGCAAGCTGGCGATGACCTCTTCCACGTACAGGCGGGGTCTTGCTACGCGGACCAGCTCCGCAGTCCTGCCGAAATAGGTCCTGATGCCCGTAGATACAGTCACGCAGGTGACTTCCCCATTGCGGACGACGGAGCCGGAGTACAAGACATCTCCCCGCTTCTTCCCTACCGCATACGATTCCCCTGTCAAGGCGGATTGGTCCACCTCTGCACCGCCCTCGATTACCTTAAGATCGGCGGGGACATAATCGCCGGACCTCACCCTGACCACATCCCCCGGCGCCAAGTTTCTGGCCGGTACCTCCGACCATCTGCCATCCCTGAGCACCCTGGCCTGAACGTTCAGCTTCCACTTCAGCGATTCAACCGCCCGGGCAGCCTGCCGCTCCTGGATGAAGCCCAGGACCGCGTTCATAACCAGAAGGACGGCTATGACAACTAGGTCCACGTACCGATGCAGAATATAGGAAAGCGCGATGGTGATCTCGAGCATCCACGGGGTCATGCCCCAGAACCGTTTCGCAAACCCCAGCAACGCGCTCCCCTTTTTTTCGGTCACCTCATTGTAGCCGAACTCCAAGAGCTTCCTTTTTACGCTTTCAGACGACAACCCCTTATCTGCATTCACATCGAGCCTGCCCAGCACATCCCCTATAGGAAGCTTTTCGTATTCTTCCGTGAGCGATTTCTGGCGGTCTGCCATATCAGTTTTCTCCGGGCAAATCCTTTCAAAGTCCTGTTGCTACGATTTGCCCTGTTGCTACGATTTGCATTAGTTACGATTAATATGATGTGTCACTTATTTTTTATTTGCTATGTGATGGGCGATGTCTTACAAACTGGAAGAATACGGCGAAAAGAAGGGCGAGCGACTCAGCGATGCGGAACAACAGCAATGGCTCTCTACCGTCGTCAGAGACTCCAACGATGCCATCATTCTGGTGGACCGCGACGGTCGTATCATAGCCTGGAATCACGGCGCGGAGCAGATGTATGGATACCCGGAGAGGGATGCCATAGGTCGTGACATCCAGTGCATCATACCCGAAAAAGACCGGTCGAAGCACAGGGATACCATGGAGAGGGTCTGGCGAGGGGAGGACATCAGGTCGCAAACGGCCCGCCGGATCACCCGGGACTCACGGATCCTGGATATCTGGCTCACCGCAAGCCTGATCAGCAAGGGCCGGAAACCGTTCGCCATCTCCACCACAGAACGTGACATAACTAAAACCAAAAAAGAGAAGGAATCGACGTCCAACCTTGCGGCCATCGTCGAGTCTTCGGATGACGCCATATTGAGCATGTCGTTGGACGGAGTCATCACCTCATGGAACCCCGCGGCAAGCAGGCTCTACGGCTACACCTCGGATGAGGCAATCGGCCGGCCTGCATCCATACTAATTCCCCCCGCACTGGAGGGAGAGCCCGCGCGTATGATAGAAAACGTAAAGCGGGGAGGACAGGTTAAGCACTATGAGACCAGGCGTGTCCGCAAGGGTGGAACGCCGGTCGACGTTTCGCTTGCTATCTCCCCGATCAAGGATCCTGATGGCAACGTCACCGGGATATCCTGGATCTCTCAAGAGATCACCGAGAGCAGGAGGATCCGGAATCGGGTCGCCTATCTGGCCACGTATCCCGTCTATTATCCCAACCCGATCATCGAGATGGACCTCTCAGGAAATATCAGATATTTGAATCCGGCCGCAAACCGCCTATTTCCGGACCTGAAGGAAAAGGCGTTTCGTCACCCGATGCTGGAAGGCCTAAAAAAATACCTGGAACGACCTGGCAGGGAAGTGCTGACCTTTGCCCGAGATACGTGCATCGAGGAGTCGTGTTATCTGGAGAACATCGTTCTGCTGCCTGAAAAAAACATCATGCGCATCTATACGACCGATATCACCATGCAGAAGCAGATCGAAAAAGAATTGCAAAAGAGCGAGGCTCACCTCAAAAAATCGCAGGAGATCGCCCACATAGGGAGCTGGACCTGGGATCTAGTGACGAACGAGGTATACTGGTCAGACGAAACGTTCAAGGTCAGGGGAATAGGCCCAGGCCAAGACAAACCGTCTCCCGAACTATATTTCAGCGTCGTCCATCCCGACGATGTGGACGGGCTCAGAAAACAGATCGACAACACGTTTAAACAGCATAACAGATCATTCAATATCGACTATAGGGTGGTCCGTAAAGACGGTTATATCAGATATTTACACAGCGAAGTAGAAGTAGAGTATGATAGTTCCGGAAAACCCATCAGGCTGACCGGCACCGGCCAAGATATCACCGAGCGAAAGCAGGCCGAGCTCGCGCTGGAAAGCGCGAAAGCACAGGTAGAACTCTACCTGGACCTGATGAGCCACGATATCAGGAACTACAACCAGATCGCAGAAGGCTTCCTGGAGCTAGCGCTCGATACGCTCAACCTGGACCAGAACGGGAAAGAGCTCCTGGCCCGGTCCATGGATTCGGTGCAGAGCAGCTCGAGGCTCATAGACAACGTCATTAAGCTCCAGAAGTTCAAAGGCGGAGAAGCCCTGAAAATAAAACCCATGGATCTGTGCCGAGTCCTGGCCGATATCGGGAGCGACTATACCAACTTTAGGGGTCGCCAGATCACCATCAATTTTAACTCCGTGCCAGGGTGCTATATCATGGCGAACGAGCTAGTGAACGATATCTTCGAGAATCTGGTCGGCAACGCGATCAAGCACAGCGACCCGGGCAAGCCACTGATGATCAACCTCGATTTAGAGCACGTCAAGGAAAAAGGCCGGGACTACCTGAAGGTCGCGGTCGAGGACGATGGGGTGGGTATCCCCGATGTGCTAAAGGGTAAATTGTTCGCCAGGTACCAGGAATGGAAGACAAAAACGAGCGGTCGGGGCCTGGGACTGTTTATCGTCATGTCCCTAGTCAGGGGTTTCCACGGCGATGTGTGGGTCGAGGACCGCGTCACTGGCGACTACAGAAAGGGCGCCAGGTTCGTGGTCGTGCTGCCCGAAGCGCCCGCGCAGCAGACCTAAAAGATCCTTTTGCCGAGCGCTGATGTGATCAACCCGATCGCCAGCTTGCCGGTATTGTTATACCGATCCAGTATCGGGTTCAGCTCGACGACTTCCATGGCCCTCAACTTGCCGCATTCCGAGATCATCTCCATGGCCAGATGGGCTTCGCGGTACGTGATTCCACCTTGAACGGGCGTTCCCACGCCCGGCGCACTGACCGGATCCATAGAGTCCAGGTCGAAGGAGACATGCAGCGCGTCCACGCCCGTACAGGCGATCTTCAGCGCTTTCTTCATAACTTTATGCATGCCTAGCTCATCGATGTCCCTCATAGTGAAGACGTTGACCTTCGATTTCTTGAGCGCTTCACGCTCCAGGGGATCCAGGTCCCTAACACCGATCAGTACACAATGCTCTTCACTCACCGTGGTCTTGCCTATCCTGCCAACAAGGCTCTTCGTGCCTCTACCAACCGAGGTCGCAAAGCTCATCCCATGGATATTGCCCGTGATCGTGGTCTCCTCGGTGTTGAAGTCGCCATGAGCATCGATCCATATCACCCCGATCTTTCTGTAGTGCCTGCTCAACGCAGCGGTAGTGCCCATGGCAATGCTATGATCCCCACCGATGACCAGCGGAAAGTAGCCGTCAGCAATGGCTTCGCTTACGAAATCCCGGACTTTTTTACACGCGCATAGCACCTCATCGTAATGCTTGAGCTTAGGATTCTTAAACGATCCCGAAGGAGAGGAAGGCCGGGGAATGAAAACGTTGCCGGTGTCCTCTACCTCGACACCCAGCTCGGCAATCCGCTGGACCAAGCCATCGCTACGCAGCGCATCCGGTCCCATGTCGATACCACGACGATCCGCGCCCAGATCCAGGGGCACGCCGACGATTCTCACCTTCTTAACCGGAAGACCACTGTTACCGTTCGACATAAGTTGAGCAACATAGGGAGTGGATAAATATATCCTTTTTCACCACAGCGTCACGCAGTAGCTTGTTAGGACTTAACACTCCCTCACCAAGGTTTCCATGATACCCCCACGAAAACCCCCGGCAAAGGGCAGGATCACACGTTTATATACAGGAGCACGAAGAGACTGGAGACCCGTCCTAAAGTGGGATGGACCCCACACTCTGCGCTCCTCGTATCCACGTTATATCTTGCGTCGCGACCGCTATCCTCTAGAGACCCTTCAAGTGTCTGCGAATCTTTTGCGCACAACATTTCGGGTGTGGTGTGACGGTAAATGTAGCCGGTGATTCTCAAATGGATGATTAGTGGTCTTGTCAATAGGTTGGGTGGAAGGCGAATTGCAATACTTTTCTCGAGTTAAATTTGTCAAAGCTGTGGGATGACGAGTTATGTCCTTTAGGGTATGGTGGTTGACCTATACAGGGTGTACGTAGCTCTCCAGCACTTTCTTCTCCGCCTTTCGTAAATGTTCGACCGCGGTGGATGCCGAGATGCCCATCCGATTGGCGATATCTTCTATGGAAGCTTTTCGGGGGGAGTCGAAGTAGCCCGTCTCTATGGCGGTCGCTAGAGCGGAGGCTTGGCGTTCGGTGAGGCCTTCGTTGGAGTGGACTGCGCCGGAGCTGCGGATATAGGCGATCTCGGCATGACCTTCTAGGTTGGCGATGGCCTTTTGTAGCTCTTTCCGGGATGGGGCCATGATCTGCCAGTCTTCCACGCCGTCTCGGACGATTGTGGGTCCGATAAACACACAATTGGTCTTTAACAGGTGCTCTAGGATGGAGCTCTGCTCCGCCCAGGTGACGACTTCGGCGCGGTCCGGTCCGCGGGAGAGGATCGAGTATCTCCGGATCTCCGGCAGCTTCGCGAGATACTCGTCCAATCTAGCGATCGCCGGAGACACGATGGTCTGGTAGCCGTACAGTTGCCTGTTCGGCAGCACATACGTGTACTTGACCAGGATGGTGGCCTTCAGCCCTCGAGATAGCTTATAGTGCCAACAGTCCTGGTGTTTGATGCCTATGTTTATGGTGATGCCTTTGCTCGACATAGATGAATCCATATATACCAATCACCGGATATGTTCGGGCTCAATCTTAAAGTGATCGGCTGGCGATGTAGTACTGGTGTAATCTCGTGGCTACTATTTACTACGAAAAGGATGCGGATCTCAAGCATCTCAAAGGCAAAAAAATCGCGATCATCGGCTATGGCAGCCAGGGTATGGCCCAGTCCCAGAACCTGAAGGACTCCGGGCTGGACGTCGTTGTCGGCCTCCGCAAGGGCGGGGCATCCTGGGAGCAGGCAAAGAAGGACGGCCTGAAGGTCGCGACCATCGAGGAAGCCGCTGCCCAGGCGGACTATGTCCAGATGCTCATCCCTGACGAGCTCCAGGGTAAAGTCTATAAAGAACAGGTCGAGCCCTATATGAAGAAGGGTAAAGTGCTCGGCTTCTCCCATGGCTTCAACATCCACTACGGCATGATCAAGCCCGGCAAAGACATCGATGTCGTTATGATTGCCCCCAAGAGCCCTGGACACTTGGTCAGGAGGATGTACCAGCAGGGCGCGGGTGTGCCGGCACTTATCGCCATCCAGCAGGACGCTTCTAAAAAGGCCAGACAACTCGCGCTGGCCTATGCAGCGGGCAACGGCTGTACCAAAGCCGGCGTGCTCGAGACCACCTTCAAGGAGGAGACCGAGACCGACCTGTTCGGCGAGCAGGTGGACCTCTGCGGCGGCTGCACCGAGATGATCAAGGCCTCCTTCGAGACCCTGGTCAACGCGGGTTACCAGCCCGAGATCGCCTATTTCGAGACCCTCCACGAGCTTAAGCTCATCGTCGATCTGATCTACGAAGGCGGCCTTGCCAATATGTGGGACAGCGTGTCGGACACGGCCCAGTACGGTGGCATGACCCGGGGCAAGCGGATCATCAACGACCAGAGCCGCATGGAGATGTGGCGCACCCTGGAGGAGATCCAGGACGGACGCTTCGCCAAGGAGTGGGTCCTGGAGAACATGGCCGGCAGGCCGGTGTTCAACGCGCTCACCCAGCAGGACGCGGAGCACCCCGTCGAGATCGTGGGCAAAGAGCTCAGATCGATGATGCCCTGGCTGAAAAAGAGATAGGGGCCTTCGGCCCGCACGGCGATGCGGAAAAACAGGGTGACGAAGGCCTTCGGCTGTACAGCGGTGCGGAAAAACAGGCTCATCGAAGTTTGGTATAGGCGACCTTGGGTGACAAGGCTCAGTAGCACCCTGGCGCCTGTTTCTCATTTTAAAGTGGTATTGGTCCATTTATTATAGGTTTGTGTGGGCACTTTCAAAACGTCCGCTTAATTCATGTAATATTGTATACCCGGTAATTTCGATCGATTGTGTTGTAACCGATAACTCTTAATAGTAAGAATTGTAAGATATTTCTTACAAGGAACTTATCATGGCTGAAGGTACATGTTCGAAAGGCAGGATCGTCTATGGCGTTGTCACTGTCAGCGATAAAGGCCAGATCTCGATTCCTGTCGATTTGAGGCGGGATCTCGAAATTAGCCAAGGCGACATGCTGATGATCTTGAAGCGCCGGGACGAGGCTGGATTCACCCTCGTCAAGCTCAGTAAGATCGATGGCCTGATGTACAAGCTCCAGGATGACGATCGGTTCCTATCAGAAGAAGGAGGTAAATAGATGACAACATGCAAGGAGTGCAAGTTTTACAATGCTGCGGATGAGACGAGCGGAAATTGTTTTGGACACAAGGTGCTGGCGGATACGCCTGCTGACCAGTGCCCGACAAAATCGTTCACGCCAAAATAACTTCATTTTATTTTATTTTAGGGTCGATTCTCGCGCATTCCACGCCGCTCCATCTCCGCGCGCGTTGAATCTTCACCCGGACTCGCCAGCGATCTCATTCCTGGTATTTTCCCTCCACAAATTGATTACTCTGCGCTGACTACGGGTGATCATAGCCCTGGCAGGAGGCCGGGGCCGGTCGTCGAGGTATGAATACGAATAAAGCGCCCCAGTGGTGGGCGATCTCTGCAGACGAGACGCTCCGACGTCTGAAGTCGGACGCAAATCAGGGCCTATCATTATCTCAGGCATCAGAAAACCGAGCGCTGTATGGAACCAACGTGGTCGAATCGGCCCGACCTTCCGGCATATTCTCTCTGATCCTGGATAGCGTCCGGCAGCCCATGATCATCCTGCTGCTGGCGATCGCGGGGCTGTCCCTGATCTTCGGAAAGTACCTGGAAGCCACAGTGATGGCAGTCGTCGTCCTCGCCTATGTGCTTGTGGAGTTCGGCAACAAGCTTCGCACCGATCGGGCGATGTCCAAGCTGAAAGGGCTCGCTATGCCGATCGCCCGAGTGGTACGGGATGGCGAGATCAGAGATATCCCCGCGAGAGAATTGGTCGTCGGCGATCTCCTGGTCCTCTCGCCGGGCGTTGGTATCCCGGCCGACGCCCGGATCGTCGAGGCAGGGGGCCTGCAGCTGAACGAGGCAGCGTTGACCGGGGAGTCGGGGCCTGTACAAAAAAACCCTGAGGCTACTCTTCCCGGGGATACGCCCCTTCCTGACCGGGTCAACTGTGTCTACGCCAGCAGCACGGTGTTCGACGGCGAGGGGAAAGCCGTAGTAACGGCCATCGGGGAGGGCAGTGAGCAGGGCCGGATCGCTGCCGAGCTGCGCTCTCCCCGAAAGGATACGACCGTGCTGCAGCATATGATGACCCGGCTGGCGAGCCTGCTCGCAGTGCTGGCGATCACTGTTAGCCTGCTGATCCCGGCGATCGGCCTTCTCAGAGGGCTGGACCTGCAGCAGATGATCCTAACCTGGCTAGCGCTCACCTTTCTCATGATCCCCGGACAGCCGCCGATCATAGTCCAGATGTCGCTAGCCCTAGCATCGTTCGAGCTAGCAGGCAAAAAGGTATTAGTCAAGCGACTGCGAGGAGCCGAAAATATGGGCATGGTGGCAGTCATCCTAACCGATAAGACCGGTACCATCACCGAGAACCGGATGAGATTGGATCTGATCATCGATTCCAATGGAAAAGCGCTCTCTCCAAGCGATGTACCGGACGACATCAAAGCTTTGATCGTCCGCTCGCTGCCACAATACCCAGGCGACCCGACCGACCTTACTATCGCCAGCGCTTTTCCGGCACTATCGGGGAAAAGGCAGATCCCCGTGAGTTTTCAGGGCTTTTCCCAGGGTCGCCAGCGGAGGGTGCTATCCTATAAGGATAATGGTGGATATCTGCACCTTATTACGGGCAATCCCGAGCAACTGATCGAGCGATCTGGACTTTCGCCCGATAAGAAGGCGATGCTGAAGCATATCGTAGATCAGCATGCAAACGAGGGCAAACGAGTGACTGCGTTCGCCTCGTTTGCGGACGAGAGCATAGAGAAGGTCGATCTCCCCGGCCCTTTGGGCTTCATCGCTCTGGCAGTGATCGTCGATCCGGTCAGGCCGGGCGTGAAAGAGGCGATAAGACAGCTAGGGAAGGCAGGGATCAGAACGATCATGGTGACAGGCGATCACCCGGCCACAACCAAATATGTGGCCGCCGAGGTCGGCCTGGGCGAAGAGATAGCGATCGGCCTGGACATGGACCGCCAGAGCGATGAGCAGCTAATGGAAATGCTCGGATACACCCATACCTTCGCCAGGATCACCCCCCTGCAAAAGCTCCGGATCGTGAGAACGCTGCATAGCAAAGGCCAGGAAACGGCCTTTATCGGCGACGGCATCAATGATGCAGCCGCCATTAAAGCCGCAGGCACCGGTATTGCCATGGGGGAGACGGGCACCGACCTAGCCCGTGAGAACGCCGATCTCGTACTAGCCGACGATAACTATATCCACATAGCGGACGCGGTGGCGATCGGCAGAAAAGCCCTGGACAATTTCAGGAAAGGACTGACATACTACCTCACTGCCAAGGCGATCCTGCTATCAATCTTCCTCGTTCCGCTCGCTCTAGGTATACCCTTTCCGCTCGCGCCTATCCACATCATTATCATCGAGCTGCTAATGGATCTGGCCTCTTCGACAGTCTTCGTCACCGAGCCCGCCGAGACAGACGTGATGAGCCGACCGCCGCCGAAGGCGAAAGAGCTTCTGAATATCTCCATGGCAGGCCGGATCTTCGTCAACGGCCTTGCGCTGACCGTCGGGATCCTCACGATTTACCTCTGGCTATACTATACAACAGGAAACGTCGCCCTGGCCCAGACAGCAGCTTTCGTGACCTGGCTGCCGGGACATATCCTGCTGGCCCTGAACCTGAAGCAGGATAAAACTCCCCTGCTGCAACAGGGGATCCTATCAAACCGCTTCGGAACAGCATGGCTGGCAGGGATGATCATACTGACGCTGGCAGTTACAAATGTACATGCACTGTTTCCGATCGTAAAAACGGCTGCGCTGCCGGTCGAGACCTGGACGATCATCACTGTCGTGGCCATTTTGACGACATGCTGGATCGAGGCTAAAAAGTGGCTGAAGACGCTCGGCTGACAGAACTATTCGTCCGATCCAACGCTTCCCGCAGCGATCCAGCGATCTCGGTAGCGTTACCCACCTTCCAGCAATGCAGATAGAACAGCCTGGGCTCCTCAGTGATCATATGGCTGTGGAGGGCGGTAACCTCGACGCCATTACCCGCTAGCGATCTCATAACGGGCCCCACCTCCGATTTTTCCAGCACCAACTCCCCAATCACCGCAGCAGTACCGTTTCCCAAGGGCTGGAATGAGATGTCGCTGGATATATCCATCTCCTGAGCCAGTTCCATACCGTTCATCGTGATGGCATCCGCCCTCGGTATGCTGAACCCATAAACCCCATCCCCTACTTCGCCTTTTACGCCCATGATCCGATCCAAGCTCGATGCCTCAGGTCCGGTAAAAGGAATGGTATTTTCTCTAGCCTGAGCGGCCCCACCCAGCATCGAGGTGATATTGCGTATCGTTATCGCCATTTCAACGGGATCGCCCTCACCGCAGACGTGCAGCCACATGATGTGCGGCGATGCCCGAAGCAGGTGGTTATGCAACGCAGTCTCATTAATCCCCGATTCAGCCAGCATCCGAGTCACGTTCGTGACCTCATCCTCCTTTAACATAATTTCGCCAACCATCATGGACCTATTCCCGGATCCCATAAACTCAAACTCAGATGCACCATCAGAGCCCGATGCCAAGTTGACACCGTCCACATTCACAATAAGGCTCCTCGGAATCTCAAACTTAATGACACCATCCGGGCTAACATCGCCACGCATGCCCATAGCAGCCTCGACCGACGACCAGTTCACAGCGCTCGATTGCATATGATCACTGCCCACAGCGCCGTTGTATGCCAGAGCAGCCAAAAACAGCGCTATCATTGACAGACAAACAAACAAAAGAATCCGCACCCGAATATGACCATCCCCAAGGGATATTATTACCATATAATGATGAGCATTATGCATGCATTACGATGTCGGGTAGAGAAAAGCCCACTGGCTTTAACCGGGGGTGAATCCACCGCTCGAATCATTTTTGTCAAAAATATAAAAATGTTTAAGCAATTAAAGCAATTAATCACTGCTACCAAGTACAAGGCTGCGAGTGTCGGTATAACTGTGGTAATGGTTAGCCAGGCCAACATGTCTAAAATGTGCTCAAGATTCGGTTAAATAGTGGAAGAAGAACTGAAAGGCCGCACACGAGAATGCCCGACTTGCGGACTGGTCGTGGATAGAGATCAGAGCGCAGCGGTGAACATTCTCAGACTGGGACTGCAGTCTGTTATTGTTAAGGCATAGAAGCCCACGACTTTAGTCGTGGGAGCAGTCACATAATCCTGAGCGGTTATGTATCTTGTATCGTATCTCAGGCAGTTCCCCTGGTTGTCTTAACTGTACATTTATGATCTTTTAGATGTCAAATGATCGGAAATGCGTATTAAAACTGATTAATTTTTATATAATTACTCGCTATATGGACAGGTGGATATACAAATCGAAAGGGGAGGATTGAGTTTGAGAAAGATCTCATATGCAGTACTTGTAGTGTCGCTTATCCTGATGGCTGGAGCGGCCGTAGCACAGCAGTTCGGAGGTTCGCAGTTCGGTGGCAGCCAAGTTCCTGGAGCTGGCATGGGCCAGACCGGTATGGGTCAAGTTCCTGGAACAGGTTTGGGTCGGATGCCTAGCGCCGGCGCCGGTCAGGCCCAGGTCCCGGGAGCAGGTGCGGGCACCCCTACCCTGAACATACCTCCTGCTCCGCCTAAGCCCGTGCCGAACAGCACCTACGGAAACAATCCCAGGGCGGCTATACTGGGCGAGCAGTTCACGAAATCTTCGCAGGGCAATGCGATGGTGTATATCGCGGAGAATCCGAACAAGACGGTGTCGATCAGCGTTCGAATGCTTTCGGATGGTGATCCGTATAGCCTGGCAGGTACGATGGCCAACCTTACATATATGGTTGATAACGTATACAGTCTGACGGATGTGGCCGGCAGCGATATCTACCTCACGGTATACGACCCTGATGGCAAGACGATGACCACCGCTAAATTCTCTGACGAGAAGAACGCGTTCGAATATTACCAGGTGCCTGAAGGTTACACTCCTAAACAGACCCCTGGACGGCAGCCTTCTTTCGGTCAGCCGTCGGCAGGTCAGCCTTCTTTTAGTCAGCCTTCTGCTGGTCAGCCTTCTTTCGGTCAGCCTTCGTACCAGCGGCCATCCTTCGGCGGAGGGCCGCAGGGTCGCTAAAATGTAAAAAAGGCTTACTTTGAGGTCGCGCCCGCTTTTAGTCCTCGTGGACCGGGCGCAGGCTCGAACCAGCAGGATTTTATGGGGCTGTAGGGGTTTGAGCTCTATCTGTAAATCTCTTCGACGTATTACGCTATGGTAATCGTACCTTATGTGTGGACAGCTTTTCGATAATTTATATATAATTTTATCTATGATTTCCTGGAAGAACATGGCTGATTTGACTATGCCCCTATATTGCCATTGGTGGGCTACCGACAATATCTTTATTAATGCTAAATAAAAATGCCATTGATTTTATAATGTGAAAAGAAGTGTTTTTTCTTACCTTTTTATAATTCGAGTTAGGATTTTCTATAACTGAAATTCATATGAAATAATTTCGTAAAAATTAGAAAAAATTTATATTAGCACTCATTGAAGTAGATATTAACAATAGCCAGGGTAATCCCCAAAAGTCCCGGCTATACATATTGTGAGGTAAAACAATGAAAAGCAACGGAAGAAAATTCCAGAAGAACGATGCGGCTTTCACTGGCCTTGAGGCTGCAATAGTACTCATAGCATTCGTGGTCGTTGCTGCCGTCTTCTCATATGTCATGCTGGGTGCAGGCTTCTTCACCTCGCAGAAGAGTAAGGAAGTCGTGCACACAGGAGTTGACCAAGCGACCTCGTCCATCCAGACGAACGGTGACATCACCGGATTAGGCAACGCTGGTGCAGTTACGAATATCTATGTCACGCTATCGCTGACTGCGGGCAACAACCCAGTCGACACATCTAAGGTTACGGTATCCTACAAGGACCCAGGTTACTACAACCCATCAGTGACTCCCCTATCGTGGACCTGGCTGGCATCTAATGAGGGCACTACCCCTCCACTGGCTGACGATGGCATGCTAGACCAGTTCGAGAAAGTCCGACTCAACATTCCGGTCCCGGCTGGCGCTGCAATAGCGACCGCTGCAACCGCGACCAACGCTCAGTTTACAATCGAGATCAAGCCCGCAAGCGGTGCGATCCTGCCGATAACGCTGACCACGCCACCGACCATTCCAGCAACGATGGTTCTGGGCTAAAGATCAATGGAGGAAACAGAGGTATTAATCATGAAATCAAATGGAAAGAAATTCATGAAGAACGATGCGGCTTTCACTGGCCTTGAGGCTGCAATAGTCCTCATCGCCTTCGTGGTCGTCGCGGCCGTCTTCTCATATGTC
>Ga0187785_10000275_pt1 | contig 19620 bp, 18 predicted proteins | sample 0815_BV2_4_20_MG_FD_132466 | JGI IMG/M metagenome (GOLD analysis project Ga0187785, IMG submission 132466) | Tropical peat soil microbial communities from peatlands in Department of Meta, Colombia - 0815_BV2_4_20_MG | ecosystem: Environmental > Terrestrial > Soil > Wetlands > Peat | place...
CCAGGCATTCTGCATCGCACTCCAGAGTGCGAGGTTGCCCTGGATCTTTGCGCTGGCGGACGTTGCCGCCTGCCGCACCGCCGGAGGCAAATCCGATGGCAGGCCGTCGATGAGACCGAGCGCGTCCTGGTCGCCGCGGTCGCGGAGCACGGCGATGGCGGCGATCTTGTCTTCCGCGCTGCTGGCGTCCGAGTAAAGAATAATCGCGGCACGCGCTTCCGTGAGCGCTTTCTTCACGGGCGGATCGGTTTCCGTCTCGAGCGCCTTGTCGATATTGGGCAGTGCGCCGGAATCGCGCGACTTGAACACGGCCTGGGCGGCGTCGAGACGCCGGCCAGGCTCCTTCGCCATCAATGTCAGCGAGCCAAGCGCGGCATCGAGCATGCCGCGCACGCGATTATTCAGTCGCACATTATCGATATCGGACGGCGGCGTAGCCACGGCTTCGCCGGTGGCGGCATCGGTCAACGTGCCAGATTGATCCTTGATGAAGACCTTCTTGGCCTCGGCGGAATAGAGCAGGCGCTGATCTTTGAGCGCTTCGAGCAGCGGGCCGGTTCGCGGGTCGCCGCTCGCGACAAGCGCATCGATGGCGTCGGCCGTGTCACCGAAAGAATCGGTCGTGAAGCCGGCGAGCGCGTCTTCGTATGCTTCAGCATGGGCGATTGTAGCGCCGGCGAACAGAAATCCGACGACGAATACGAGCGCCACGATGCGATCGTATAAGCTACGCATTGCATTCCGTCCCGGCCGGCCGCGTGAAGGAAGGAGGCGGCGGCACTACCCGCCGCCTCCGGCATCGTCAGAGGAAGGTCAGGAGGCGTGACCGCCGCATTTCTTCGTGACCTTGTTGTAGTTGCCGCACTTCAGGGTCACCCAGTCGGCCTCGAGATCCTTCGAGCCCGGCAGGAAGTCGGACCAGGCATCGCCAGGAACCAGGCCTTTGGTTTTCCACACCACGTCGAACTGGCCGTCGCCGCGGATTTCACCGATGAACACCGGCTTGGTGATGTGATGGTTCGGCAGCATTTTGGACGTGCCGCCGGTGAGGTTTGCCGCTTCGATACCGGGCAGCGCGTCGATCACCTTGTCCGGATCGGTTGACTTCACCTTCTCGACCGCCTTCACCCACATATTGAAGCCGATCACGTGGGCTTCCATCGGGTCATTGGTGACGCGCTTCGGGTTCTTGGTGAATGCCTGCCACTTCTTGATGAAGTCGGCATTGGCTGGATTTTTGATGGACTCGAAGTAGTTCCAGGCGGCGAGGTGTCCCACCAGCGGCTTGGTGTCGAGACCCGCGAGTTCTTCTTCGCCGACCGAGAACGCTACAACCGGAATGTCTGTGGCCTTGACGCCCTGGTTGCCGAGCTCCTTGTAGAAGGGGACGTTGGCGTCGCCATTGATGGTCGATACCACTGCGGTCTTCTTGCCGGCCGAACCGAACTTCTTGATGTCGGCAACGATGGTCTGCCAGTCGGAGTGACCGAAGGGCGTGTAGTTGATCATGATGTCTTCGTCCTTGACGCCTTTCGCCTTCAGATAGGCTTCAAGGATCTTGTTTGTGGTTCGTGGATAGACGTAGTCGGTTCCGGCGAGCACCCAGCGCTTCACCGAGCCGCCGTCTTTGCTCATCAGATAGTCGACGGCGGGGATCGCTTGCTGATTTGGTGCGGCGCCGGTGTAGAACACGTTGCGCTCCGATTCTTCGCCTTCGTACTGCACCGGATAGAACAGGATTGAGTTGAGTTCCTTGAATACCGGCAATACCGATTTGCGCGATACCGAAGTCCAGCATCCAAACACGACCGCGACCTTGTCTTTGGAAATCAGTTCACGCGCCTTCTCGGCAAAGAGCGGCCAGTTCGAGGCGGGGTCAACGACCACCGCCTCCAGCTTCTTGCCAAGCAGACCACCTTTCTTGTTCTGCTCGTCGATCAAGAACAGCATGGTGTCCTTCAGGGTTGTCTCGCTAATGGCCATCGTGCCGGACAGCGAGTGAAGAATGCCGATCTTGATCGTGTCTTCCGCAGCTGCCGGATATGTGGCGGCGAAACCGAATGCGAGGCCCGCAGCGGCAGAAAGCCAGCCACGAGCGAGCGACCGACTGGCGGCCGCGTGATTGATTTTCAGCATCGTGTTTCCTCTGTTTGACACACGCGCAATCGGGCCCGGTCCCGGCTTCGCAAATGCGGATTCGCAAGCTGCATGCCAAATGAGATTTGGCGCAATTGCTTGATCCGGCTCGCCTATTTCTTGCAGCCATATGGACGTGGGGCAGAGGCCGCACTGACCCGATTCCCCTGCCCAATAATGGGGCGGTGCAAGCGCTATTTTTTAGGCAGGTTGCCTAGTTTGAAGGTTTTATTGAATTCCCAAAGAAGCCGACGGCAACGCCGCAGGCTGATGTCCGCTTCCGGGGCAAGAACGGACATCACGCGGACATGTGGTTCATGTCTGCTTTTGATCCAAAGCGGACCTCATGCATGTGGTGCGCGCGTCCACAGTCGTCGCCACGGAACCGGGGCAATCAGAAGCGCGAACGCCAACAAGCCCAAGCTTGCACCCCATCGGACGCGCTCGCGTGCCCGTGCGCGCACTTCGCCCATGACGAACTGCTCACCCTTGCGCATTTCGCCATAGGATTTCAGAAACGAGGAAATGCGTGCGACGCTGAAGTCGTCGAGTGCCTGGCTTGAGGTGCGGTTGCGTCGTTCCCGTTCATTCAGCTGCTCCGCCTCTCTGCGATAACGCTCGACCTGCTCGCCGGCATCCGCGAACGTCGTTGCTTCAGTGCGTGTGAAATAAAGCGTGCGCAGCGACGGAATGGCATATTCGGCCATATCGAGGAGCGGCTGATCTGCGCGCGGCGCAATTGCAAGCTGCAACGCGGACCCTGCCAGAATGATAGCGCCGATCCAGCGTGCGGTTGCGATCGTGCCGCGCATCGCCCATCTAAGATTACCCCGAAAAAACGGGTAGAGGACGCCGGCAAGCGCCAACAATGCACCAAAAGCGCAGACCATCGCTGCGCCAGTTGGCAAATCGAAGACAAACGAAGCCGCCAAACCCGCCGCACTGACGACTATGCCCGTGATCCACCCGATCGCCAGCTGCCCAGAAAGTGATTCCGCGAACATGACGCCGATGGCGGCGGGAATGATGAGAAACGAAAAGACCAACAGCACCCCGGCAATCGCAACCGAGCTGGTCACGACAATGCCGAAGGTCGCATAGAATATAAATTCCCAAACGAGCGATCCCGCTCCCATCATGTGGCGGCGCAGTACCCAGTGCAGCAGCCCCACGGCGGCATAAAGTGGAACAATGATGGCAACATCATTGAGCCCACTGGTGAGGATGTTTCCGGTCAGGATCTGCTTGAGATGCTCGGCGCCTTGCGGTGCCCTGTCGATAAGCAGAATGGCCGTTGCGGCGGCAACGACGTATATGACGCCAATCAGCGCCTCCTGCGGGACGCGCGTGCCCCAAGCCCTGGTAAAGGCTAACAGGACGGCGGCAAGCAAAGTGAATGTGAGCGAATAACCGTAGGTTGCCGTGCTCTGCGCCGGGTGCCCGAGCATGAAAGCCACCGTCGCGCCGAGCGCGGCGATCTGCGCAAGCGCCAGATCGACAAAAATCACTTTGCGTGCAAGCACCTGGATGCCGAAATAGGCATGGATGCCGACAAGCGCGACCGCCACCAGGAAGGACGGCCAAAGAAACTGGAGCGCCTCGATCATCGCTTCGCAGCCGCTGATGTGAGGGCTTCGACATTGGCGTCGAAAAGCGAAATATAATCGTCCGTCCGCGGCAGTGCGCCAACCGATGCAGCCAGCGTCACCACTTGCGCCCCGGCCTTGCTCGCCACGAAAGCAACATCACGTTCCGGCTCGTGTGGCTCTCGCACAACGATGCGGACGCCGCGCGCCCGCATCTCATGGAGGATCCCGGCAAGATGCGAGGGGCTCGGCGGCACGCCGGGTTTCGACTCGATGAAGCCGACTATGTCCAAACGGAAGCGGCGCGCAAAATAGGGCCAGCTGTTGTGGTAGGCGACAATCGGCATAATTTTGAAAGCGCTAAGCTTCGATTGCCATTCTGACAATTTTCTATTCAGACGCGCGAGGAAAGCCTGTCGGTTGGCTTCGTACATCGCGGCATTGGTCGGATCGATCCGCACCAACGCTTCAAGTATGTTGGCGGTTATGGTCTCGGCGTTCTTGGGATCGAGCCAATAATGGGGATTTCCGCTGCCATGGGCGTGGCCGTCGCCGGGGCCGACGCTCATGCCGCGAAGCTCCAGCACGGCAATAGCAAGTGAGGCATCGACGTAGGCTGGGCCGCCGCGGCTGATTTCTGGCCTGCCCGCCTGCGCCAGCAGCCGATCGGCCCACAGATCGTAGTCAAGCCCCACCCGCACGAGCAGCCGTGCCTGTCTGAGACGTAGCACGTCCTGGGGTTTGGGCTGATATTCCTCGGCATCCATGTTTGGCGGGACAAGACTGACCGCCACAACCCGGTCGCCGCCCACCGCTTCGGTGAGACTGCGCAGGTCGGTCGTGGTGGTTACGACCTCGACACGGTCCTGTGCAAGGCCCGGCGATGCCAAGGCACACAACGCGCCGATGAGAGCAAAACGCAACGCCATGGCTTGCAAAGCGAAGGGCCGCGCGGAGCACGGCCCTTCCATCATTTTTGATCAGCGTTTTCCGGTGGTCGCGACCCAGATGGTCTTCGGCAGCAAGCAATGGACATTCTTCTCGGTATCCGAGATCGCACCGACCCGGCAATCCATCGCAACACTTGCGAGTCCGTAAGCGTCGAGGCGCGCGATCTTTTTCTCTGACTCAAGGAATTTGATCATGCCCATCGATGCGTCGTTCATTGCCTTATTCAGGTCGGCATCCTTGGCGTGCGAGACATAATACCGCGGCGTCTCCTTGGCCGGGCGCTCCATATCCTCTTTGTCGCGCGCATTCTTAGGGTTGAGGCAGTGGATGCCTTTCTTGATGTTGACAACTTGTGAGACCCTGCAATCGGAAACGCTCATCATCAGTTTCTCGGCTTCGGCAGCAGAAATGCCGCGCTGTTCGGAGAGAAACTTGACCGTTTGACCCTTGGCTTGCGCCCAGGCCTTGTTCAGGTCCTGGTCAAATCCCATCGTGATCCAGGATTTCTGCGTCTCGATGCGCGGGAAGTCCAGCGGCTTGCCCTTGACCACCTCAACTGTGATGTTGAGTTCCTTGTAAGCAGTCTCGATCGCAGTGAGATTGACTTCGCCATTTCCCTGGCCTGCATGGGAGTCGCCACTCCACAGCAGCGCCCCCGGCACATGCACCGGGACGTATAACGTCGTTCCGGCAACGAAGTCGCGAATATCCATATTGCCGGCGTATTCGCCCGGCGGCACGCTCGAGTACCGTCCAGGATCCTTCCGCGCGACGCCAAGCGTACCGGGGAATGGCCGCACCGGCAGAATGATGCCGGGCAGGAACTCGGTCGTCATATTATCCAGATCGAGATACATGTATTTGACTTGGCCATCCTGATAGACGCTCGGGAACTGACCAAACATGCCCGGGACGTTGAAGTTCGTCGCGTAGGCGCGTGGAACGATCTTGTTGAGCCTGACTTTGAGCACGTCGCCGGGCTGCGCTTCCTCGATATAGATTGGCCCGGTCAAAGTGTGCGGCCCGCGCCCAGGGAAATCGGTGCGCAGCTTCTTTATTTGTTCGATGGTGACGCCTGGAACCACCTGATTGTGACTATGCATCATCGTTTCCATCACGATGGTGTCACCGGAATGGACGCGCAGCACTGGCGGCTGGGAATTGTCGAACCAACCCCATTGCGTGGTTTCGAGCGTCGCCGGCAGTAGGTGCACTTTCTTTCCGCCCAACAAGCTCACAACGCGGAGATTGGGATCGGCAGGTCCGGCGGTGGGATAGCCGGGTGTGGTGATTGTCGCGGTCGGCGGCAATCCCGAAGCAGGAGCGGCTGGCGTCGGAGCCGACGTTTGCCCGAACGCTGCAACAGCGATGACCAGCGCTCCGCAGGTGCCGATTGCGATTCGAGACAGGACTGGTACATGAGCCATGCGTTTCTCCCCCGTAGGCTGCTATTTTCCGGACAGCCTATGTCACGGTAAGCCATTTTCGCACGCGGCGGCAATGCACGCTGTTTGTCATCTGCGCGGCGGCGAGCGGACGATGGCTCCGATCAGCCAAGGTCATTTGTGGGAAATTATGGTCGCCGCCTTGTGATTTGGGAGATCAGCAGTGTGTAACACTGTCTTTTTAATCGAGCGGGACGTGGATCAGACCGCCGCGAAGTCTAAACATACGCGGGTGAGGGGGTTCCCCTATTGGCGCTTAGCGACATGTCGCTGAAACGTCCGAATGTCCGCTTTCGGGGGTAAGCAGACATCGCTCAGTGGATGGGAGTTATTCGTTTGCGTTGTGCACCTTAACGTCACTCTGCGGAAACTGCTGTTTGATCTTCAAGCCCTCTTTTATTGCCTCTACGAAGACCCCGAACTCGGATTTTATTTTCCCGTCGATTTCGAGGACATAGCATTCGTAGGGCTGAGCGTCGGAGAAACTAGCGGTTTTCATGAGAGACCTCGTCTGTCACCCCGCGAGAATGCTCGGCAGACATTTCTGCTTGTTTAACGACCGAAATAATTGTGCAGACACGCAGGGCAAAAACCTGAGTCATCATGTCAACAATGCTGACCGAATGACCGCCCGCGCGGGTTGGCAATGCGCACTTTTGTGACAGCCAACACAGCGCGCACCTCCCTTTGAGCTAGTTTAACTACAGGGACATCCATTTTGCCGGGTCAGAGGAGACGACGATGAGTTTCAATTATCTGACCAATTCCAGCGGGTTTACGCGGATTGCCGCCTATGTGGGCGACCTGCTCGACGGCGCCGTAGACGGGCACATCGAAAAGCTCTCTCAACAGCTACGCCCAGATCCGGCCAGCCGTTGCCTAAATCGCCCGTGCGAACTGAGCGAGCTTATGTCGCGGACAATCGCTCCTTGAACACCTTGGCCGCATAAAGGCGAAGCCGTTGCGGCACATGCTTGGCAAAGCTCCAACGTGGTCACGCTAAGTTCAGGAGGCGTTTATGGCAGCATCGGCCATACGCGAACATCGGCCAATCCACGTGTTTGAAATGATGGAGAGGCTCGGAATCGAACCGGGCAGCAGCGTTACGCCGCGCCTAAGTCTAACTTACGCAACAGCGGTCAACCGCTGCGAAGCTTGCCCATACCATGAAACCTGCCGTTACTGGCTCGATCATGCGCCGGCATCGATCGGTTCTGCTCCGCAGTTCTGTCCAGACGCAGATATCTTGTTTGAATTGCAGTTCGATCAAATCAGACCCAGCTCTGCGACGAACTCCAAGTCGTTTTGCGTAGCGTAGGATGGCTGCCTCATGCACAAAATCATCGCTGCACTGTTTTCCACCCTGTTACTGCTAGGGTCGGCATCTGCATCCGACGAACTAGACGTCATCCGTACGGTGAGGCAATTCATCGACTCTTTTAACAAGGGCGACCTAAAAGCCGCGTTGAATACTTGCGCCGGTCAATCCGCCATAATTGATGAATTTCCACCTTACGCATGGCAAGGCCCAACAGGGTGTGCCGATTGGTTGAGGGATTTCGACGCCTACGCCAAGAAAAACGGCATCACGAACCCGACAGCGGTATTGGGTAGGTCACATGTCGACGTGACCGAAGGCCGTGCTTATATGGTGACGCCAACCCGTTTCACGTTTAAGAAGAACGGAAAGCGGTTTTCCGAACAAGGTTTGATCGTGACGGTGCTGCAAAACAGTGCCAACACCTGGCGCATCACCGGTTGGGCATGGGCGAAACAGTAAATATCGCCAACTCAATTTACATCTGCCGGTAAAATTCCCTGTTCCCCCGTCAAGATTCCCTGTTCCGCCAAAATAATTCCCCGTTCGGTTAGGTAGAGAATTCGGGTCGGAAGCCACGTGACGACGTCACTATTTTCGGACATGAAACATCGCTGATCGCCAGTCTATTGCAGAAGCTTACCCTCGAAAGCGGATATTCGGGTGCGCAAAGGCAAACGTCGCGCTATGGCTGGCGCCGAGTGGGCTGGTTCCCTCCATTGACGAACGACCAATAACCGCCGCACGATTGCCCTGGCAAAATCAACGCGCGTCCCCGGGGAGGAGCTGTGTCATGCCGCGATTGTCACGCCGTGATTTCCTTATTTCATCGAGTGCGCTTGCGCTCACGAGCGTCGCGCCGGCGCGTGGCGCGATGGGGCCGAACGACAAGTTCGATCTCGTCATCAAAGGCGGCGATGTGCTCGACCCGAGCCAGTCGCTGCGCGGCAAACGCGATATCGGCATCCGTTTCCGGCGGCTCGCGCGACGCGCTTGCTCAATGCCGACGGAAAATTGGTGACGCCGGGTCTTGTTGACCTGCATTGCCATGTTTATCCGTACGGCTCCGCCATCGGTATTCCGGCAGACGAGTTGGTGGTGCAGCAATGCACGACAACGTGCGTGTCGGCTGGCGACGCAGGCGCCAACAACTTTGCCGCGTTCCGGCGTCATATCGTGGCACAGACGCGCACGCGCCTGTACGCATTCGTGCACATTGCCAATATCGGGTTGGCCGGCTTTCCGACCGCAGAGCTCTACAATATCGATTTCGCGCAAACCGATGCGGCGGCAAAAGCCATTGCCGAGAATTCCGATATCGTGCTCGGCGCGAAAGTACGCATGTCGGAAAACGTCATCGCCAAGCACGGGCTCGAGCCGCTTAAACGCGCAATTGCAGCCTGCGAGCAGGCGGGCGACGGCATGAAGGTGATGTGTCACATCGGCGGCGTCGAGACGCGTCAGCTGATGTCGCAAATTCTCGACCTGTTACGACCGGGCGACATTCTCACGCACTGCTATTCGGGTTTCCCCAATCTCGCGGGCGATTTCACCAACATCGTCCAGGACGGCAAGCTGCTTCCCGCCGCGCTTGCCGCGAAACAGCGTGGTGTCATCTTCGATATTGGTCACGGAGGCGGCAGCTTCGACTATACCGTCGCGGAAGCGGCGATTGCGCAGGGTACGCCGCCCGACACGATTTCCTCGGACATTCACGTGTTCTCCGGGAATACGCCGGGCATGCCGTATCTAACCTGGGTCATGTCGAAGTTTATGGGTCTCGGCTTCACGCTCGAACAGGTCGTCACCATGGCGACAATCAATCCGGCGAAGGTGATCAATCGCGCGCAAAAGCTCGGTACGCTGCAAGTGGGCGCACCGGGGGATGTAGCGATTATGGAAATGATCGAAGGACCGGTGTCGTTTGTGGACACGCGCAATAACAAGCGCGAGGGTAAGGCGTATCTGAAGCCAGTGCAGACGGTGACAGCGGGCGTGCCATTTGGGCGCCCGTACAACTCGCCTTTCGCGGTGCGGTGATCGCGACGATGTCGGCGCAGGTTTAGGGCGGTCTGAAGGTCAGATGGGCCGGCCATTGTGTAATCGTCATGTCCGCTTTACCCCCGAAAGCGGACATGTGCGGTGCAAGAAGCAATGTCCGCTTTGGGTCAAAAGCAGACATTTGCAGTGCAAAAGAGCATGTCCGCTTTACCCCCGAAAGCGGACATGTGCGGTGCAAGAAGCAATGTTCGCTTTGGGTCAAAAGCGGACATGTGCAGTGCACTCGCCGATGTCCGCTAAGTGCCAGGATTCGACATTGAGCCTCTCCCTCACTCATTTTCATGCGCAAGGACGTGTTGTACCCTCTGTTTGTCCCGACCGGGCGTGATGGTGGGCAAGGCTACCCAGCATTCTGAAAGGGAACGCCATGAAATTTCCGCGCCGTCAATTTCTGTATTTTTTGGGCACGATAGTCGCTCTCCTGACCATCACACGCACCGCGATGGCACAAACTTACCCAACGCGGCCGGTGCGGCTGATCATAGGCTATCCGCCCGGCGGCTCGGCCGACATTACCGCGCGTCTGATGAGTCAGTGGCTCTCGGAGCGGTTCGGCCAGCCATTCGTCATCGAAAACCGGCCAGGCGGGGGCACTAATATCGCCACCGAAGCAGCCGTGCGCGCGGCCCCTGACGGTTACACGCTCTTCCTCGTTGCCCCGGCGAACGCGATTAACGCGACGCTCTATGACAAGCTGAATTACAACTTTCTCAGTGACATCGCCCCCGTCGCAGGCATCATCCGTTTTCCCAACGTCGTTGTCGTCAACCCATCGGTCCCGGTAAAGACGATTCCCGAACTTATCGCCTATGCCAAGGCCAATCCCGGCAAGCTCAACATGGCGTCCGCCGGCAATGGGTCCACGATCCATATGTCCGGCGAACTGTTCAAAATGATGACCGGCATTAACTTGGTTCACGTGCCCTATCGCGGGGGAGCACCCGCGATGACCGACCTATTGGGCGGGCAGGTGCAAATAATGTTCGACAACCTGCCTACATCCGCCGAGTACGTGAAAACGGGCAAGCTGCGCGGGCTGGCGGTGACAAGCACAACACGCTCGGATGTGCTGCCAGAGCTCCCGACCGTAAGTGAATTCGTTCCGGGCTACGAGGCGAGTGCCTGGTACGGCATCGGCGCGCCAAAGGACGCGCCGGCCGAGATCATCGACAAGCTCAACAAGGCGATCAATGCGATACTCGACGATCCCACGTCGAAGGCGCGATTTGCAGAGCTCGGGGCATCGCTGCTTCCGGGTTCACCTGCCGATTTCGGAAAGCTCGTCGCTGAAGAAACCGAGAAGTGGGCCAAGGTGGTCAAATTCTGCGGCGCAAAAGCGGACTGACCGTGGCTTCAAGCGTGACGCTCGGTAAATTCGTTTACACAAACTGGCGAGCCCATGTCCGCTAAGGGCCAATAGCGGACTTTCCGCTATTCATTCGATCACTGCGTCGACGGCGTAGCCAAAAATCGCTAGGTCTCGCTTCAATCGCGGAAGCCACGGATCAAATAGCCGGGAAAATGCGAGCTGCAGGCCATTACGTGAGTGATCGCCTCGCGGTCATATTCGTCGCCTGATCGGTATTGATCGAAAAAGCTGTTCAGCTTCGGCACTCGTTCGGTCATCGCTTGCGCGGCCTGCAGTCCAACTGAAATGCCGTAGTTGGTAAAGGCAAACTTCATATAGGGGAGATCGGGCTCACGGTAAAAATAACCATCGTCGCACCACATCCGATCGAGCATGACAAGGCTACGCCATCGTTGCATCGCTGCCCAATTCTCTAGCGGAAAAAAATGACTTAGCCACAGCATCATGCCGAGTCCAAGGTCCTGCGTGATGTTGAGGGGCGCAGCACTCGTGTCGATCAAAGCCCGCATGTCGGATATTTCACGGGCCAAGGCATGTTCATCGAGGCATCGATAGGAGACATAGCCATCAAAAGCATCGAGCGCGCCGAAACCATAACCTGGATAGGGCGCGCTCAAGTCCTCGTTCATTTTCCAAATCACGCCCCTCCCTTTCACAACAAAGGCGTCGTGAATCTGGTGCACGAGATTCACGCCCTTTGCTCGATAGGCTGGCACATGGCGCGCCAGCACGGAGAGCGCGTAGAGCCACATCGCAAGATAATGGAAATATTGTCCGCCCCGGTCCGCTGCTTCCCCAATGCGGATGCCTCGCGGGCGCCCCAGCACGCGCTCAACCTCGGATACCACCCACTCCGCCTCGTCGAGGAAGCGCTGTTCGTTCAGTTCAGCATAAAGCGAAACCAGCAGCACAACGCCGAACGCATCGGTCCAAGTGTAGCGCAGACCATTGGGCCATATTCGCTCCGCGCTCATCCAGTTCAGCTTGTCGAGAACATAAGGAATGTCCTTGCAAGTCGGCATAGCGACGCTCACACTCCGAACGGATAGGTATCAGGCAGTCCGGCCAACTCAGTGGTCTCGATCGGCGTGACCGCGCGGGTGTCATCGAACCAGATGTACTCGTCGAATTGCCGCGGCAGGACCGCCTGGAAATAGTGACTGGCACGCTCGGTCTCCGGCCGGTAAATCACGCCGATCGCGCGCTCAAGCTGCGGCTTGCCCAAGCCGTCTACGCCGGTCAAGTCGGAGCGACGGCGCAAACCCAGCATAAAACGGGCGTGTCCAGTGCCATGGCATAGTCGCTCATAGCTCTTCGGCAATGCCGGCTGTACTTTTTTGACTTCCATCGGCCCGTCCCAGTCGGACGCCGCCGCAACGGTCCCGCTATTAGTGCCGAAGCCGACCAGGTAGGCGTCGTCACCGAACTCCTGACGACATAAGTGGCCGACATTATGCTCGCCACGCGAAGCCATTTCGGTCGCCGCCGAATCGCCGACGTGGGAATTGTGCGCCCACACAATCGCCTTGCTGCCGGTGCCATAAAACATCAGCAGGTTTTTTAGGGTCATGAACATGTGCTCGTCGCGCAAGTTCCAAGACGCGCGCGAGCCATAATACATGACCCGATAATAGCGTTCGGCATTGGCGACGAGGCGGGCATTCTGCACCGCGTCGAAAAAGCGTTCGCCGTCACGTTCGGCGTAAGCAACACGGTTTTCCAGCAGATCCTTGAGCGCCCGCACCACCTGCTGCTCGCACGTATGATATGAGCCGGTGAGCGCAGCATGACCATAGGCTGCCGGGTCGCCCTGCCACGGCGTCAGGCAACCATAGCGCTGACGTGCAATCTTGGCGGCGTTCGGTTCGACCTGATCGAGATAATCCAGAACTGAACGAATCGACGCATATAAGCTGTAGAGATCGAGGCCGTGAAATGCTACCCGCTTCGCAGGCTTGGCCGCTGCATTGTGCTCACGCAGCCAATCAATGAAATCACGCACCTCATTGTTACGCCACATCCAGGTCGGAAAACGAGCAAACGCCGTCCATTCGGAGGGAGAATATTCGAGATGACGAACATAGTTGTCGACGCGTGCGGCATCAGGCCAATCGCCTTCTATGGCGATAAAGCGGAATCCCTTTTTGACGATTAGTTCGCGCGAGATACGCTCACGCATCCGATAGAACTCTGAAGTCCCATGCGTCGACTCGCCCAGCAGCACGATGCGCGCGTCGCTCACCCGTTCGAGCAGAGGGCGGAGATTGACATCGTCGATCGAACGGAACGGTTCGGCCGCGTCAGCAATGCTTTCGATCAGCTTTTCGTCGCCGCGCGCGACCGCCGGCGGCGCGCGGCGAACGCGGGGTAGCTCCGCTTCCTCCGGTGCCCATCCCTCCTCACCGAGCAACGGAACAAATCGCACGTCGGCGAGATCTTCGCGGCGATATTCGTTTTGCGAAATCCGCGTCACCCGCACCAGTTCCTGTGCGCGCTGCTCGGCGCCCACCGGGATTACCAGCCGGCCGCCGATTTTCAGTTGGTCCTTCAGGGATTCCGGAACCGTGGGGCCGCCAGCCGCGACCACGATAGCGTCATACGGCGCGTGCGCAGGCCAACCGCGCGTTCCATCGCCGTGCAGAACGTGGACGTTGTCGTAACCGAGGTCAGCTAGCGTGGCCGCCGCCTTTTCGGCTAATGGGCCATGACGCTCGACGGTGTAGACATCCGCAGCAATTTCGGAGAGAACCGCCGCAGCATAACCAGAACCAGCGCCGATTTCGAGCACTTTCTCACCGCCGCGCAGCACCAGCGCTTCAGTCATGAAGGCGACGATATAGGGCTGCGAGATCGTCTGCCCTTCCTCGATCGGCAAAGGAGCGTCTTCGTACGCAAACTCGTGAAGCTGTGATGGCAGAAAGGATTCACGGGGCACGCTCCGCATGGCATTGAGAACCAGCTCGGAGCGAACGCCGCGCGCGAAGATGGCTTTTTTGACCATCTCGTCACGAAGTTTCCTGTAATGTAGATTTAAAGGAGCCTTCATCAGTCAATTATCAAAGCCATTTCGGACGGAAGACTGTTTGACACAGATCAATGCAGTCTCAAAAAATAGTTGGCTTCTTATCTGAGTGAAATTTCGCGTGTCGTTGGATATGGAGGCGCAAAATGAACCTCAAATCACTCATCCCAGTTCGCCGCGAACAAAATGATGTTCGCATGTTTAACCCATTCCTGTCGTTACAGCGTGAAGTTGAGGATGTGTTCGAAAATTTTACGCGTGATTGGCCCACTTTCAGGTCCGCCGGACTAACGACCGATCTGGTTCCAAACACTGACGTCGTCGAAAACGACAAGGAAATTCAGATCACCGCTGAGCTTCCCGGCCTTGAGGATAAAGACGTTCAGATTAACCTCGCTGACAACGTGCTAACGATTAAAGGAGAGAAGAAAGCGGAAAAAGAAGAAAAGACAAAAATTATCGTCTCGTCGAGCGTAGCTATGGCTCGTTCTCCCGGTCCATCCAGCTGCCGGCAGGCGTCGACGCGGGCACCATCAAGGCGAGTATTTCGAAGGGCGTCCTCACCGTCGTCATTCCGAAGCCAGCGCCGGCACAGGCCAAGAAAATCCAGGTCAAATCCGCCGCTTAATTTGACGTGTGAGAAAAACACGGTGTTGAGCTGACATCGCGTCAATAACGAAACCCCCGGGCAATGCCTGGGGTTTTCATTTTCGAATGTCTGCTTTGGGTCAAAAGCAGACATGTGCGGTGCAGCCGGCAATGTCCGCTTTACCCCCGAAAGCGGACATCGTGTTGAGGGGTGGTCCCCTATCGGCGGGCCAGCAGAAGGGATCGCTGCGATTGCCACACACACAGCGGTCCATTTTTGTCACCGACGCTTGCGCGCGCGTTTTGGGTGGAGATGAAAGTTTCTCCAGCCCCAGAGGACAATCAACGCCCCGGCTGCGGCAGCGAGCAGACGTATCGTTGCGGCCGAACTTGCTAGTTTCATCAAAGCCGCTAGATGAAATCCGGTATATGCACCGGCAACGCCAACGAGTGCACTTGTGATGTATCCGTGAGGTGAATGTGTCCGTTCCTCATAGATCCAACCAATGATCGCCCCAATCGCAATAATCAGGACAAGCGTGACGAATGGATCTGCAAGAAAAGATCTGAGATCGTTCATAGCCCCCTCCGCTTAATTAAACCCAGTTATTGTTTAATCTTGCGCTCTTTGTTTGTGGCATTCAATGCAAAGCCTCTGCAGCTTTCACTCGGAAAGCGGACGTGTGCGATGCAAGAAGCAATGTCCGCTATTGGCCCAAAGCAGACATGGGGTTGCGTAGTGCAAATGTCTGCTTTTGGCCCAAAGCGGACATCGGGGTCGCGGGACAACGGTCTTTCGCGCAATCCAACATTTTCGGGAAATGTTCTAGATTTCGACTCTAAGTGTCCTGATTTGAATTTGTGGTGGGCATTCACCTAGACGCGGGATTAGCAAAATGAACCCCGAGGAACAGCAAGAGCGCGTTCGGTCGAGCTTCGCCAAGCAGGGGTTGATGACCACGTTAGGGGCGACTCTCGGCAGTGTCTCGCCCGGCATGGTAGAGATCGTGCTACGTCCCCATCCAGCGATCTCGCAACAGCACGGGTTCGTCCATGGCGGAGCTGTCGGCGCCATCGCCGATACCGCGGCGGGATATGCTGCGCTTACTCTCATGCCTGCTGACACCGGGGTTCTTACCACCGAGTTCAAGATCAACCTTCTTGCTCCCGCCGCTGGCGAGCGCATCCTTGCCCGCGGGCGCGTGGTGAAAGCTGGCCGCACGCTCACATTGGCCCAAGCGGAGGTGTTCGCGAATTCCGGCGGACAAGAAAAGCTGATCGCTCTGCTCACAGCGACCCTTATGGCGGTCAAAGGGCGTGACGACGTCAGCGACTGAGACCGCCTCAGCTGGCGGACACTTTCATTTCAATCGAAGCGCGCACTTGGTGAGAGCGTCTCGTAACGTTATTTGATTTGGTTACTTAATCAGGTTACTTAGTCAGGTTACCGAGCGGATTAGATCGCGGAAGTAACACCGCACCCCTACAAGAATTCTCTCTGAGGACTCTTGAGGGGAAAATAAAATGAATAAGTTTGTTTGTGCGGCAGTGGGCTGCATTTTTGTTGCGGCGGTCACTCCGAATACGGCGTCCGCTGTGATTGTGGTCCATCCAACGCCGGCTCTCGGTGCAAGTTCGACGGCAGGTGCCGCAGCGACAGGCGGATTCCTTGGCTTCGTCGCGTTTCTTGCCACGTACGATTTCGTGCGTCGCACGACCTGTATCGGTGACCCGCTGGCGCTCGGTGGTCCTGGATTCAGCGAACCGATGCCTGCTGTCGGAAACATTATCCCACCCAAGTGCCCGCTCTTTAAGAAGGGCAAGGGTCGTAAACACTAAGCCAGGCACGCATAGAGCTCCCAAAGAGAGACCGCCGAAAGGTGGTCTCTCTTCTCACGCTCGGGAAACAGCGAATGCGAATGCCAATTTTGCCCTACTTCGTGGTCGGTGGAACTGCGCTCGTTGGGTTGTTATTCTTGATGAGCGCCGGGATTGATCCGAGTGGTTCGCCCCTGAAGGTGTCCCAAATGGTAGGCGTTCCGCCGCCGTTCAAAGCGCCACCCGAAGAGTCGCACTCCAAAGTAACCGCCACCAATTTTGCGGTCGAATAGCATCCTATAACGAAGCCAGATCGGATCATGGATGCGGCGCCTGAGCCGAACGATCGTCCAGTGCGGTAAGCGGTGATCTCGTCGCCGGTCATTGAACCCAAGGCCAGTTTAGAATTATTGAGTTTTGATTATCCGATAAAGTTGAAAACGATCACCGTCGGCGATGAGACGCAAGCGAGAGGGATCGGGATTGGGTGCGTCATCTTCTGTGAAGAGAATGTAGATATAGTCAAATTTTGTCCAATTGAGCCAGAAAGCCGGCATGTCCGGCAGTGGGTGCTCAGCAGCCAGAATGAGCTGTGCCGTTGAAGGGGGCGTCCCGTCATGAATATCGGCATAGTCCCGATACTCTGGACGCACGTGTATGACTTGTTTGCCCTCTACACTAAATAAGGTTGTGACCAACGCTGAACGCTCGATGGTGGCGATGCAGGCGGCATGCACAAGGCCAAGATCGCGCACATCATCGCCCGCTGAAGCATTGGCGTAGGCAACAAAAACCTTCGAACCCGGTGTGATACGTCGCACCGACGAGCGAAATTCGCTTGTTGAATCCGATAACTGCGACCAGTTGTAATCAATCTCCAGAAGTCGACCTGCGATCAAAACCACAAGGATGATCAGGAAGCCGCGCCTGACAAGGCGCCGGCGAGTATCCAAGTCGCCACATGCAAAAAGCATGAATGCCACGCCGAGCGGTACGCGTTGATCGGTCATGTAGGTGTCAAACATGACGCGGGGCAACGCGAAATAAACAATCCCACCGACCGAAAGCAGGACAATAGCTAGCGGATGAAACCGCAAGACGTTGTGACGTATTGCCCACACTGCGCCCGCGACCAGGATTGCGACCAATGCAAAGGCTGCAATGTCGGAATAATTGGCGATGACGTAGATCAATCCGTCGAGTTTGCCGCGTTGCTCCCAAGAGTTGGCAGCAACAAGTTGCATCGTGGGGCTGACGTATAACAAGGGCACGGTGACGAGAAATGGCGCGCCAGCGATCAAAAGGTGGGCGAACCTCCTAGGCCGTGGGTTCGACCTTTGCTGCCATAACCGTACGATTTCAATAGATAGTAAACCGATCCCATAAATACCAAGCGCAGAGAGATGGCAAAAAAACAACGCGACAATAAAACAGGTGGATAGAGCAAATCGTATGGGCCATGCGCGTTCTTCTGCTCCTATCCAAGCAGCCAGCGCCCATATGGCGATGCCGATTCCGAAAATGTAATTCGTTAGACCGACAAGGAATATGTAGTTGTAAAGCAGAGGAATTGCCAACAATGGGAGTACGGAGAAACGACCAATGAGCGCCCGATTGAGCATAAGGATGCCGGAAATTATGAGTGCAAACATTGCGACAAGAAAAATTTGTCCAGCGAAATAGACATTCACAATACGCGCCAGCGGGGGGACGATTATGTCCATCGCTAAATTGGGAATCACTTGCCAATCTAATTGGTAAAACGTCGCAATCTGGGAATTATTGGACAACTCTGCAATCACCCGCATTCGCGCGAGATGATTGATGTAATCCGACAAGGGTGGAAGTGGGTGAGTCCAAATCGGGATCGATATCAGCAGAATGAGTGTCACAAACAGCGTTATAATTTGCGACGCTGAGAAATCAGCCGAGCGATACCGCTGGGGCTTTGATTTCAAAAAAACTGTTCCAGGTTCTCGTAACATGGGCGTGCATTTTTAGCACAGCGACCCTCTAGGCCGACGATGAAATATTTCGGGAAGGACAGCCAGTAGTGTGCCGACCATTTCAGTTATGCATATCATCGTGTCGGCCGCCCAAACCGGTGGGGGTCAGCCGCTACGACAAACGACAGCGACTAGCAACCGACGTCGCAAAAGAGCAACCGGCAAAGGCTAAAACTGATGACAGGCAGGTTCGGCGCGCGAACGCGGCCATGCCAACAAACGTCTACTTTTGAGGGCAATAAATGTCCGTTATTGGGGGGTAAAGCGGAGATGAGTTCGAAAGGCTAAAGCGCATGTTGAGGACGCCAAACTGAAGACACCGTAGAGGGAGCACGCGGCGCTTGGAACCTCGCAATTCTGCGGGAACCCGTGACGCTCGCCCGTTTCTTGCCTTTATTCGGTCTCGCGCCTGCCCCAAGTAACTGCACTATTTCCAGTTTCGGCGTAGCCCCGAACTGATTAATCGAATTGGGATTTCGCTCGCATGATCGAACCGATCATGTATTTCGGGATCGGGTTCTTGCTTGCGACCCTCGTCGCGCTGGCCCTCATCCCTTTTGTCCACAACCGCGCAGTGCGGCTGACCAGCCGGCGGCTGGAACATTCCATTCCGCAGTCAATGGCCGAGATCCAAGCCGACAAGGATGCGCTGCGCGCCGAGTTCGTAATGTCGACGCGACGCCTCGAGATCACCGTCGATGAGTTAAAAAATAGGCATGCCACCGCACTCGCTGAACTCGGCAGGAAGGGCAACGCCATCAATCGGCTCAAAATCGAGCGCGAGGTGCAAAAAGTCGGATTCGCCGCGCTCAAAGCCGAGGTGGTTACACTCAAGGACCAGCTCGCCGCGGCGGATAAGGATATCGAGGCAATACAAGTTCGGCGCCATGCAGACGATCTCGTCACCCTTGTCCCGGTTGACGGCGATCCCGATCAAGGCGTCAAACTGGCTGGGGATCGATCTCATGTCGGGGCCACGCTGCGAGCAGCGGAATCGGCAATCCGTGTGTCTCCATCGACCGGCATGCGAATACTCAGCAACTTCGTTCACCTTTTCACGGTGGGCCTGGTTGGTTTCGGAGCTGCGTTCGCTTGGCAACAGTACAACGCCGAAGGAGCCAAAAAGCTCATCAGGAGCGTCTCGTCGCTGAGCTCGTTCTTATCTGAGTCAAGGACAAAATCACCGCTGGATGTCGACGTCGCAGCCAAGCAAACTGGTTTGACCCCTGTCCCTCAGGTGTCCGCGCATGATGCGGGACCTCCTCAACCAGAACCTATCACTCGTGCCTCACCGGCCCCCGTCGCTGCCGCGGTTGCTCC
>Ga0187785_10000276_pt1 | contig 19597 bp, 22 predicted proteins | sample 0815_BV2_4_20_MG_FD_132466 | JGI IMG/M metagenome (GOLD analysis project Ga0187785, IMG submission 132466) | Tropical peat soil microbial communities from peatlands in Department of Meta, Colombia - 0815_BV2_4_20_MG | ecosystem: Environmental > Terrestrial > Soil > Wetlands > Peat | place...
AGGCGGTCGACGCGGCCGCGGAACGGGGGGTCGACATCCGTGAGCACGTGGCCCGGAAGCTGGACACGTCGATGATCGACGGGGCCGACGTGATCGTGTGTATGGCCGCCGAGCACCGCGACGCGGTCGGGCGCTTGGCGCCGGCTGCGGCCGAACGGACCTTCACGCTGAAGGAGCTGACCGGCCTCCTCGAGGCACGGGGGACGCTGGCCGGGGCGGACGACCTGGCCCGCCGCGTCGCCGACGCCGCCGCACTGCGCGGATCGGGAGGCCCGGAGCGGCCCGCGGACGAGGACGTGGTCGATCCGCTGGGTGCGCCGCCGTCGGTTTACCGGGCGGTCGCCTGGGAACTCGACACGTTCTCGCAGCGGCTCGTGCGAGCGGCGTTCGGGCGGACCGACGACGTGGCCGCGGGCCGGGAGGGCCGCTGAGGTGCGGATCGCGGTCGGGAGCGATCACGCCGGGTTCCCCTTGAAGGAGGAGCTCGTGGCGTTCCTCGCGGAGGAGGGGCACGAGGTGACCGATCTCGGGACCGACTCCACCGAGCCGGTGGACTATCCGGCCTTCTGCGCCGCCACCGCGCGCGCGGTCGCGGCTGGCGAGGCCGATCGTGGCATCGTGCTGGGCGGCTCGGGTCAGGGGGAGCAGATCACCGCGAACAAGATCGCGGGGATCCGCGCGGCGCTGTGCCACGACCTGTTCCTGGCGCGGCTGTCGCGGGAGCACAACGACGCGAACGTGCTGAGCATGGGCGCGAGGGTGATCGCGCCGACGTACGCGAAGGAGATCGTCCGGGTCTGGCTGGCGACGCCGTTCGCCGGCGGCCGGCACGTGCCGCGGATCGAGCAGATCGCGGCGATCGAGCGAGGGGAGCGGTAGCGGATGCGTGGGTTCGTCGCGGACTGGGATGCCCTGGAGTCCACCGATCCGGAGGTCGCCGCGGCGGTCGCCGGCGAGCTCGAGCGTGAGCGCTCGACGCTGCGGCTGATCGCCTCGGAGAATTACGCGAGCCCCGCGGTCCTGGCCGCGGTCGGCTCGACGCTGAACAACAAGTACGCGGAGGGCTATCCGGGACGCCGCTACTACGGCGGGTGCGCCTACGTCGACGTCGTGGAGCAGCTCGCGATCGATCGCGCGAAGGAGCTGTTCGGCGCCGAGCACGCGAACGTCCAGTCCCACGCCGGCGCGACGGCGAACATGGCCGTGTTCGGCGCGTTCCTCGAGCCGCGCGATCCCGCCTCGAGCGTCCTGGGCATGGTGCTCGCGCACGGCGGGCACCTCACCCACGGTTCCCCGGTCAACGTCTCGGGGATGTGGTTCAACTTCATCGGCTACGAGGTCGATCGCGAGACCGAGCAGCTCGATATGGATCGGGTCCGCGATCTGGCCCTCGAACACCGGCCGCGGATCATCCTGGCCGGCTACACGGCGTATCCGCGCACGATCGATTTCGCGGCGTTCCGGCGGATCGCCGACGAGGTCGGCGCGCTCTTCTGGGTCGACGCCTCGCACTTCATCGGCCTCGTGGCGGGCGGCGCGTTCCCGAGCCCGGTGCCGCACGCCGACGTCGTGACGTTCACCACGCACAAGGCGCTCCGCGGCCCACGGGGGGCGATGATCCTCTGCCGCGAGGAGCACGCGAGGGCGATCGACAAGGCGGTCTTCCCGATGATGCAGGGCGGTCCGATCGAGAACAACATCGCTGGCAAGGCGGTCGCCCTGAAGGAGGCGATGACCCCCGAGTTCCGCGACTACGCCGGGCGGATCGTGCGCGATGCCCGGGCGCTCGCGGCCGGGCTCGCCGACGAGGGTCTCCGGATCGTCTCGGGCGGCACCGACTCCCACTTGGCCCTCGTCGACGTCCGCCCGCTCGGCGGCGACGGGAAGGCCGCCGAGGCGGTGCTGGACGAGGTGGGCATCTCCCTGAACAAGAACCAGATCCCCTACGACCCGAACCCACCGTCGGCGCCCTCGGGGATCCGTGTCGGGACGCCGGCCTGCGCCACGATCGGCATGGACGAGCCGGAGATGCGCGAGATCGCCAGCGTGATCGGGGACGTCCTGCGCAGCCCCGACGAGGAGGCCGCGAAGGACAAGGCCCGCGGGCGCGTGGCCGACCTGCTGCGCCGGTTCCCGGTCTACCCGTAAGGGGTTGCCGGGCAGCGGGAGCCCCGCGAGACTGCGCCCGTGCACGCGTACCTCGCGGTGTTCGTGGCCGCCGCCGGCGTGACGTTCGCGCTCACGCCCCTCGTCCGCCGCTTCGTGATCTCGGTCGGGGTGATCGACGAGCCCTCGGACCGGCGCGTGCATCCCGACCCCAAGCCGACGATGGGCGGTCTGGCGATGTACGCCGGGTTCCTGGCGGCGCTCGGCCTGTCCCGGTTCCTGCCGTTCTTCGCCGGCGTGAACGCGGCGAGTCCCGAGCCGGTGGCCGCGCTCGTCGGCTGCACCCTGATGGTCGGGCTGGGCGCGATCGACGACACCCGCGAGATGAGCGCACTTTCGAAGTTCACCGCCCAGATCTTCATCGCCGGTGTGATCGTGCTGCTGGGCGTGCGGTTCGCGTACTCGTGGCTGCCGGGCCAGGGGATCGTGGTGCTCTCGGGGAACTTCGGCGCGATCCTCACGATCGTGTGGATCGTGGCGGTGGCCAACGCGGTCAACCTGGTCGACGGCCTGGACGGCCTGGCCGCGGGGATGGTGGCGATCGCGGCGATCGCCTTCTTCATCTACATGGTGCGCAGCCCGAGCCTGTTCGGGAACGCTTCCGAGGCTGCGCTCCTCGCGGCGATCACCGCCGGGATCTGCCTCGGGTTCCTGCCCTGGAACTTCTATCCCGCCAAGATCTTCATGGGCGACTCCGGGTCGATGCTGCTCGGGATGCTCCTGGCGATGTCCACGATCTCCGGCGTGGGCCGCAACCTCTTCCCGCCCGCCTACGGGGATCTCGCCGCGATCGGAGGCGCCGCGGTCGTGCCGTTGCTGGTGCTGGCGATCCCGTTCCTGGATGTGGGCCTGGCGGTGATCCGCCGGACCCGACGGGGGGTCGGGCTCGGCGTCGCGGACAAGGAGCACCTGCACCACCGGCTCGTGGACATCGGCCACGGCCATCGCCAGACCGTCCTGCTGATGTACCTGTGGAGCGCGCTGATCTCGGGCTGCGGGCTGGCGATCGGGTTGATCAACGGTCGGCTGGTGGTCGGGATCATCCTGTTCGGCGCCGCGATCCTGTTCGCGGTCACGGCGTTCCCGCTGCTGGTCGGCCGGCGACGCAACGGGAACGGCCACGGGAACGGGCGGGGGGATGGCGGCCAGGGCGGTGCTCCACCGGAGCCGGCCGCCGCCGCCTAGGCCTCCTGAGGAACCCGCACCCCTCGCCGCTTCGTACAACCAGGAGGACCGGCGCGGTGCGGGGCGACGGCTATCCAAGGTCGTGCCGATCGTGTGATGATCCTTGGCACCTTCCAGCGGCGATGCCGTCCGCAGGGGGCCAGCGGAGGGGGTGCGAGTGACCGAGATCGATGTTCGCCTGGAGCGCGTTTCGAAGCTCTTCGGGGATTCGGCGGCCGTGGACGACCTGTCCCTGGACATCGAGGAAGGCGAGTTCTTCAGCATGCTCGGTCCCTCGGGCTGCGGGAAGACGACCACGCTGCGGATGATCGGCGGGTTCGAGGAACCCTCGCTCGGCACCGTCTACCTGGGCGGACGCGACGTCACCGATCTCCCGCCGTACAAGCGCGACGTGAACACCGTGTTCCAGTCCTACGCGTTGTTCCCGCATCTCGATGTGTACGAGAACGTGGCCTTCGGCTTGCGACGCAAGAAGACCGCCAAGGACGAGGTCGAGAGCCGGGTGAAGGAGGCGATGCGCCTCGTCGACCTCACGGGGTTCGAGACCCGCAAGCCCCGGGAGATGTCGGGCGGTCAGCAGCAGCGCGTCGCGCTGGCCCGTGCCCTGGTCAACCGGCCGAAGGTGTTGCTCCTGGACGAGCCCCTCGGCGCCCTGGACCTGAAGCTCCGCAAGCAGATGCAGCTGGAGCTCAAGACGATCCAGCAGGAGGTCGGGATCACGTTCATCTACGTGACGCACGATCAGGAGGAGGCGATGACGATGTCCGATCGCCTCGCCGTGATGCGCCACGGCAAGATCGAGCAGCTCGGCGAGCCCGAGCAGGTCTACGAGAGCCCCGCGACCGAGTTCGTGGCCGGGTTCCTGGGCGCCTCGAACCTGCTTGACGGCGAGATCGCCTCGGAGAACGGCACCGTCTCGGTCCGGCTGCGCAACGGGGAGACGGTCCAGCTCCCGTCCCAACGGATCCCCTCGGGGGTCTCGAAGGAGGTCAAGGTCGGGGTCCGGCCCGAGAAGATCTCGATCGCGAAGGATGACCAGCCGGCGCCGCCCGGATCGAACAGCATCACCGGGCTGCTGCGGATGTCCACCTACATCGGCGTGAGCCACCAGTACAAGATCGAGGCGTCCGGCGGCACCGAACTGACGGTGTACGTCCAGAACCTCGGGGCCGAGGCGCCGCCGGCGCCCGGCGAGCAGGTCCGCCTGACCTGGCTCCCGGAGCACACGTTCGCCGTGCAACCCTCCAGCCCGCTATCCGAACAGGAGGAAGAGGAATGACCGACGAGCCCGTGATCGATCCGTCGCTGCTGCGCGGCCTCACGCAGTCACGGTTCACGCGACGGGACCTCTTCCGGTATGCGGGCGCGGCCGGTGGGGCGCTCGGGATCTCGGCGATCCTCGCGGCGTGCGGCACGAAGGGGATCGCGACCGGCTCGGCCGCCTCCGGCAAGCCGAACGCGAACATGGGCACCGCCGCGTGGTGGGCGCAACAGTCCGAGCACAAGGTCTTGGACTTCGACAACTGGCCGTACTACATGGACATCGGCCCGAACAACTCGCATCCATCGCTCGATGAGTTCACGAAGAAGACCGGGATCAAGGTCAACTACACCGAGAACATCCAGGACAACCCGTCGTACTGGACCCAGCACATCCTGCCGCAGCTGCGGGCGGGACAGAGCCAGGGGCACGACATCATCGTGCTGACGAATAACGACTACCCGCTGGGTTACATGCTGAACTTCGGCTGGGCGATCCCGCTGGACCACAGCGCGATGCCGAACTTCGACAAGTACGCGAGCAAGCTGGTCACGAACCCGTCGTGGGACCCGGGCAACACGTACACGATGGCCTGGCAGTCCGGCTACACGCTGATCGCCTACAACACGAAGTACGTCAAGGGCCCGATCAACAGCGTCGACGTCCTGTGGGACCCGCAGTACAAGGGCAAGATCGGCATGTTCGGCAACGCGAGCGAGCTCGGCTGCGTGGGACTCCTGGCGCTCGGCAAGGACCCCGCCACCTCGACGCCCGACGACTGGACCGCCGCCGCCGCGAAGCTCCAGGAGCAGAAGCCGCTCGTCCGGTCCTACTACGACCAGGACTACATCAAGGCCCTGAAGGCCGAGGACACGTGGATCTCGATGGCGTGGTCGGGCGACATCTTCCAGGCCGGCCTGCAGGGGTACGACACGCTCCAGGTCGCGATCCCGCAAGAGGGCGTGATGTTCTGGACCGACAACATGCTGATGCCGTATACGGCGTCCAACCCGAAGGACGCGATGGTCTACATGGACTACGTCTACGACCCCAAGGTCCAGGCCGTGATCGAGGACTACAACAACTACGTCTGCCCGGTGCCTTCCTCGAAGGGCATCATCGCGACCGACCTGCACGACCCGGCCGTCGCGAACAGCCCGCTCGTCTTCCCGAACTCCCAGATGATCGCCGCCTCGAAGAACTACTACCAGTGGAAGGACGCGCAGGACCTCAAGACGTGGAACGACACGTTCATCCCGATCTTCCAGTAGAGCCGGACGAGCCGCCGCGTCGATCGCGACGGCGCTTCCAGCCTGCGCCGTACCTGCTCGGCGCGCCCGCGATCCTGTGGCTCGCGATCCTGTTCATCGTGCCCCTGTTCACGATGCTGTCCTTGTCGCTGCAGACCTGCGACCCCAACACGTACGCGTGCACGATGACGTGGAACTTCGGGGAATTCGGCAACGTGATCTCGCGGTACTCCGACCAGCTGATCCGCTCGATCGTCTACGCCGGGGCCGCAACGGTGATCGACCTCGTGATCGCGTTCCCGCTGGCGTACTGGATCGCCTTCTACGGCGGACGGCGCAAGAACTTCTACCTGCTGATGCTCCTGGTGCCGTTCTTCGTGTCGTTCGTGATCCGAACCACGGCCTGGCAGTTCCTGCTGGCGGATCAGGGACCGATCCTCGGGCCGCTGAAGAGCCTCCACCTGTTGCCGCAGAACTACCACGTGCTCGCCACGTGGATCGCGGTGGTGGCCGGCATGGCCTACAACTACCTGCCGTTCACGGCGCTCCCGCTGTACGTGGCGCTCGAACGGATCGACCGGCGCGTGATCGAGGCCGCCGGTGACCTGTATTCGAACCGGACCAGCGTGTTCATGCGGGTGATCTTCCCGCTCGCGATCCCCGGCATCTTCGCGGCGTTCCTGCTGACGTTCGTGCCGGCGGCCGGCGACTTCGTGAACGCCTCGATCCTGGGCGGCACGAACAACACGATGATCGGCAACGTGATCCAGCAGGCGTTCCTGGTGCAGAACGACTATCCGGCCGCCTCGGCGCTGTCGGCGATCCTGATGGCCGCGATGCTGATCGGGATCTTCGCGTACTCCAAGATCCTCGGCGCGCGGACGATCGAGGAGTACGTGTGAGCGCGGCGGTGCCGGCCGAGGGCGAGGTTCGCGACCTCTCGGTCGAGATGCCGCCGGCCCGGGGACGGCGCCGCCGGTGGACCTCGTACATCCTGCCGGTCTACTCGTGGTTGGTGCTGATCTACCTGTTGATCCCGATCGCGTTCATGGTGATCTACAGCTTCAACCAGTCCCACTCCCGCCTGCCGCAGGTGAACTACAAGTGGGAGGGGTTCACGACCAAGTGGTACCAGCAGTGGAACGGGATCCCCGGCCTGGGCGACGCGTTCTTCCTTTCGATCAAGCTGGCGCTCGCAACGACGATCGTCGCGGCGATCGTCGGAACGCTGCTCGCCCTCGCCCTCGTGAAGTACCGGTTCCGCGGCAAGGGTGGGGTCGAGCAGACGATGTTCACGAACATCGCGGCCCCCGAGATCGTGTTGGGCGCGTCGCTGCTCGGGTTCTTCATCACGCTGAACGTCGACCGCGGCTTCGTGACGCTGCTGCTGGCCCACGTGATGTTCAGCATCGCGTACGTCACGATCACGGTCCGGGCGAGGCTGTCCGGCTACGACCTCAACGTGGAGTGGGCGGCGCAGGACCTCGGCGCGACGCCCTGGGTGACGTTCTGGAAGGTCACCCTGCCGCTGATCTATCCCGGCATCATGGCCGGCGCCCTGCTGGCCTTCGCGCTGTCGATCGACGACTTCGTCACGTCGTCGTTCGTGGCCGGCAACTCCACCACGTTCCCGCTGTGGGTCTACGCGGCGGTGCGCGTCGGGATCCCCCCGCAGGTCTTCGTGCTGGGCACGGTGATCTTCACGGCGGGCGTGATCGTGGCCGCGATGAACCTCGTCTCCCAGGGCCGGCGCAAGCGCCAGGAGGAGGCGGCGCGGAAGAAGGCGAACGAGCCGGATGAGAGCGTGGTCGACGTCGAGGCCGAGTTCAACGTCGGCGTCCGGTGAGCCCTCCGAGCTTGTGAAAGCTTTCACAAGCGACGGAAAGTGCCCTCTGACCTGCGGAAACGGTTTTGACGGCTCGGAAAAGCGCTGACTATACTTCGCGCGTGACTCCGCCCAGGCAACCCGAAGGTGCGTGGACGGGCATGGAGACGGGCTGGGCCATCACGTCGACGATGATCGGCGGGATCGTCGCCCTGGGAGGGCTCGGCTACCTGATCGGGAAGCTGATCGGGGCGGAGCAGGTCTCCACGGGGATCGGCTTCGTCCTCGGCGCCGGTCTCGCGGTCTATTCGATCTGGCTCCGCTACGGGAAGGACGACGGTGGCGAGGCCTGAGCCCGAGCACCAACTGGTCCGCCGCGTGACGCCGTTCGCCCTTCCCGCGACGGTGGTGGCGTTCGTGGTCGGGGCGGCCTTCGGCGGCCGCGACGCCGGCTGGTCGGCCGCGATCGCGATCGTGATCGTCTACGTGAACTTCGTGGCGAACGCATGGTCGCTGGCATGGGCGGCCACGGTGTCGCCGACGATGGTCTCGATCGTGGCGCTGGGCGGGTACGTGGTCCGCCTGCTGATCTACACCGTGGCGCTCGTCCTGCTGAACCAGCTGGCGTGGTTCTCGCCACTCGCGTTCGCGCTGGCGCTACTGCCGTCGGTGATCGCGCTGCTCGTCTACGAAGCGAAGACCCTCACGGGTCCGATGCAGGCCGACCTGTGGTCGTTCGAGGCGGCGCCGCGCCGATGAGTGGCCTCGTCGCGTCCGCGTCGTTCGAGCCGCCGGGCACTGGGGACTTCGTCTTCCGGTGCATCGGGCCGTCGTACCGCGTGTTCGGGCAGACCTTCTGCTTCAACTTCATCATCCTGTTGATCGTCCTGACGACCCTGATCGTGATCGGCCTGTTCTTCTTCGCGTTCCGCAAGCCGAAGGTGATCCCCGGCAAGTTCCAGCTGCTGATGGAGCTGGGCGTGGACTTCGTCCGCGAGAACATCGCGCTCCCGATGCTCGGACCGGACGCGTCGAAGTACATGCCGCTGCTGACCACCTTCTTCTTCTTCATCCTGATCGGGAACTTCTTCGAGGTCGTGCCGGGCTTCAGCCTGTCGGCCAGCAGTCGGATCGCGCTGCCGCTGACCCTCGCGATGATCGCGTGGATCACGTACAACGGCGCCGGGATCCGCAAGCACGGGTTCTTCGGCTATCTCCGGCACACCTGCATCATCCCGTCGGCCCCGGGCTGGTTGCGCTACACGCTGCTGATGTTCATCGAGTTCATCTCGAACATCATCGTGCGCCCGATCACGCTGACGGTCCGTCTGTGGGCCAACTTCCTGGCGGGGCACTTCCTGCTGGCGATCTTCTTCGTCGGCACGATCTTCTTCCTCGTGGACGGCCCGAAGACGTGGATCTTGGTTCCGGTGTCGTTCTCGCTCGGCACCGTGCTGGTCGGCTTCGAGATCTTCGTTTCGGCCCTGCAGGCATTCATCTTCGCGATCCTCAGCGCCTCCTACATCGGGCAGGCGCTCGCTGAGGAGCACTAGGCAAGGAGGGGACGTTGCTGCATCTCATCGGACAGGTCACGGGGAACCTCGACGGCCTCAAGACGATCGGCAAGGGCCTCGTGATCGGCCTGGCCGCGATCGGCCCCGGCATCGGCCTGGGCATCCTGATCGGCAAGTCCGTCGAGGCGATGGCGCGGCAGCCCGAGTACGCCGGCCAGGTCCGCACGACGATGTTCATCGGCATCGGCCTGATCGAGGCGCTCGCGCTGTTCGGCATCGCGTTCTCGTTCATCATCTGAGGGGGGATCGGATGCTCGCCAGCACGCTCGCCCTCCTCGCCGCCGAAGGGAACGACAAACAGAACATCTATCCGAAGGCGACCGAGCTGTTGGTCGCCGCGCTCGCGTTCTTCATCCTGCTGTTCTTCTTCTGGAAGTGGGTGCTCCCACGGGTGAGCACGCTCCTCGAGGAGCGTCGCCAGCGGATCCAGGGCGAGATGGAGAAGGCCGAGGAAACGCGCGTTGCTGCCGACCAGGTGCTCGCGGACTACCGGGCGCAGCTCGCCGGCGCGCGCGACGAGGCGAACCGCATCATCGAGGACGCCCGCGCGACGGCGGAGCAGCTGCGGCGCGACATCCAGGTGAAGGCCGAGGAGGAATCCCGGAACACCGTGGCCCGCGCCCAGGAGGAGATCCGCGCCGAGCGTGACCGCGCGTTCCAGGAGCTCCGCGACCAGGTCGCGCAGATCGCGGTCGACCTCGCCGGGCGCGTCGTGAACGAGGAGCTCGATCCGGCCGCGCACGAGCGGCTGATCGACGAGTACATCGAGCAGGTCGCCGGAGGGAGCCGCTAGGTGTCCGAGCTCCTCGACCGGCTCTTCGGCAAGGACCAGCGCGTCCGCGGCTACGCGACGGGGCTGGCCGCCGTGGCCGAGGCCGAGGGGGCGCTCGACCGCGTCGCCGACGAGCTGTTCGCCTTCGCGAAGGCCGCCGAACAGAACGCCGAGCTCCGCGACGCGCTCACGAACCGCGCCCTGCCGGTCGAGAACCGCGAGGCCCTGGTCCGCGACATCCTCGGGGAGCGTGCCCACGCGATGACGATCACCGGCCTGTCGCTCCTGATCGAGGCGGGCCGGACCCGCGAGCTGTCGAAGATCGCGGACGGCGTCGTCGCGATCGCGGCCGAGCGCCGCGAGCTGGCGGTCGCCGAGGTGCGCGCCGCCGTGCCGCTCTCGGACCGGCAGCGCGCCCGGCTGGAGGAAGCGCTGTCCCGCGCCACCGGGCGCAAGGTCGAGGTCAAGGTGGTCCTCGATCCCACCGTCGTCGGCGGCGTGGTGGCGCGCGTCGGCGACCTCGTCTTCGACGGCTCCGTCGCGAGCCGCCTGGACGAGGCGAAGCAGGCACTCGGGAGCTGAGAGCGATGGCATCGGAAACGATCGACCCCGCACGGATCGTCGAGGCGCTCCGCCGCAACGTCGAGAGCTGGTCGCCCGGCGTCGAGCGCGAGGAGGTCGGCCGGGTGATCGAGTCCGGCGACGGGATCGCTCGTGTCGCCGGCCTGCCGAGCGCGATGGCGAACGAGCTGCTCGAGTTCCCGGGCGGGCTGTTCGGCCTCGCGTTCAACCTCGACGAGGCCGAGATCGGCTGCATCCTGTTCGGCGACGCCTCCGTGATCGAGGAGGGCGATCCGGTCAAGCAGACTCGCACGGTCCTGTCGGTCCCGGTCGGCGACGCGTTCCTCGGCCGCGTGGTCGACGGCCTCGGACGCCCGCTCGACGACCTGGGCCCGATCGCGGCCGACGCCTCACGCGCCCTGGAGCTCCAGGCGCCGAACGTCGTATCGCGCCAGCCGGTGAAGGAGCCGCTGTACACGGGCATCACGGCGATCGACTCGATGACCGCGATCGGCCGGGGCCAGCGTCAGCTGATCATCGGCGACCGGCAGACCGGGAAGACCGCGGTCGCGCTGGACACGATCATCAACCAGAAGCAGTACTGGGGCACGCCCCGGGCCGTGAAGTGCATCTACGTCGCGATCGGCCAGAAAGCCTCGACCGTGGCCGAGGTGGTCGACACCCTGCGCGAGAACGGCGCCCTGGAGTACACGGTCGTCGTGAACGCGAGCGCCGCCGACCCGGCGCCGTTCCAGTACGTGGCCCCGTACGCCGGCGCCGCGATCGGCTCGCACTGGATGTACCAGGGCGACTCCGTGCTGATCGTCTACGACGACCTCTCGAAGCAAGCGGTCGCGTACCGTGAGATCTCGCTGCTGTTGCGCCGTCCGCCCGGCCGCGAGGCCTATCCCGGCGATGTGTTCTACCTGCACTCCCGGTTGCTCGAGCGCGCGGCGAAGCTGTCCGAGGAGCTCGGGGGCGGCTCGATGACGGCGTTGCCGATCATCGAGACGAAGGGCGGCGACATCTCGGCCTACATCCCCACGAACGTGATCTCGATCACCGACGGGCAGCTCTTCCTTGAGTCCGAGCTGTTCTTCGCCGGGGTCCGCCCGGCGATCAACGTCGGCGTCTCGGTGTCCCGCGTGGGCGGCGCGGCGCAGATCAAGGCGATGAAGGCCGTGGCCGGACGTCTGCGCCTCGACCTCGCTCAGTATCGGGCGCTCGAGGCGTTCGCCCAGTTCGGCTCCGAGCTGGACAGGGCCTCGCAGCAGCAGCTCGCGCGCGGCTCGCGGGTGGTCGAGATCCTGAAGCAGCCGCAGTTCCAGCCGCAGCCGGTCGAGCGCGAGGTGGTCGCGATCTGGACCGTCACGAACGGCCACCTCGACGATTACCCCGTCGAGGACGCCCGGCGGTTCGTGGACGGCTTCCTGACGTTCGTCGAGGCCCGGCACCCGGAGGTGTTCGGGGGGATCCGCGACGCGGGCACGTTGGACGACGACGCCCTCGGCACGCTCGACGCGGCGGTGCGCGACTACGCGCAGACGTTCGTGGCCACCGGGGCCGACGAGGGCTCCGGGTCGGGCCCGGGCCGCACGACGGCGAAGGACGAGGTGCGTGAGGACATCGGCTGGGACCGGATGTCCTCGGCCGAGGACGACGACTCCGAGGCCACCACCGAGCCGGCGCCCGACGCCGACGAGGCGCCCGCCGGCTAGGGATGGGTGCGCAGCTCCGCGTCGTCCGCCGGCGGATCCGGTCGGTCCAGTCGACGAAGAAGATCACGCGCGCGATGGAGCTGATCGCGTCCTCGCGGATCGTTCGGGCACAGCAGCGCGTCGAGGCCTCGCGGCCGTACGCGATCCAGCTGACCGCCGCGATGGAGGACGTCGCCCGCAACGCGGCCGGCGCGCTCAACCACCCGCTCCTGGAGGCCCGGCCGCAGCCGGCGCGCGCCGGCGTGTTGATCGTGACCTCGGACCGAGGCCTGGCCGGCGCGTACAACGCGAACGTCCTGAAGATCGGCGAGGAACTGTTGCGCAGCGTGCGGGGCCGCGGCCTCGAGCCGGTCCTGTACGTGATCGGCAAGAAGGGGGTTGGCTACTTCCGCTTCCGCGGCGTGCCGGCCCGGGCCAGCTGGCAGGGCTTCAGCGAGGTGCCGCCGTACGAGAAGGCCGAGGAGATCGGCCGTGCGCTGATCGCCGACTTCGCCGCCGGCGAGATCGATGAGCTGCATTGCGCGTATACCGACTTCCGCTCCGCGTTCACCCTGCGGGCCACGTCGCAGCGGTTCCTGCCGATCGCGCCCGACGAGGTCGGCGGTCCGGCCGCCGGCGTCGTGCCGCCCGAGTACCTGTTCGAGCCCGAGCCCGAACGGATCTTGGACCACCTGCTGCCCCAGTACCTGATCACGAAGGTCTACGCGGCGCTGCTGGAGTCGGCGGCCTCGGAGAACGCGGCACGCCGCCGCGCGATGAAGGCGGCCACGGACAACGCCGAGGAGCTGATCAAGATCCTCACCCGGCAGGCCAACCGTGCTCGCCAGGACGAGATCACGACCGAGATCATGGAGATCGTCGGCGGCGCCGAAGCGCTCGCCGCGGAGAAGGGATGACGATGGCCGCAACGACGCAGGAGCAGAAGCACGCGGACGGCCGGGTCGTCCGGGTGATCGGCCCGGTGGTGGACGTCGAGTTCCCCCCGAAGGGCCTTCCGGAGATCAACACGGCACTCACGGTCGACATCACGCTCGGCGACACGACCACCATGATCACCTGCGAGGTCGCGCAGCACATCGGCGACTCGACGATCCGCGCGATCGCGCTGAAGCCGACCGACGGGCTCGTGCGCGGCACGAAGGTCGTCAACACCGGCCAGCCGATCACGGTCCCGGTCGGCGAAGGGGTGCTCGGCCACGTCTACAACGTGCTGGGCGAGCCGCTGGACGCCGACCCCGACTCGATCACGTCGGCGGACCGCTGGGCGATCCACCGGGAGGCGCCGCCGTTCGCGGACCTCGAGCCGAAGAAGATCATGCTCGAGACCGGCATCAAGGTGATCGACCTGCTCGAGCCCTACGTGCAGGGCGGCAAGATCGGGATGTTCGGCGGCGCGGGTGTGGGCAAGACCGTGATCATCCAGGAGATGATCCGCCGGCAGGCCGAGCAGCACGGCGGCGTCTCGGTGTTCGCCGGCGTGGGGGAGCGCACGCGCGAGGGGAACGACCTGTTCCTGGACATGACCGAGTCCGGCGTGATCGAGAAGACCGCGCTCGTCTTCGGCCAGATGGACGAGCCGCCCGGCGTCCGGCTGCGTGTGGCGCTGTCGGCGCTGACGATGGCCGAGTACTTCCGCGACGTGGAGCACAAGGACGTCCTGCTGTTCGTGGACAACATCTTCCGGTTCACGCAGGCAGGCTCGGAGGTCTCGACGCTGCTCGGCCGGATGCCGAGCGCGGTGGGCTACCAGCCGAACCTCGCCGGCGAGATGGGCGACCTGCAGGAGCGGATCACCTCGGCCGGCGGCCGGTCGATCACGTCGCTGCAGGCGATCTACGTGCCGGCCGACGACATCACCGACCCGGCACCGCACGCGGCGTTCGCGCACCTGGACGCGACGACGGTGCTGAGCCGCGACATCGCCGCCCTGGGGATCTATCCGGCGGTCGACCCGCTCGACTCGACCAGCCGGATCCTGGACCCGCGCTACGTCGGCGAGGACCATTACGCGGTCGCGCGGCGCGTGCAGGAGATCCTGCAGCGCTACAAGGACCTGCAGGACATCATCGCGATCCTCGGGATCGACGAGCTGTCCGAGGAGGACAAGGTCGTCGTCACGCGGGCCCGCAAGATCCAGCGGTTCCTCTCGCAGCCGTTCTTCGTGGCCGAGCAGTTCACCGGCATCCCGGGCAAGTACACGCCGATCGACGAGACGATCGCGTCGTTCCGGGGCCTCTGCGAGGGCGAGTACGACCACCTGCCCGAGCAGGCGTTCTTCCTGGTGGGCGGGATCGAGGAGGCCGTCGAACAGGCCAAGCGCCTGGAGGCCGCGTGAGCTTCGAGGCTCACGTCGTCACGCCCGAGCGGGAGGTCTGGGCCGGTCCGGTCCAGCAGGTGGTCGCGCGCGGCGTCGACGGCGTCGTCGGGATCCTGAACGGCCACGCTCCACTGTTGGTCCAGCTCGCGATCGGGCCCCTGCGACTCGAGCTCCCGGACGGGACATGGCGGGCGGCGATCGTGGACGGCGGCTTCCTCCATGTGACCAGCACCGGCGGCGAGACCCGCGCGGACGTCCTGGCCACGCAGGCCGAGCTGGCCGAGGAGATCGACGTCGAGGCGGCGCGCCGCCGGCTCGAGGAGCTCCGGGCGGCCGAGGACGACGACGAGGTCGCCCAGGCCGAGGCCGCGAAGGCCCTGGCCCGCATCGAACTCGCGGGCTGATCCCCCGGAGCCGTCGCCGTGGCCTACCATCCTTCCGTGGACCGCCTCCTCGTGACCGGGGGCGCGCGTCTCGCCGGCACCGTTCGGGTCTCCGGCGCGAAGAACTCCGCGCTCAAGCTGATGGCCGCGTCGCTCTTGGCGCCCGGCGTCAGCATGGTGCGCAACGTCCCGCGGATCCGGGACTCCGAGGTGATGGCCGACCTCCTGCGGCACGTCGGCATCGGCGTCACGCTCGCCGATGGGATCGCGACCCTCGACGCGACGAGGATCGCCGACGTCGAGGAGCCGGACGAACTCGCCGGGCAGATCCGGGCATCGATCGTCATGCTCGGGCCGCTCCTGGCGCGCACCGGGCGCGCCCGGGTGGCGTTGCCCGGTGGCGACAACATCGGCGCCCGGACCGTGGAGCTGCACGTGCGTGGGCTCGAGCGGATGGGCGCCACGGTCCTGTCCGAGCACGGCGTGCTGATCGCCGACGCGCCCGCGCTCCGCGGCGCCTCGATCACGCTCGACTATCCGAGCGTGACCGCCACCGAGAACCTCCTGCTGGCCGCGGTCTTGGCCCGCGGAACCACCGTGCTGGACAACGCCGCGCGCGAGCCGGAGATCGCCGACCTCGCGGAGTTCCTGCGATCGATGGGGGCGGACCTGGAGGGGGCCGGAACCAGCACGATCCGGATCACCGGCGTTCCCGACCTCCGTCCCGCCGAGCATGCGGCGATCCCGGACCGGATCGAGGTCGGGACGTGGGCGGCCGCCGCGGTGGCCACGCTCGGCGATGTGCGGATCGCGAACGCCCGCCCGGCGCACCTCGAGCTGTTCCTGACGAAGCTCGCCGACGCCGGCGCCGAGGTCACGATCGACGACGATGGCCTCCGGGTGCGCCAGCCGGTCCGAGCCAGGTCGATGGATCTCGTCACCCTTCCCCATCCGGGGATCGCGACCGACTTCCAGCCGATCCTGCTCGCGATGCTCGCCACCGCCGACGGCACGAGCATCGTGACGGAGAACGTGTTCGAGGCGCGGTTCCTCTACGTCGACGAACTGCGTCGGATGGGTGCGGACATCCGCACCGAAGGCCACCACGCGGTGATCCGCGGCGTGCCGCGCCTGTCGGCGGCGCCGGTCCGCGCCCTGGACATCCGCGCCGGCGCCGCGATGGTGATCGCCGCCCTGACCGCCGAGGGCGTCACGCGGATCGACGACGTGCACCATCTCGACCGCGGCTACGAGGACCTCGAGCGCAAGCTCACGACCCTGGGCGCCGACGTGCGACGCGACGGCAACCCCGTCGTCGTGCCCGATCCCGCGGAGACGCGGTGATCGCCCTCCCACCGCCGCCGGACGCGACGGCGGGCAACGGCTCCGCGGCGACCGGCAGCCGGCACGGTCCGGGCGGTCTCGCAGCCGTCGCGTGGAGCGTCTGGGAGGCGCTCGGGCTGTTCCTCGTCGGCAACCTCGCGCTCGGCGAGGTCTTGGTCGCGGGCCTCGTCCTGCTGGTGCTCGGCGTGCAGCCGAACGAGGACATCGCCGGCCTGCCCACGATCGTCGCCACGATCGCCGCCGATCTCGCGTTCCTGGCCGTGATCGCCCTGTGGTTCCGGTGGCGCTATCCGGACGCGATCCGCCGGATCGGCGTCGTGTTCGGGGGCCGAGGCGCGCGCGACGCGGCGTTCGGGTTCGTGGGCGGGCTCCTGCTGTACGCCGCGGTCGCGGTGGTGATCGGCGTGCCGCTGCTGTGGCTGTTCCGAAGCGTGTTCGGCTCACAGGTGAGTCAGCCCGAGCAGATCGCGACCGACATCTCTGCCGGCGCGAAGGTCCTGGCGGTCCTGAGCGCCGTCGTGATCGCCCCGATCACCGAGGAGCTCTACTTCCGCGGGATCCTGTACCGCAGCGTCCGGGACCGGCGGGGCGTCGCGCTCGGTGTGCTGGTGCAGGCGCTGATCTTCGGCGCGGTCCACGCGCCGGCCGCGCCCTGGCGCGACGTGCTCTTCCTGCAGACCCTGATGTGCTTCACGGGCGCCGGGCTCGCGTTGCTGTACGAGCGGCGCGCGAACCTCGTCGCGAGCGTGGCCGCCCATATGGCGTTCAACATCGTGGGCGTGATCGCGATCTTCCACGGGGGCTGAGGCCGCCCGCGTATCCTGTCGCCGCGGATGGATCGGAGGGGCAGATGCCGGAGTTCGCGACGCAGCCATGGTTCGACGAGTTCGTCGTGCGGATCAACGCCTCCGGCGAGTACCGGATCGCGGCCGCGGATTGGGAGGGCGACATCGCGTTCCTGATCGAGGCCGAGCCCGACAAGCACGTGCCGCAGGATGTCTGGGGCTACCTGGACCTGTGGCACGGCGCCTGCCGGCGCGGCGGGGTCGTGACCCGGGCCGACGGCGAGAACGCCGCCTACCTGCTGGCCGCCCCGTACACGCGCTGGAAGGACGTCGTCCGGGGCGACCTCGATCCGGTGAAGGGCATGATGCAGGGCAAGCTCAAGGTCCGCGGCGACCTGCCCACGATCATCCGGTACGTCCGGGCGGCCGAGGAACTCGTCCGGCTGACCGGCGAGGTCGACACGACCTTCCCCGACGAGCCCTAGATGCGGGCGGTCATCGCCGACGGACCAGGTCGGGTGCGGGTCGCCGAGGTCCCGGACGCCACGCTCCGCGAACCCGGGGACGCCGTCGTGCGCGTGACGCGGTCGGCGATCTGCGGCAGCGACCTGCACTTCCTGCACGGGAAGGCGCCGATCGAGCCCGGGGAGGTGCTCGGGCACGAGGCGGTCGGGGTCGTCGAGGCGCTCGGCGCCGACGTCCGCAACTTCCGGCCGGGCGATCGCGTCGTGGTCGCCTTCGACATCGCGTGCGGCGCGTGCTGGTTCTGCGAGCGCGGCCAGACGTCGCTCTGCGAGGACTTCCGCAACCTCGGGGCCGGCGCCTTCGGGGGCGGGCTGCCCGGCGCACAGGCGGACCTCGTCACGATCCCGGTGGCCGACGTGAACCTGCTGGCCGTTCCCGAGGACGTCGACGACGAGCACGCGCTGTTCGTCGGCGACGTGCTGACGACCGGCCTCTACGCGGCCTCGCTCGCGCCGGTCGGGCCGGGAACCACCGTCGCGGTGATCGGTGTCGGCCCGGTCGGCGCCTTCGCGATCCAGGCGGCGCGGGCGATGGGCGCGGAGGTCTTCGGGGTCGACCGGGAGCCCGCGCGGCTCGCGCTCGCCGGCGCGGCCGGCGCCGAGCCGATCGACGCCACGGCCGTGCATGCGCCGATGACGATCGCGGCGCGCACCGGCGACCGTGGTGCCGACGTCGTGATCGAGGCGGTCGGCGCGCCGGACGCGTACGCCGCCGCCGTGGAGTCGGTCCGCCGCGGCGGCGTCGTCGTCGTGGTCGGGATGTACGCGGGCGAGACGGTCGAACTGCAGCTGGGCGTGACCTGGGCGCGGGCGATCACGCTGCGGTTCGCGGGGATCTGCCCGGTCCATGCCTGGTGGGAGCGGGCGATGGAGGGGGTGCGCGACGGGACCTTCGACCCGATGCCGTTGATCAGCCACCGGCTGTCGCTGGCCGATGCGGCCGAGGGCTACGGCCTGTTCGACCGTCGCGAGGCGACGAAGGTCGTGCTGGTGCCGTGAGCGTCACGTTCCGCCGCGACGACCCGGTCGGTCTCGTCGCGATCGTCGGGGACCTCCTGGCGGCGAACCTCGAGCGCGATCCGGCCCGCCGCCGGCTGCTCCGAGAGGAGCGATCGGTCCTGCGGGCGACCGACGCCGGCGTGAGCGTCACGGTGCGGTGCTCGCCCTCCGGTGTCGTGGTCGCCGCCGGCGAAGACCCCGACGCGCGGATCGTGGTCGTTGCCGACGCCGCACGCCTGCTGGAGCTGGCGGCGGCGCCGCTCCGGTTCGGGCTGCCGGATCCGTTGCGACCGGAGGGTCGGGCCGTGCTGACCGCCCTGCTGACACGTCGTGCGCGCGTGCACGGGCTCGTGCTCCGGCTGCCCGCGGTCCGCCGACTTACGATGCTCCTGTCGGCTCGCTGAGCGGAAGGAGGGGACATCGCCATCGACGCGCCCGCGCGGCCGGTCGCTTCCCCGCCGCCGGGTGGGGCGAGGCGCCGGTGGATCCCGGTGCTGCTCGTGGTCGCGGTCCTGCTCTTCGTGGCCGGCGGCGCCGACCTGATCGCCCACGCGATCGCGGGTCCGCCGGTGGAGGTCGCCGGCGCGACGGTGCATCCGGGTTCAGGCTGGACCGTGATCCGGCGGGGAGATCAGGGGGTCCTGCATCGTCTCGTCCTCGCGCGCGGCGCCGAAGCGCTCGACGTGACGGCGATCGACGGGTACGACGGGAACGCCGAGGATCTGGCCCGGCGGTACGAGACGAGCGTCCTCGCCGGGCAGCTCGATCAGCTCTCGGTGGGGGACCCCGAGGCGGGCCACTTGGACGACGGAACCCCCACCGTGCGGTTCCCCTACATCGGGATTACGCACGACGGCGTGGCCGTGGAGGGCCTCGTGACCACGGCCGTGGGCTCCGGCGGGACCGGCGTGGTCTTCGACGGGTTCGCGCCGA
>Ga0187785_10000277_pt1 | contig 19525 bp, 17 predicted proteins | sample 0815_BV2_4_20_MG_FD_132466 | JGI IMG/M metagenome (GOLD analysis project Ga0187785, IMG submission 132466) | Tropical peat soil microbial communities from peatlands in Department of Meta, Colombia - 0815_BV2_4_20_MG | ecosystem: Environmental > Terrestrial > Soil > Wetlands > Peat | place...
CGGCGCCAGCGGCGACGCCAGCGTCCCGCACGTGCACTTCTGCTACTTCACGGCCGACGGCGAGGCGGTCGACCCGATGGAGGCGCTGATCGGCTGGCTCCGGATGGCGGAGTCCCGGCTCACGGAGCACGCGAAGCATCCCGAGGAGAAGGCTCCGCCACCGATCGTTGGCAGGGGCTGGACCCTCGATTCGATCGATCGGCTGCTGACGCCTTCGGCGGAGGTGACCTCGACCCCGACCCTCCCCGCGTCCGGCCCGCCGCTGGATGCGCTCGCGATCGGCGTCGCGATCGCGATGATCGGGACGGTCACGCAGCGGACGTCGTTTCAGCGGGGGTCCAGGAGCGGGGGATGGACGATCACCTGGGCTCGGCGCGAGCCGTCGACGCGGTGGGCTCCGCTGCGGGGCGTCGCCTCGGTCGCGACGCTCGAGCGGCTCCGGCGTCGCCGTGACCCGTCGCCATCCGACGCCGGACCACCGCCGAGCGCGCCGGTTCCGGTCGCCGTGCGACTGCCGACCTACGACGCGGAGGGCTGGACCACCTGGTCCGAGGACCGCTGATCAGCCGGCGGGGTCGCCGCGGGTCGCGTCTTCCTGGAGGTCCTCGACGTCGTCGTCGGTCACCGCGAACGCGCCGGACTCCACCGCGTCGACGACGGCCTTCGCCCGGGCCTCGTCTCCGGCGCGCACCCACAGGTAGCTCGCCCCGGTGGGATAGGCCGTGGCGTCGACCGCGCCCTTGTCCAGCACGGAGATCCCCTCGGCCTCCAGACGGCCCTTCATCAGCTCCGCGGCGACCGGGTCGCCCGTGGCATAGATGCGCACCAGCTCGTCCATGGGCCCCATGCTCCCACGGCCGGGCCCGGACGGCGCGCCGCTACCCGTCGCGCGTGCCGCGGCGCAGCAGGAAGGGCCCGAAGACGACCAGCAGGATCAGGAACGCCACGGCCGCCAGCGGAACGGCGCTCGCGAGCCGGAGCCCGCCGATCTGCTCGTCCCCGAGCTTCTTCAGCTTCGCGAGGTCGGCATCGTTGAGGGTGGCCGGCGTCGCCGTGATCGTCCCGTCGCTGCCCGGAACCCCACCGCTCGCCGTGCCGGCGCCGGATCCGGACCCGCCGGTCGTCCCGCCCGATCCGTTCGTCGATCCGGTGCCTCCGGAGCCGGGGACGCCCGATCCGGTCGAGCCCCCGCCGGTTCCGCCGGCCGAACCTCCGCCGGTCGATGCCGACCATGGGACGGAGCCGACCAGGTTGTTGCCGCCCTCACTTTGGAAGGCGCCGGTCAGCGTCGGGTTCGGGCATGCGGCACCGGTCAGGGTGGGAGGCGCCGGCGCCCCCGGGATCTTCTGTTCGGCGTCGAAGGCGAACTGGACCAGCTCCTTGGGCATCGGCGAGTAGCCGAGGCGCGCGGCGGCTTGCTGCCCCGTGCACGCGAGGTAGAGGATGAACTGCCCCAACACCGATCCCTTGTCCGTCGAGATGCTGCTGTCCGTCGGGACGATCAGGTAGGAGTACGACGAGATCGGGTAGGCCCACCGCTCCGGGGCGCTGTAGACGTCCGAAAGGTCCTGGGTCGAGTCGCTGTGGAGTTTCGCGTGCTGCAGCGCGATCGCGACGTTCGCCGCGGTGGGGAGCGTGAAGTTGCCGCTGTGGTTCTTCACGGCAACGACGGGGAAGTTGCGGCTCACCGCGTACGCCGCCTCCAGGTAGCCGATCGCCCCGTTCCCGAGGCCCGGGTTCGCGATGTAGTTCGCGATGCCGTCGGACCCGCGCTGGCCGATGCCGCTCTGCAAGCAGCCGGGCTGGCCGTAGGGCCAGAACGAGGTGTACGGCTGGTAGGCCTGGTGGCACCCGCTCAGGAACGCGCGCCAGGCGGACCCGTCGACGGCGTTGATGAAGGCCGAGAACTGCGCGGATGTGCCGGAGCCGTCGGAGCGCACCAGCACCTTGATCGGGAGGTTCGGCAACGGCTTGCCGTAGTCCGCCTCGATCCGATGGTCGGACCAATTCGTGATCTTGCCGGTGAAGATGGCGGCGATCGTGGGAGGCGTGAGACGGAGGTCGCGGATCTGCTGCCCCGACGGCGCTGTGAGGTTGTACATCATCGACGTCCCGCCAGCGACGTCGGGGAGGTACACGTAGGAGCGCTGCACCGGGGGGTCGGGCGGAACCTGGAACGGGATCTCGGAGGCAGCGAAGTCCACGGTCCCCGCGGCGAAGAACTGGCGGCCCGTCGTCGAGCCGACCCCCTGGTAGTTGACCTGGAGGCCGAAGCGGTACACGTCGGCCCGCCACTGGTCGATCGCGATCTGTGACCAGGTCGAACCGGCGCCCAGGATCGCCGGGCCCGTCGCCTGTGCCGGCGAGAGGAACAGCATCTGCGAGCCGATCGCTAGGGCAAGCGACGCGACGAACGCGAGGAGGCGCCTCATCCGAACCGCCCGTGCACGTAATCCGCGGTTCGCGGATCGCTCGGGTCGTTGAAGATCCGTTCGGTCGTGTCGGACTCCACGATGCCGCCCGGCTGCCCCTCCTCCACGTTGAAGAAGGCGCATCTGTCCGAGATGCGCTGTGCCTGTTGCATGTTGTGCGTGACGATCACGATCGTGATCGAGGTGGCGAGGTGGCGCATCGTCTCCTCGATCCGCCGCGTCGACGTGGGGTCAAGCGCGGAGCACGGCTCGTCCATCAGGAGCACCTGCGGCTCGACCGCGAGCGAGCGGGCGATGCAGAGGCGCTGTTGTTGCCCGCCGGATAGCGTGCCGCCGGGGCGGTCGAGCCGATCCTTGACCTCGTTCCACAAACCGGCTCGGTGCAAGCTCTCCTCGACGACCGCATCGGGGTCCTTCGCCTTGATCCCGCACAGCTTCAGGCCGGACAGGACGTTGCCGGAGATCGTCATCGCCGGGAAGGGATTGGGCTTCTGGAAGACCATGCCGATCCTGCGACGCACGTCCGTTGCCCGCACCTCCGCACCGTAGATGTCCTGTCCGTTCAGCTCGATCGAGCCGGCCAGGGAAGCGCCGGGGACCAGCTCGTGCATCCGGTTCAGGATCCGTAGGAAGGTCGACTTGCCGCAGCCGGAGGGACCGATCAGGGCGGTGATCGCACGTGGCGACATGCTCAGCGAGATGCCCCCCAGGACGTGGTGGTCGCCGAACCATGCGTGGACATCCTGCGCGACGAGGGACGCGGGCGCCGACCCGTCGCCGAGCGTCGCATCGATCAGGTTCTGGATCTGGGCCATGGCGAACGCTTCCTCCGTCGTGGTTCCGATCTACCGCCGCCGCCGGTCGCCCTGCAGCCGCGCCAGCACGAACAGGATCAGGACCAGCGCGAGCAGGACGAACGCGAACACCCAGGCCCGATCCACATCCGCGGTCTGGGACGAACCGAACAGCTGGAACGAGGACAGCGACAGCGCCGACTGGGCGCCCGAGAAGGGGTTGAAGTTCAGCGTCGCGCTGCCGAACGCAGTCATGATCAACGGGGCCGTCTCGCCGATCACTCGCGCCACGCCGAGGATCGTCGCCGTGACGATCCCGATCCTCGCGGTCGGCAGGATCACCCCCCAGGTCGTCCGCCACTCAGGTGCCCCCATCGCGAACGACGCCTCGCGGAGACCGCCGGGCACGAGCCGCAAGACCACCTCGCACGTGCGCGTGACGGTCGGGAGCATCAGGATCGACAGGGCCAGCGCAGCCGCGAACCCCGAGAAGCCGGCGCCGTTCGCGACCAGGACCGTGTAGATGAACAGGCCGGCGACGATCGACGGCACGCCGCTCATCGCGTCGACGAACACCCGTGTCGGGCGCGCGAGACGGCCCTTCACCTCGTTGAGGTAGACGGCCGTCAGCACGCCGAGCGGCACGCTGATCAGCATCGCGATCCCCACCTGCTCGAGCGTTCCGACGATCGCCTGCAGCCCGCCGGTTTCCGTGGCGGGCGACTCAGGGCCGACGCTTGCCATCGTGGTCGTGAAGAAGGACAGACGCAGGAACCGCAGGCCTTTGAGCGTCACGTACCCGAGGATCAGGGCGAGCGGCACGATGATCGCGATCGCGGCCACCGTGATGACCGAGGCCATCGTCCGGTCTCGAGCGGCGGGCCGGCCCTCCGTGGCGGCCACGGCCGTGAAGTACATCAAGAAGTTGAGCGCCGCCCAGAGCATCAGGAAGCCGGGGAGGCCGCTCAGCGGGAGGATCTGTGAGTACAGCAGCCAGGTCAGCGCCAGCGACGAGACGGCGCAGCCGACGACCATCGCCGCGTCCCGCCGGTGGAAGCTCGTGGGTCGGCGCCGGACGGGGATCGCGTCGTGCGCGACCACCGCGAGCGTGGGTGCCGGCGGCGCGCCCATCAGATCTCGACCCCGGCGCCCGAGCGCGAGCGCGCGATCACGGTCGCCGCTCCGAGGTTGACCAGGAGCGTGACGACGAACAGCACGAATCCGGCGGCGAGGAGGGCCGAGAGCGCGAGGCCGCTCGATTCCCCGAAGTTGTTCGCGATCAGCGGGGCGACGGGGATCGCGCCAGCCTCGATCACGTTCGCGCGGATCGCGAACAACGGGCTGACGATCAGCAGGATCGCGATCGTCTCACCCAGCGCGCGGCCGAGACCGAGCATCGAGCCGCCGATGATGCCGCTGCGCCCGAACGGCAGCACGACGGCCCGGATCATGCCCCAACGGGTGCCGCCGAGCGCGAGCGCGCCCTCCTTCTCGCCGGGCGGGACCTGGGAGAAGACCTCGCGGACCACCGACGTCACGATCGGCACGACCATCAAGGACACGACCACGCCGGCCACGAAGGCGGAGGGGCCGTAGATCGGAGCATTCGTCGTGGGCTTGAAGATCGGGAGGAAGCCCAGGTATCTCCCGAGCCACTCCGAGATGCCGATCATCCGCGGCCGCAGGTACGCCGCTCCCCACATGCCGTAGATCAGCGACGGCACGGCCGCCAGCAGGTCGATCAGCGATGTGAGCGCTCGCCGGAGCCGCCTGGGCGCGAACTCGGTCACGAACAGCGCCGCGGCGACCGACAGCGGAACCGCGATCACGAGCGCGATCAGCGCGACAACCACGGTCCAGTACAGGAGGGCGGCCACGCCGAACTCGTTCCCGCGAGGCGGCGGGTTCCAGACCTGGGTGGTGAAGAACTTCAGCCCCTGATCTTTCAGCGCCGGCAGGCCTTTCGTGAACAGGAACCCCCCGATCAAGACCAGGATGATCAACGTCAGCCCCCCCGCGCAGGCCGCGGCCCGGCGGAACATCCGGTCGGCGGGCGTCCGGACGACCACCACCTTGCGGGGCGTGGGAGGCACGTTGGCGGCCGGAGCTCGTTCCTTGGTCGTCGACATCCGAAAGAGGCGCTGTGCTGCGCTCCGACAGAGCGTGGGGAGCTTGGGTGAACGGACGGTGAACGGTCCAGGGCGCGTGGGGGAAGAGTGGCCGCCCCGCCCCCTCGACCGTTGACGGTTGCCACGTCCGGAACGGACCCTTCACCCGTGATGCGGACCCGTCGCGGGATCGCCTTGGTCATCGTGCCCATCTGCCTGACGCTCGCGGTGCTCGTGGGGCTCCCCGGCGCGGCGATCGGGGCAGGTCATCCCAGCGTCTCGATCTCCCCGCGGGCCGGTCTCCTGGACTTCACCGGGGACGGCCAGTACGTGACGGTGAGCTGGCGGGGGTTTCCCCGTGATTCGGTCCTCTACCTTCGGGAGTGCGTCCGGGGCGCGACCGATCCGTTGTCGCAGTGCGCGCAGCCGGGGTTCACGAGCACATGCGGCGACGCCTGCCCGGGCATCCAAACCCTCGGTCTCGTCGACAAGACCGGGGCGGGGAGCGCCGTCGCGCAGGTCGCGATCGGTCTGATCAACGTGAAGCCGAACCTCGATGCGATCGCCGGCAAGACGATCACGTGCGACTTCCAGAACGCATGCTCGTTGTTCATCGGCACGACTCCATCGAACCTCGCAACGATGACGGAGGTCCCCATCTCGTTCGCCACCCCGCCGCTGGCCTGTCCGACGGACGGCTCGCCGCTGACGGCCGAAGGTGGATCGGCGGGGTTCCGTGTCGTCGAGTTCGCATGGTCGGTGAAGGTCTGCGCGGCGCCACTGAACCTATCGCTGGACTACACGCTGCAGCCGGCGGGGACGGCGTTGGACGACTACATCCAGGGTGGGCTCTCGGACGTCGATCTCGCCGTGGTCCCCCAACCGATGGACGCTCCCCAGACCGCCGCGCTCTCTGCGGCCGGTGGATCCGTCGGGTACGCACCGATCGCCGCGTCGGGTCTGGTGTTCGCCTACCGCGTCTTCGACCAGACCAGCGGTCACCAGGTCACCACCTTGACGCTCACGCCGGACCTCCTCGCGAAGATCTTCACCGGGCAGGTCACGCAGTGGTATCTGGACAAGGAGATCGAGAAGCTCAACCCCACGGTCGCGTTCCCCACGTTCATCGCCACGGTCGGCCGCGGCGACGCGAACGAGGACACGCAGCAGATGACCAGCTGGATGTGGGCGAACGCCCGGAAGGCGTGGGTCTCCGGTGGCCGGAGGATGAAGCCCAACCCGTTCGCGTCGGGACCGACCGACCTGCTGCCATCGCTCGGTCAGATCGATCTCGTCACAGGCGCACGCGGTGAGGCACGTGTGATCGCGAAGGGCGACGGAGACGTCGTCTCCACGTCGACGTATGGGTGGATCGGCTACGTCGATTCGTCGTGGGCGGCGAGTTACCAGCTTCCGACCGTCCGGATCAAGTACCCGAACGGGAAGGTGGTCCGTGCCACGCCGAGAACGATCGCGCGCGGGATCGCCGTGATGCGGCCCGACGTGCAGGGGCTCCTGACACCGGCCTACGGACGCCAGGATCCGAAAGCCTGGCCGATCCCGACCGTGAGCTACGCCGCGATCCCGCACGGCGCTGAGCGCACCAAGAACCCGCCCACGCCCGAGAAGCTCGATGCGCTGCGCTCGTTCCTGACCTTCGCGGCCGGAGCCGGGCAGACGTCGCTCCCCCCCGGGTACGTGCCCCTCCCGCCCGCATTGCGACAGCGCACGAAGGTCCTGACGAACCAGATCATGAAGGCGCCGCCCGAGCCGACGCCGCACCCGACCGCAGCTCCGCCACCACCCCCGCCGCCGGTCGTCGCGCCCCCGCCGCCGGTCGTCGCCCCGCCGGCTCCGCCTCCGGCCGCGCCGCCGCCGCCGAGCGTGGCGCCACCGACGAGCTCGATCGCTCCGCAGCAGGTCGTGTACGTCGCCCCGGTTGCCGCGCCGGTCGCGCTCGTCGCCTCGCCGTCTCGGTTGATCCTCCCGGGGCTCGTGTTCGGCGCGATGGCGGCGTTGGCCGTCGGGGTCGTGCTCTTGGGGAGCAGTTTCATCGGCGGGCGATCCGGTCGGGCGCCGAAGGATCAAGGATCGGCCGAAGGGGCGGCATCGTGAGGACGATGCAGGAACCCGAGACGACGTTCGATCTCACCGCGGCGGAGCCGGTCGCGACCGCGGCAGCCCGTCCTCGAGGCCGGGTGATCCGCGTGGCCGGTGTATGCCTGATCGCGGTCGCTGTGGTGATCGGACTGTTCCTCGTCTACCTCTTCGGAGCGTCGAGGATCATCGAGGAACGGAGCCAGCGGATGTTGCTGCCCGAGTTCCGCTCGCTGACCCAGCAGGGCCCCGCCACGACCACGGATTGGCGGCCGGCGCCTGGGCAGCCCGTAGCACTGCTCTCGATCCCGAAGATCGGCCTCGAAGAGATCGTGGTCGAAGGCACCTCAGCCTCGGCGCTCACGCAGGGACCCGGGCACCTTCGCGAGAGCCCCGTGCCGGGCAGGCCGGGCAACAGCGTGATCGCGGGCCGCAGGACCACCTTCGGAGCCCCGTTCCGGAACCTCGACGTGATGCGCGCGGGCGACGAGATCCACGTGATCACGGGCCAGGGAGCGTTCACCTACAAGGTCACCTCGATCGGGTCCGTGATGCCCGGTCAGGTCGATCCGATCTCGCCGTCGGCGAAGGATCAGCTCACCTTGGTCACCTCCGCGCCCGCGTATACGGCCCGGGGACGGCTCGTCGTGGTGGCGGAGCTCACCTCGGATCCTGCTCCCGGTCCGGCCCTGACGACGCAAGTGATCCCGAGCGACGAAACCGGTCTCGCCGGCCAGCCGGCGAAGGCGGGATGGCTCCTCCTGCTCATCGAGGCTGCGGCCGCCGTCGCGCTGGGTGCCGTGTGGTTCAGCCGACGCATCTCGACACGCGTGGCGGTCTTCCTCGCGACGCCGCTCGTGCTCGCGTTGCTCTGGGCGACGTTCGGTATCACGGCCCGACTCCTTCCGGCCACCCTCTGAGCAGCCTCGTTACCCGTGATTCAGGAGCCGTTCACCTTTCCGTTCCCTGCTCGACGCCGCGGCGACGGATAGGACTGGAAACCTCCACGGCGGTCGCCGGGCGGGGTGTCCGGCCGCTCGAAAGGGGGACCTGCGTATGCGCAGATCCGTACTCGGTGCGATCACGGGCGTGGGTATCGCTCTCGCGTTCGTGTTCGGATCGAATGGGATCGCGGTGGCGGCGTCGAACGTCGACACGACCCGCGTTTCGCAGACCATCACGGGGGTTGGATCGGACACGTTGTACGAGGTCCAGAACGATCTGGACCAGGTCTACAACGAGGCGGTGGGATGCGCGATCATCCCGTCGGCCGGCACCGCGTTTTCGAACTACCAAGAGCTGTGCTTCAACCCGGACGACACGTCGGGAACGACGCCCGGTGACCCCGGGATCCTGCCGTATGGTGGCAACATCGTCCTGAAGGGCAACCTGTACCACGACCGTGCGATCGAGGCCTACCCTGTCGGTTCGGGGAGCGGGACGAAGGTCCTGAGCCAGTACACGTCCGGCCTGACGGCGCTTTCGTCGGACTTCGCTCGTGCCTCGTCGAAGCAGACCTACGCGGTGGCGAACTTCACCGCGTACGGTGTGGCGTACGGTCGCGACGGTGCCGGGTACTGGGTGGGCCGCGATAACAAGCTGGTCGCCCACTCCAAGGCCGGCGTTCCGACCCCCAACGCCACGCTCCCGCGGCTGAAGGGCGCGTTCATCGGCACCGGGGTCGGGAGCAATTGCCTGGTGGACTGGTCGAAGAGCAAGGGCAACTCGATCGGGACGAAATCCGGGGCACCCGGCTCGGGTACGATCGTGATCTTCGGCACGCAGGCGGGATCTGGATCCGGGAAGGACTTCCTTCAGAAGATCGACCCGGCGAACGCAGCGAGCTACACGGATGCGAGCCAGACCCAGAACTGCATCCCGGCGAAGTACAAGGACGGCAACCCGGCCAACGGCGAACACGTCTTGGTCGAGAACCAGGCCCGCCCGATCTGCAGCCAGAAGGGCGGCGTCAAGTCGTTCCAGTCCCGGGCCCTGTACCCGTACGCGTTCCTGCGTTTCGTGCAGAACCACGCGGGCGGTGGCTTCTGCGCCGGCGTCCTCGGGTCCGTCAACGGCATCAAGCCGACGATCGCGTCCATGGCTCGGGTCTCCGGACCGAAGTCGTATCCGCTCGGTTCGTACCGGTACGACTACTTCCTGCTCCCGAACCCGCTCCCGACCGGGTCGTGCACCGGACGGGATGGGGCCACGGTTGGCGGGGTCGACCTCAACAGCCAGAACACCTGGACGGTCAGCTGCGGCTTGACCGCACGTGAGGTCGCGACCCTCGACTACCTGGCTCCGAACAAGGGGTTCCTGTGCCGGACGGACTCGGTCATGAACCCATTGACGAACAAGAACTACCGCACCGAGATCGTGAACACCTTGAAGGCGGACGGCGTCGCGCCGCTCGCGAAGGGTGCGATCGGCGGCAGCTCGTTCACGGGGGCGAGCTACTGCCGGGACGCCGCGGCGACCTGATCCCGGCTCGAGCGTTCGAGGGCCCGGCCGCACCGGCCGGGCCCTCGACGTTCACGCTCCGTTCTCCTGCGCGCCCCCGTCCCGCCGTCTTCTCGTTGCTAGCGTCCTGCGGATGGCCGGAGCCCTGTCGCAGCGTGTCCGCCCTGGTCGGGTCGAGGGGTGGATCGCGGCTGGGGGGGTGCTGGTCGGGTCGGCCCTGTTGATCGCCTTCCTCGCCACACACGATCGCTCCGCGCCGTCGACGACCTTCCCCGTCCCACAGGCGGTGCCGGTCACAGCGGGCGCTCTGCAGCGGGTCGGTGGGGGGCGAGCCACGGGTTGGATCCTGCCCGACGCCTACGCGGGTCCGCGGGACGTCGCGGTGCAACCCTCCGGAACGGTCTGGGTGACGGAGCAGAACAAGGGTGTCGTCGCCGTCCTCTCCCAAGGCAAAGCGGTCAGCTACAAGGTCGACGCGAAGTTCCCGAACTCCGGCACGTTCGCGCTCGCCGCCGGCCCGGGCGGCTCGATGTGGTTCACCGGATATCCCAACGGGAACATCGGGCGGATCCTGCCCGACGGCACCGTGAACTCCTTCGCGTCGGCGGTGGACGCCTCCGGGACGGTGGCGGCGACCCAAGCAGACGACGGTTCGATGTGGATCACCGATGTCAACCTTGGTGTGGTGTTCCGGATCGACGGCGTGGGTCACACCTCGGTGTTCAGCGTTCCAGCACCGAACGGCACGAACCAACGCGTCGCTCCCTACGACATCGCGACGGGAACGAACGGTCGGCTCTGGTTCACGGACCCCCGGACGCGTTCGATCGGTCGGATCGGCGTCGGCGGTACCGAGCCGTCGATCGTGGAGATCCCGACGCAGGATCAGGCCGACCCGCGGAGCATCGCGGTTGGCCGCGACGGCCAGGTGTGGGTGTCGTTCTCGCGAGAGCGGGGCATCGGGCGGCTGGACCAATCCACCGGCGTTGCGCGCATGATGCCCGTCCAGGGGGCCCAGTCGCCGATCAACAACCTCGCGGTCGCCCCGGACGGTTCGTTGTGGGTCACCACCGCGGGGCGCGAGATCCTCCACGTGCGGCCGAACGGCGGGCTGATCGAGCGGATCGAGCTCCCCGGCGACGCGACCGGCGCGGACGGCATCGCGATCGCGCCGGATGGCACCGTCTGGGCAGCCGCAACGGACGCGAACATGGTGGTGGAGATCCGACCCCGTGCCTGACGGGTGCCTTCGTCACGGCACGAGCCTCCCGTCCGGCGCTCCTGGCGGCCTGGTCGGCGGGGCGAGTGAGGTGACCCCGCCGACCGAGACCGCGAGGTTGGGCTAGCGGTCATTCAGCAGCACTCGCCCGGGCAACACGGCTCCATCGCGTCCACCTCCCCTCGAAAGACATCGATGGTGGTCGATACGTTGACGATGATATCGACCGCTGTCAATATGTCCACATGAAGCTGCTCCAGGTGATCGACGAGACCTGCTGCCCGCCGGTGCTCCGCGAGCCGCTCGACGACGAGGCCGCCGAACGCCTCGCCGGGGCGCTCCAGGTCCTGGCCGATCCGTCGCGGCTGCGGCTGCTGAGCCTGATCGCGGCCCACGCGGACGGCGAGGCGTGCGTCTGTGACCTGACGGAGCCACTCGGGCTCTCGCAGCCGACCGTCAGCCATCACCTGAAGGTCCTCACCGACGCCGGGCTCCTCGAACGGGAGCAGCGGGGTCGGTGGGCGTATTTCCGGGTCCGACCAGAGCCGATCGAGCTGCTGCGGGGGGCGCTGGCCGTCCCGCTTGGTGCATGAGATGCATGAGAGGAGTGCAGTGATGAGCGATCTGCAGGAACAGGTCCGGGACCGGTACGCGGCCGCAGCGCGGGCGGTCGCCGAGGGCAAGGCCGCGGACGATCGGAACGAGGCCGGATGTTGCGAGCCGGCCGATGGTTTCGGTCTTCGCTTCTACGACGACGCCGAGCGCGGCAGCCTTCCCGAGGAGGCGGTGCTAGCGAGCCTCGGATGCGGCAACCCGATCGCCGTGGCGGATCTTAACGAGGGCGAGACCGTGCTCGACCTCGGGTCCGGTGGCGGGATCGACGTGCTGCTCTCGGCGAAGCGGGTCGGCCTGAGCGGCCACGTCTACGGGCTGGACATGACCGACGAGATGCTCGAGGTAGCGCGGGCGAACGCCCGGGAGGCGGGCGCGACCAACGTCGAGTTCCTGAAGGGGTACATCGAAGACATCCCCCTCGATGACGCGACGGTCGATGTCGTGATCTCGAACTGCGTGATCAACCTGTCCACCGACAAGCCGAAGGTCCTCGCGGAGATGTTCCGGGTGCTCCGTCCCGGCGGTCGGATCGGCATCAGTGACGTCGTCGCGGACGACCGCCTCTCGTCGCAGGACCGGGCCGACCGGGGGAGTTACGTCGGGTGCATCGCCGGCGCTCTGTCGTTCTCCGAGTACGAGGACGGGCTGGAGCGGGTGGGCTTCGAGGACATCGTGATCCGTCCGACCCACGAAGAAGCAGACGACATGTACGGCGCGATCGTGCGCGCCCGGAAGCCATAGAAGATCCCGTTCGGGGACGGCTTGACCGGCGCCCACATACTCAACTAGTCTTGACTCAATGACTATTGAGCAAGGGTCGGGTTCCCTCGAACTCGGCCGACGGGTCGAGGTCCACGCGGCCCTCGCCGATCCCCATCGCCTCCGCATCGTCGACCTGCTCGGGACGGGGGACTTCGCCCCCTCGGAGCTGGCAGAACTCATCGGGATCCGATCGAACCTGTTCGCCCATCATGTCGCGATCCTCGAGCGCGCCGGTCTCGTCGAACGGATCCCCTCCGCAGGAGACGGCCGTCGCCGATACCTGCGCCTGATCCCCCAGATGCTGGGACCGGAGCCTTCGCCCGACCCGATCCTGGCCGGTGCGGTGTTGTTCATCTGCACGGGCAACTCGGCGCGTTCGCAGATGGCCGCGGCGCTGTGGAACCGGGCGAGCGAGGTGCCGGCGGAGAGCGCCGGGACCCACCCCGAGGCCCGCGTCCACCTGCTCGCCGTCCGCGCGGCCGGTCGCTGGGGCCTGCGTCTGGGGGGCGCCGTCCCGCGGCCGCTCGGCGATGTGAAACGCACGCCCGATCTGGTGGTAACGGTCTGCGACCGCGCCCACGAGGAGATCGGCGCCTCGATCTTCGGTGCCCGCGTCCTGCACTGGTCGACGCCCGACCCCGCCGACGCCGGAACCCAGATGGCGTTCGATGAAACGCTTGCGCGCTTGGACGCACGCGTCGCGACGTTGCGTGACCGGGTGGTACCTCCCAAGGGGAGGACGTCGGCGAGGAGGACCCGCTAGATGCCGCGATTGCTGGTGATCGGTGGGAGCGACGCGGGGATCAGCTCGTCGCTGCGGGCGCGGGAGCTGGATCCCTCCTTCGACGTGACGATGGTCGTCGCCGACCGCTATCCGAACTTCAGCATCTGCGGGATCCCGTATTTCATCAGCGGGGAGACACCCGACTGGCGCGACCTGGCCCATCGCACGCGGGAGGAGATCGACGCGACGGGGATCGAGCTGCTCCTCGACACCCGCGCGACGGCGATCGAGCCTTCGGAGCGGACGGTCGAACTCATGGATGCTCGGGGAACCACGGAGATGGTCCCGTACGACCGGCTCGTGATCGGCACTGGCGCCGTCCCGATCCGTCCCGACATCGCGGGGATCGAGCTCGAGGGCGTCCACCTCCTGCACACGATGGACGACACGTTCGCCTTGAACGATCGGTTGGCGGACGCGGAGGCGGCGGTGATCGTTGGCGGGGGCTACATCGGGCTCGAGATGGCGGACGCGTTGTCGCAGCGTGAGATGGCGGTCACCGTCCTCGAGCAGCTCCCCAGCGTGATGACCACGGTCGATCCCGAGATGGGCGAGCTGGTCGGGCGAGAGCTGCGGACGCACGGCGTGGAGGTGCGGACCTCGGCGACCGTCCGCCGGATCACGCAGGAGGGCCGGGCCCTCCAGGTGGCCGGCGACGGGTTCGATGCCGTGACGGCGGACGCCGTGCTGATCGCGGTCAGCGTGCGACCCGACACCGCGCTGGCGGCGAGCGCGGGTGCCGAGCTCGGGGTGCGTGGCGCGATCGTGGTGGACCGAGGGATGCGGACCGGCATCGCCAACATCTTGGCCGCCGGGGACTGCGTCGAGACGTGGCACCGCATGCTGCAGCGGCCGACCTATATGCCGCTCGGGACCACCGCTCACAAGCAGGGGCGGATCGCGGGCGAGAACGCGGTGGGGGGTGACCGGGTGTTCGCGGGCAGCCTTGGCACGCAGGTCGTCAAGGTCTTCGATCTGGCGGTCGCGCGGACGGGCCTCCGGACCGCCGAGGCTGCCGAGGCTGGCCACGATCCGCTCACGGTCGAGACCGAGGGCTGGGATCACAAGGTCTACTACCCCGGTGCCACGAAGATGACGGTCAGGACGACCGGCGATCGACGGGACGGTCGCTTGCTCGGGGCACAGATCGTCGGGCACCGGAACGGGCAGGTCGCGAAGCGGATCGACATCGCCGCCGCGGCCCTCTACAGCGAGATGCGGGTCGAGGAGCTCTCGGACGTGGATCTCAGCTACACGCCACCCTTCAGCTCTCCATGGGACCCTCTCCAGGTCGGGGCCCAGGCGTGGGCCCAGGCGGCTGCCTCCGGCTCGGGATCGGAGGTCTCGACCGCCCTCCGGTAACGTTGCCGTCCGATGGGACGGCTCTTCGGGACCGACGGGGTGCGCGGCGTGGCCGGCACGGAGCTCACGCGCGAGCTCGCGGAGGGCCTCGGGCGCGCTGCGGTCGTGGTCCTCGGACGCCACGGCGCCGGCCGCGCGAAGCTCGTGGTCGGCCGCGACACGCGCGAGTCGGGAGCGTGGCTCGAGGACGCCCTGACCGAGGGGATCCGCGGCGCCGGCGGGGACGTCCTGCTGGCCGGCGTCGAGCCGACCCCGGCGATCGCGTTCATGACCGTGGATCTCGGCGCCTCCAGCGGCGTCGTGATCAGCGCCTCGCACAACCCGGCCGAGGACAATGGGATCAAGTTCTTCGCGCGCGACGGCATGAAGCTGCCCGACGCGCTCGAGGACGAGATCGAGGCCGAGCTCGCCCGGTCGGCCGCGCACGAGGGCCCTCCCGGTGAGGTGCTGCCGGTGGGCGACGCTCGCGAACGGTACCTGCGGCACCTGGAGGGCGCGGCCGACGCGCGCCTGGAGGGGATGCGGGTCGTCGTGGATTGCGCGAACGGCGCCGCCTCCGAGATCGCCCCCGAGATCCTGCGGCGCCTGGGCGCCGACGTGACCGCGATCAACGCCGATCCCGACGGCCGCAACATCAACGACGGTTGCGGGGCGCTGCACCCGGAGGTGGTGGCGGCCGAGGTCCAGCGGCGTGGCGCCGACGCCGGCGTGTGCCACGACGGCGACGCCGACCGCGCGCTGTTCGCCGACGCGGCCGGCTCCGTGATCGACGGCGACCAGGTCCTGGCCGCCTCGGCGATCGCGATGCGGGAGCGCGGCGAGCTCCCCGGCGACGTGGTCGTCGGCACGGTGATGTCGAACCTCGGGCTCGCGATCGCGATGCGCGAGGCCGGGATCGAGCTCGTGCGCACGGCGGTCGGCGACCGGTACGTGCTAGAGGAGATGGAACGGCGTGGCGCCGCCCTCGGCGGCGAGCAGAGCGGGCACGTGATCTTCCGCCGCGACGCCACCACCGGCGACGGCCTGCTGACTGCGGTCCGGTTCCTGTCGCTCGCCGCGGCGCGGGACGTTCCCGTCGCGGAGCTCGCCGGCGCGATGCGCCGGCGTCCCCAGGTGCTCGTGAACGTCCGCGTCGCTCGACGGGATGGGATCCTCGAGTCGGCCGCCGTCACGGACGCGGTCGCCGCGGCCGAGGTGACGCTGGACGGGGGCGGCCGCGTGCTGGTGCGACCCTCGGGCACCGAGCCGCTGATCCGCGTGATGGTCGAGGCCGAGACCGAGGCCGACGCGAAACGGCACGCCGAGGCCATCGCCGAGGCGATCCGGTCTTTCGGCTGATCCCCTCTCGGGGAGGCGTTGATAGGCTCGAAGCTCCATGTGCGGCATCGTCGGCTACGTCGGTTCCGACGAGGCCCTCCCGATCGTCCTGGAAGGTCTCCGTCGCCTCGAATACCGCGGCTACGACTCGGCCGGCATCGCCGCGGCCGGGGAGGGCATGGCGGTGCGCCGGCGGGCTGGCAAGCTCGCCGAGCTCGAGTCGGCGCTCGCGACCGAGCCGGTCCCGCCCACCACGACGGCGATCGGGCACACCCGCTGGGCGACGCACGGTGCGCCGACCGACCGCAACGCGCATCCGCACGTCGACTGCTCCGGCACGATCGCGGTGATCCACAACGGCATCGTCGAGAACTTCCAGGAGCTCCGCGCCGCGCTCGAGGCGCGCGGCCACGTGTTCGCCTCCGAGACCGACACGGAGTGCATCGCGCACCTGATCGAGGAGGAGCGGGGGAACGGCACCTCGCTGGGCGACGCGGTGCGCGCCGCGGTCCGCCAGCTGGACGGCGCCTACGCGCTGGTGGTCTCCTCCGCCGACGCACCGGGCACGCTGGTCGGCGTGAAGGTGGCCTCGCCGCTCGTCGTCGGCCTCGGCGACGGCGAGACGATCCTCGCCTCCGACATCCCGGCGGTGCTGGGGCGCACGACCTGTGTCGTCCCGCTGGAAGAGGGTCAGGTCGTGGAGATCACTTCGGAGGGGGCGACGTTCACGGACTTCGCCGGCGCGCCGCTCGTGCCCGAGCCGATCACGGTCACCTGGGACGTCGAGGCCGCGCAGAAGGGCGGCTACGACTCCTTCATGCGCAAGGAGATCGACGAGCAGCCCGCGGCGATCCGCGCGACGCTCGTCGGCCGCGCCGATCCGGGCGATCTCCAGCTCGACGAGCTCCGCGTCCCCGACGACGTCATTCGCGAGGTCTCGAAGGTCTTCGTGGTCGCCTGCGGAACGGCGTTCCACAGCGGCCTCGTTGCGAAGTACGCGATAGAGCACTGGACGCGGCTGCCGGTCGAGATCGAGATCGCGAGCGAGTTCCGCTACCGCGACCCGGTGCTCGGCCCGGACACGCTGACGCTCGCGGTCAGCCAATCCGGCGAGACGATCGACACGCTGGAGGCGGCCAGGCACGCGCGGCGCCAGGGCTCGCAGGTGATCGCGGTGACGAACACGGTCGGCTCCTCGCTCGCGCGCGAGGCCGACGGGGTCCTGTACACGCATGCCGGCCCCGAGATCGGGGTGGCCGCCACGAAGACGTTCGCGACGCAGATGGTCGCGCAGGAGCTGGTGGCGCTGTACCTCACGCAGGTCCGCGGCACCCGCTTCCCGGAGGAGACCGAGCAGGTGTTGGCGGAGCTGCACGAGCTGCCGGACAAGGTCGCGCGGTCGATCCAGCTGGACGAGCAGGTCCGCGCGATCGCCGAGCGGTACCGGGACGCTCGCGACGTGCTGTTCATCGGGCGCCACACGGGCTATCCGGCCGCGCTCGAGGGGGCGCTGAAGCTGAAGGAGCTGAGCTACGTCCACGCCGAGGGCTATCCGGCCGGCGAGCTGAAGCACGGACCGATCGCGTTGATCGAAGAGGGCACGCCGGTCGTCGCGGTGGCCACGACCTGCCACGTCTATCCGAAGATGGTCTCGAACATCCAGGAGGTCAAGGCCCGCGGCGCCTCGGTGATCGCGGTCGTCACCGAGGGGGACACCGAGGTGACCCGCCTGGCCGATCACGTCCTGGCCGTCCCCGAGACGCCGGAACTGCTGGCGCCCGTCGTCGTCACGGCGCCCCTGCAGCTGCTCGCCTACCACATGGCCGTGCTCCGCGGCTGCGACGTCGATCAGCCGAGGAACCTCGCGAAGTCGGTCACCGTCGAGTAGCGTCCTGCCGTGCGGCGCCGGCTGATCCGCGTCGCGGCGCTCCTGCTGGTGTGCGGCACCTGCCTGGTGGCGACCGCCTCGCCGTGCTACGCGTGCGGATGTACGCCGATGACGCCCAAGCAGATGTTCCGTCGCGCCGGCGCGGCCTTCGAGGGAGAGGTCACCTCCCAGCGAGCGCTCGATGCGATGACGACCGTCCAGACCTTCCGGGTCGACCGCGTCTACAAGGGCTCGCTGCACCAGACGGTCGACGTGGTCGCGAGCATGGGGGCGGCCGGCGGCAGCGACTGCGCGATCCTGTTCCCCGAGGCCTCTCCGGTGGCGGTGGTACTCCGGCAGGTGGGCGGCCGGTGGACCGCCGATGTCTGCTCGCTGATGACCCTCGACGAGCTCCGTCGGGTGGCGCCGCCCCCGCAGCCACCCCTCCCCGGCGACGGCCCGACGGTGGGCGGCCCGAGCGCGCCCCCGTCGTCACCGGGTACGGGCGGCGGCGGGGGTGGGTCGGGATCGGGAGGGATCTCCGGCGCGGGCGCGATCGGCGGCGGGCTGCTGGCGATCGGCGTGATCGCGTTCGTGCTCTCGATGGAGAGCCGGCGTGCCTCGCGGGCCCGCCGCGACCGGGCGGTGGACGAGGATGCGACGGAGGAGCCGGCCGCGGCGGAGCGCCAAGATGGGGGCGAGCCGGACGCTCCTGACCCCCCGGAGCCGAGCGGCTAGCCTTCCTCCGTGGAGATCGTCGGCCTCGGCGTCGACATCTGCGAGATCGCGCGGATGGAGCGAGCCCTCGAGCGGCACCCGACGATGCGCGCGCGCGTGTTCACGCCGGCCGAGATCGCCTACTGCGACGCGAAGGCCCGTCCGGCCGAGTCCTACGCGGGTCGGTTCGCCGCCCGCGAGGCGGTGATCAAGGCGCTGGGCGGCTACCGGGGCCGGCGCTGGCAGGACATCAGCGTGTCGCGGCATCCGTCCGGCGCCCCGTCGATCGCGCTGACCGGCAACGCGAAGCGTCGAGCCGACGCGCTCGGCGTGACCGAGGTCCTGATCACGTTCACCCACGAGCGGACGAACGCGGTCGCCTTCGCCGTGGCGGTGACGGGATGAAGCCCGTCGTCACGCCGGCGGAGGCCGCCGAGCTCGATCGGGCGACGCAGGAGCGGGGCGTGCGGGCGGCCGACCTGATGGAGCGTGCGGGGTGGGCGGTCGCCCGTGCGTGCGCCGATCTCCTCGGCGGTACCTACGGCCGCCGCGCGGTGGTCCTGTGCGGCTCGGGGAACAACGGCGGCGACGGGTACGTCGCGGCGCGACACCTGGCCCGCTGGGGGATGACGGTTGCGGCGGTGACGCTGCGCGATCCGGCCGAGCTGAAGGGTCCCGCCGCGGCGAACGCCCGTCGCCTGGCCGCCGAGACCGACGCCCGGATCCTGTCGTTCGATCCCGGAGCGCTCGATCGCGAGCTCGCACGCGCCGACCTGGTGGTCGACGCCGTCTTCGGCACCGGCTTCCACGGCGTCGCCGAAGGCGAGGCGGCCGCCGCGATCGAGGCGCTCGACGCGTCCCTGCTCCCGGTGGTCGCCGTGGACATCCCCTCCGGGGTGGACGGCGCGACCGGGGCGGTCGACGGGCCGGCGGTCCGCGCGGATCTGACCGTGACGTTCGGCGCGGCGAAGATCGGCGCGGTCCTGCTGCC
>Ga0187785_10000278_pt1 | contig 19485 bp, 20 predicted proteins | sample 0815_BV2_4_20_MG_FD_132466 | JGI IMG/M metagenome (GOLD analysis project Ga0187785, IMG submission 132466) | Tropical peat soil microbial communities from peatlands in Department of Meta, Colombia - 0815_BV2_4_20_MG | ecosystem: Environmental > Terrestrial > Soil > Wetlands > Peat | place...
CGCCGCCGGCCGCGATCACCGAGAGGACGTCGTTCTTCGTGATCCTCCCGCCGGTCCCGGTTCCCTCGATCCGCCCGAGATCGAGGGAATGCTCGCGGGCGAGGCGCCGCACGAGCGGCGAGAGGATCTGAGACCTCGGCCCCCGGTCGGGGATCGACGCCGCGGGCTGGGCCATGGCGGGATGCGAGGCCGCCACCGGGGCCGCGATCGGGGCGGCCTGCACGGGAGCCGGAGCGGGCGCCACGGCCGGAGCGGGCGCCACGGCCGGAGCCGGCGCGGGAGCGCTCGCTTCCGCGGGAGCCGCCGGCGCCGTTGATGCGACGGCCGCGACGCCCTCCTCGGCCACCTCCATCACCACGGTGCCCACCGGCACCGTCGCGCCCTCCTCGACCAGGATCTTCGTGACCGTGCCGGCCACGGGAGAGGGGACCTCGGTGTCGACCTTGTCGGTCGAGATCTCGAACAGCGCCTCGTCGCGGGCCACGGGGTCGCCCTCGTGCTTGAGCCACTTCAGGATCGTGCCTTCGACGATCGTCTCGCCGAGCTGCGGCATCTGGATCGACGTCATCCCCTCGTCCTCCTCACCAGGTCGCCAGCCGGTCGATCGCGGCCTCGATGTCGGCCACCTGCGGCAGGAACGCGTCCTCCAGTGGAGGGGAGAACGGCACCGGGATGTTCGGCGGTGCGAGACGCACCACCGGGGCGTCCAGGTGCTCGAAGGCTCGCTCCGCGATCATCGCCGCCACCTCGGAGCCTATCCCGAGGAAGCGGTAGGACTCGTAAAGGACGAGTGCGTGCGCGGTCTTCTCGATCGAGCGCAGGACGGTCTCCTCGTCGTAGGGATAGACCGTGCGGAGGTCCACGACCTCGACCGAGACGCCGCGCTGCGCAAGCGAGGTTGCCGCCTCCAGCGCCTTGTGGACCATCGCCCCGTACGTGATCACGCTGACATCGGTCCCCTCCCGCTTGACCTCGGCGGAGGAGATCGGGACCAGGAACTCCGGATCGGTGGGGACCTGCTCCTTGATCCGCCGGTAGATCCACTTGTGCTCGAGGAACATCGACGGGTTGTCGTCGCGGATCGCCGACTTCAGCAGGCCTTTCGCGTCCGAGGGGAACGCCGGGCACATGATCTTGAGGCCGCCAGCGTACGCGTACCAGGGCTCCGGGTTGATCGAGTGGAAGCTCGAGGCGCGCACGCCGCCGCCGGAGGGGCCGCGCAGCACCACCGGCAGCGGCACGCCGGCGCGGTAGTGGTAGCGGGACAGGACGGTCGAGATCTCGTCGAAGCCGCTGGACATGAAGTCGGCGTACTGGAACTCCGCGACCGGACGCAGGCCCTCCATCGCCGAGCCGACCGCCATCCCGACGATCGTCTCCTCCGCGATCGGCGTGTCCATCACGCGCTCGGGCCCGAACCGGTCGATGAAGCCCTCGGTCACCTTGAACGCGCCGCCGTAGACGCCGATGTCCTCGCCGAGCATGTAGACGCGCTCGTCACGCTCCATCTCCTCCCAGAGCGCCTCGGCGATCGCGATCAGGTACGTGGCCTGGCCGTCGTCGTCCCGTTTGCCCCTCGGCTCGGCCCCGTGGCCGGCGGCGCCCGCTTCGACCGTGGCGGTCATCCGGTCTCCGTCCCGCCGCCGCGGCCTGGATCGTGGGTCCAGTAGCCGTCCTCGACCCACCGGCCCTTCGTCACGTCGCCCGGCTCCGGGAACGGCGAGGCCTGCGCGAACGCGTACCCCTCCTCGAACTCGCGCTCGATCCGAGCGTCGATCGCGGCCAGGTCCTCGTCGGTCGCGACGCCTTGCTCCCGGAGGTAGATCGCGAAGTTCTTCACCGGGTCCTTCGACAGCATGTAGTGCTCGAGCAGTTCTCGGGGGACGTACTTCGCGGGGTCGTGGCCGGCGTGGCCCCGCCAGCGAAGGGAGACCGACTCGATCAGCGTGGGGCCGCCGCCGTCCCGCGCCCGGTCGACCGCCTCCTTCGCGGCTGCGTAGACCTCGAGCACGTCGGTGCCGTCGACCCGCACGCCGGGGATCCCGTAGCCCGCCCCGCGCTCGGCGATCGTCGGCACCGCGAACTCCTTCGCGTTCGGCGTGGAGTACGCGAACTGGTTGTTGTTCACGACCCAGACGTTGGGAAGGCGCAGCACGGCCGACGTGTTGATCGCCTCGTGCCAGCGGCCGTTGGACGTGGCGCCGTCGCCGCAGATCGCCATCGCGACCCGGCGATCGCCGCGACGTTGGTACGCGAGCGCCGCGCCGACGGCCACCGGGTAGGCGATCGGCAGGTGGGACATCACAGCGAAGGTCCGGTGCCCGTACCAGTCGCCGATGTGGCTGTTGCCGTCGCGTCCTCGCAGATACCCGTCGATCCGGCCCCAGTACTGCGCCATCACGCGGTTCAGGTCGAGCCCCTTCGTCAGCTGTGCCGTGAGGTCGCGGTGCGTCGGGAACAGGGAGTCATCGGGATCCAGCGCGAACGCGACGCCGACGTGCGTCCCCTCCTGGCCCCGGCCCGAGTAGATCGCGCCGGGAAGCCGGCCCTGCCGGTACAGGGCTTCCATCCGCTCGTCGAAGTAGCGGCCCATCTGGAGGTGGTAGTAGATCTCCTTCAGGCGGTCGTCCGGCAGCGGACGGCCGCTCGCCGCCGCGTCGGGTTCGAGCTTCGTGGCCACGATCGTCTCCTCAGAGCGTGTTCAGCGGCTTGCCGGCCAGCGCGAGCATCGCCTCGCCGACGCTTTCGGACAACGACGGATGGGGGTGGATCAGCGCGGCGACGTCGGCGGCGGTCGCCTCCCAGGCCGTGATCAGCATCCCTTCCGCGATCAGGTCGGTGACGTGGGGCCCCAGCATGTGCACGCCGAGCACCGGCCCGCCCTCGGCTTCCGCGACGACCTTCACGGTGCCGCCCTCACCCAAGATGTTCGCCTTGCCGATCGCCCGCAGGTCGAGCTTCTCGACGACGATCTCGCGGCCGGCCTCCCGGGCCTGGGCCTCGGTGAGACCGACGCTCGCGATCTCGGGGCTGCTGTACGTGACCCGCGGGATCACGGCGTAGTCGATCGCCGGCACCTCGATGCCGGCGATCCGCTCCGCCACGGCGATCCCCTCGGTGAACGCGACGTGCGCCAGCTGGAGCGGGGTGGCGGCGACGTCGCCCACCGCCCAGACATGCGCCGCGCTCGTGCGGAGCTGGTCGTCCACGAGCACGAACCCGCGCTCGTGCAGGGCGACGCCGGCTTCCGCGAGGCCGAGGTCCTCGGAGACCGGGCCGCGTCCGACGGCGACGAGGCAGACGTCGGCCTCGACGGTGTGCTCGGCGCCGTCCACTTCGTAGGTGACCGCGGCACCCTCGCCGGTCTCGGCGACCGATCGGACCGCGGCGCCGGCGGCGGCCGTGATGCCGCGTCGGCGGAACGCCCGTGCGAGCGCCGTGGAGATGTCCTCGTCCTCGAGCGGCGCCAGCCGCGGCAGCGCTTCGACGAGCGTCACCTCGGCGCCGAAGGAACGATAGAACGAAGCGAACTCGAGTCCCACCGCGCCGGCGCCGATCACGACGACCGAGGACGGGATCCGGTCGTAGCGGAGCGCCTGGTCGCTGGTGATCACGTGAGCGCTCAGCTCGATCCCGGGCAGGAGCTTCGGTCGCGAACCGGTCGCGATCACGACGTCGGTCGCATCCACGCGGTCGCCGGCGACCTCGATGGCGGGCCCGGGGAGCACGCGAGCCACGCCGGGGATCACGTCGATGTCCCGGGCACGCACGAGACCGGTCAGGCCGGTGACGAGCTTGTCGACCATCCGTTCCTCGAACGCGAGGATGGCCGACCAGTCGGGCTCGCCGGAGGCCTTCACGCCCCAGTCGGCCGCGCGATCGACGGTGTCCATCACGGCCGCCGACTGCAGCAGCGCTTTCGTGGGGATGCATCCGCGGATCAAGCAGGTGCCACCGAGCCGCTCGTCCTTCTCGACGAGGGCCACGCGCTTGCCCAGCTGCGCGGCACGGAGCGCGGTCGAGTAGCCACCCGTCCCCGACCCGATCACCGCGATGTCGTACGCACCCACCATGCGACGAGCCAGTCTAGCCGCCGCCGTCCGCACCCACCGTCGCGCCCACGTACGATGCGCGCATGAGCGAGCTGGAGGGCCTCAAGCACACCCCGCTCGAGGCGGACCACGCGGCCCTCGGTGCAAAGCTGGGACCCTTCGGCGGCTGGGTCATGCCGATCGAGTACGCCGGCGCGCTGGCGGAGCACCGAGCCGTGCGCGAGCGCGTCGGGGTCTTCGACCTGACGCACCTCGGCAAGGTCGAGGTGACCGGACCGGGTGCGATCGGGTTGCTGCAGGGCGTCGTCACGAACGACGTGTCGGCGATCGCGCTGGGCGAGGCCCAGTACAACCTGGTGTTGAACGAGGGCGGCGGCGTGATCGAGGACTTGATCGTCTACCGCCTCGAGCCGGACCGGTACTTCGTCGTGCCCAACGCGGCGAACACCCAGCGGGTGCTCCAGATCCTCGCCGAAGCGCCCGCGCCGGAGCGGGTGCACCTCCGGTACCACCAGGACTGGTGCTTCCTGGCGGTGCAGGGGCCCGACGCGCCGCAGGTCGTGCCGAAGCTCTTCCCCGAGGCGAACGACCTGGGATTCATGCAGTGCGCGGAGTCGGACTACCACCGGCGCCCGGTCATCGTGACCCGTTCGGGGTACACGGGCGAGGTCGGCTACGAGCTGTTCACCGAGGAGGACGTCGCGATCGAGCTCTGGCGCGAGCTGCTCGAGGCGGCCTCGGTGTTCGACGGGGCGCCGTGCGGGCTCGCGGCCCGCGACGTCCTCCGCCTGGAGATGGGCTACCCGCTGTACGGCCAGGACCTGTTCGAGACCTCGACGGCCTTCGAGGCGGGGCTGGCCTGGGCCGTCGCGACGGACAAGGGCTCGTTCCGCGGCAGCGCCGCCCTCGCTCGCCAGAAGGAGGAAGGGCTGCCGAGCCGGCTGCGCGGCCTGCGGATGCACGAGCGGCGGCACATCCCTCGTGCGCATTACCCGGTGTTCTCGGGCGACCTGCTGATCGGCGAGGTGACGAGCGGGACGTACTCACCGCTGCTCGAGACGGGGATCGCGCTGGCCTACCTGTGGCCGGCCGACGCGGCCGAGGTGGGCGACGAGGTCGAGGTCGACATTCGCGGGCGCCGGGGGACCGCGACGGTGGTCCGGCCGCCGTTCGTCGACCGCAGTCCGCGCTGAGCCGCTCGACGGAGCCGAGCCGCTAGATCGAGCGGAGCGGGGGACCGACCGCGCGCTCGAAGTCGCCGATGCCCGCCGCGCCGAAGCGCACGTGCACGAGCAGTCGGTGTAGGAGCGACTCGGCCTTCGGCGAGTCCTTCGTCACGGCGACCACGACGTACAGCCCCGACCCGGGGATCCCGACGCTCCCGGCGGGCCCGAAGCCGGGTGCGGCGATGAAGTAGGACCAGCGCGTCGCCGGTCGGCCGTCGGCCCGGCAGATGCCCTCGCCCTCGGCGACGAAGTCCCCGACCGACGTGTAGTCGCCGTCGATGAAGGCGGGCACGTGGTCGGCGAAGACCTGCTGCGACGACGCGCGGCAGCCGGGGGCATCCTGCAGCCGCGACAGGAGCGGGCCGGTCGCGGCCAGGTAGTAGAGGTCGCTCGGCACCCCGATCTGCGTCGCGTCGACCCAGGTCGCGGAGATCCCTTGGCTGATCGTCTGGGACACCGGTGCGCCGATCGGATGGGGCGAGGCGATGAAGCCCTCGTGGTACCCCGCCGGATCGACGGCGACGGCGCTCCAGCCGTCGGGCACTAGGCCGCTGACCGCGCCCGCGGTCACCCGGACGAACGGGGATGAGGTGGGGTGCATCTCGACGAGGGGGCCGGCGGCCAAGGGGCGGGCGCCGGCGCCAGAGCAGCTCGCGGCGGCGAGCGACACGGCGATCCCGACGATGGCTTTGCGCACCCGGTGCTGTCTCCCGCGGCGGAGGATACGCCCGGCCGCCCGGCCGCGCCACCTCCCGAACGGAGGGATCAGGCGGCTCCGACGGGGGGCATCTCCAGGCGCTCGCCCTCGCGAGCCGGGATGCAGAAGGAGATCCGCGTGCCGCCGCCCGGGAGGGGATCGGACCACATCACGCCGCCGTGCTCGATCACGATCTGCCGGGCAAGGTGCAGACCGACCCCGACGCCTGCCTTCTCCTTGCGCAGGGTCGCCTCGCCGGTGGAGAACGGCTGCTCGAAGGCTTTGGCGGCGACGGCGCGGTCCAGCCCCTCGCCGTGATCGGTCACGCCCACCACGACGCCCTCGTCGAGCTCCCGTGCGACCACCTCGACCGTGCGGCCGATGGGGGAGTAGCGGCACGCGTTGTCGAGGAGCTCGCGGACCACGCCCCCGATCCGTGCGCCGTCGGCCATCGCGGCGAGCTCGTCGGGAACCTGCGCGATCACGGGCACCGAGGGATACTCGCGCGCGACCTGATCGACCGCGTGCCGGATCAGCGGGCCGAGGTCGGTCGACGCGAGCTCCAGCTCGAAGGTGCCGCGCTCGAGCTCCGCGATCGTGATCAGCTCGTCGACGATGCCCATCAGCTTGTCCAGCGACGCGCCGAGCTGCTCCAGGAACTGGTCTCGCTCGGCGGGCGGGACGCTCGGGTTCCGCAGCACGAACGCGATCCCCTTGGCCACCGTGACCGGCGTGCGCAGCTCGTGGGAGATGTTGGCGAGGAAGTCGCCCTTCGCCGCGGTGCCCTGCCCGACGTTGGCGCGCAGGTCGTTGATCTCGGCCTCGAGCTCCTTCGCGCGGAGCACCGCGCGGGAGACCTCCTCGCCGAAAGCCGTCGCGATCTCGCCCGGCAGCACCACGTGGCCGGCCTCGGCGGCCCGGATCGCCGCCAGGACCCCCTCGGGACCCTCGGCCTGCAGGACGTACCCATGGGCGCCGGCGGCCAGGGTCTCGGCGATCCGCCGCGGCTCGCGGATCGACGAGCGAGCGATCACGCGTGTGGTCGGCGAGGAGGCGCAGAGACGTTTCACGAGCTCGGTCCCCCCCAGTCCCTCGAGGCCGAGTTCGACCACGACGATGTCGGGACGGGTCCGCGCGGTCGACTCCACCGCGCGGAAGACGTCGGAGGTCACCTCGACCGGCAGATCGGCGGCCTCGCGCAACAGGTGGTAGCGCAGGCGGGCGACTTCGTCCGGCGAGTCGCACACGAGGACGATGGGCATCTGCCTTGCGATATCGGCCCGCACGGGGGAAGGTTGAGTGGGGGACGCCGGACGTCAGTGCACGATGCCGGTGCGGATCGCGATCGCCACGGCCTGGGCGCGGTCGTTCGCGCCGAGCTTCTCGAAGATCCGCTCGAGGTGCGTCTTGACCGTGTGCGGCGAGATCCCGAGCTCGGTGGCGACCTGGCGGGTGGTTGCGCCGTCGGCAACCTTCTGCAGGATCTCGCGCTCGCGCTTGGACAGCGGCGCGGGGCGGGGTTCGTCGCTGGAGGCGGCCTGGGCCTCCTCGATGAAGGTCTTCGTCAGCTGCGGGTGGATCACGGCGTTGCCCTCCACGGCGTTGCGGGCCGCATCCACGAGGGCGTCGGGAGACGCGTCCTTCAGCAGGTACCCGGAGACGCCCGCCTGGATCGCCTCGGAGATCGCGCCGCGGGACTCGTCGATCGTGATCAGGATGATCTTCGTCTCGGGCGAGGCCTCCCGGATCCGGCGGGTCGCCTCGATGCCGTCCATGCCGGGCATCCGCACGTCCATGAACACGACGTCGGGGAACAGCTCCCGCGCCCGCTCGACCGCCTCCTCACCGCTGCCGGCCTCTCCGACGACGACGACGGCGTCCTCGGAGAGCTCGAGTGCGGTGCGGAGCCCCTCGCGGGTGACCGGGTGGTCATCCACGATGAGCGCGCGGATCGGCGTCATCGGTCTCCTTCGGCGGACGGGGAAGTATCGTGGAGGGAAGCATATGCCCCGACAGGGGGGAGTTCACTGTGGACGAGGAACTGGCCACACGCGAGCCCGAGGCGAGCGAGGATGCGCCTGCGGGCGAGGGGTCGCTGCGCGATCGGGTGCTGCAGGCGCTCACGCAGGTCTACGACCCGGAGCTCGGGATCAACATCGTCGACCTGGGGCTGGTGTACGAGGTTGACGTACAGGACAACGGCGATGTCGACATCGCGTACTCCCTGACCACGATGGGGTGCCCGATCGGGCCGCTGATCGAGGATCAGATGCGCGCGTTCCTGGCTCCGATCGACGGCCTCGGGGAGGTGCGCCCCGAGCTGGTCTTCCGGCCGCCGTGGTCGCCGGAGCTGATGTCCGACGAGGCGAAGGCCGCCCTGGGCATCTTCTAGCTCGCCTCGGTCTTTCGTCCATCCAGACCCCCACCTTTCGGGGTGTTGACGTTGCACCTGCAACACGGGTAGAACGGGTGCGATATCCGACGGGAGGGCGATCCGGTGATCCGCACGCGGTGCCGTGGGCTGGTGGGTCTGATGATCCCCTCGCGGCTGTGCTGTCGACCCTGAGGGATCCGCACACCGCCTTCCCCTGCCCGCACCACCGTTCCCAAGGAGGTTCTCCACGATGGCTGAGTACGCCAAGCCCGACGTCCTGGTCTCCACCGACTGGCTCGCCGAGCACCTGCACGACGCCGACGTCCGTGTGATCGAGGTCGACGAGGACACCGCCGCGTACGACGCCGGTCACATCGACGGCGCCGTCGGTTGGAACTGGACCACCGACCTGCACACGAAGGTCGGCCGCGACTACCTCGACCGTGACGGCTTCTCGGGCCTGCTGTCCGAGGCCGGCGTGGCACCGGGCGCCACCGTGGTGCTGTACGGCGGGAACAACAACTGGTTCGCGGCCTACGCCTACTGGCTCCTCAAGCTGCGCGGCTTCGACGACGTGAAGCTGCTCGACGGCGGCCGCAAGAAGTGGGAGCTCGAGGCGCGTGAACTGACCGACGCGGTGCCCACGTACGACCCGACCGGCCTCACGATCGCCGGCGCCGAGCGCCCGGAGATCCGTGCGTACCGCGATGAGGTGCTCGACAAGGTCGGCGACGGCATCGGGTTCGTGGACGTGCGTTCGCCGGAGGAGTACCGCGGCGAGAAGCTCGCCCCCGATCACCTGCCGCAAGAGCAGTCGCAGGTGCCCGGCCACATCGCCGGCGCGAAGAACATCCCGTGGGTGAAGGCCGCCAACGACGACGGCACCTTCAAGTCGGCCGACGAGCTTATCGAGCTCTACGAGGCCGAAGGCATCACCCCGGACCGTGAGGTGATCGCGTACTGCCGGATCGGCGAGCGTTCCTCGCACACGTGGTTCGCGCTGCAGGAGCTGCTGGGCTATCCGAACGTCAAGAACTACGACGGCAGCTGGACCGAGTACGGCTCCCTCGTGGGGGCGCCGGTCGAGCTCGGGGGCTGAGGGATGACCGAAGTCGCGAAGATGCTGGAGGCGAACGAAACGTTCGCCGACGGTTTCGAGCGCGGGGATCTGGAGATCCCACCCGCGCGCGGAGCGGTCGTGCTGACGTGCATCGATGCACGGATCGATCCGGCAAGGGTCCTCGGGCTCGACATCGGCGACGCCCATGTGCTGCGGAACGCGGGTGGTCGCGCTTCGGATGATGCGATCCGCTCGATGACGATCTCGAGCTGGCTGCTGGGCACCCGGGAATTCGTGGTGATCCACCACACGGACTGTGGGATGGAGAAGTTCACGAACGATGCCCTCCGAGACAAGATCAAGGAGGAGAAGGGCGTGGACGTCGGGGACACCGACTTCCTCACCTTCTCCGACCTCGATCAGAGCGTCCGGGACGACGTCGAGAAGATCCGCTCGACCGCCTCGTTGCCGGACGGGGTCGAGGTCTCGGGCTTCGTGTACGACGTGCGGAGCGGGCGGCTCCGCGAGGTCGTACCCGCCGGCTGAACGCCGCGGGGCGGGGCGGCCGCGCGCCGTCCCGCCTCAGCGGTTGATCTCGACCAGCAGCACCCAGGCGTTCGCGACGCCGACGACCAGCAACAGGGCGATCGCCGGCACCGTCCAGTAGAGGCCCCCGCCGCCCCCGGCCAGCAGGCCCACCCCTGCGACGACCAGGGGGAGCGCGGCAACCACCTCCAGGGTCCGGATCACGGTCGCGCGAGCCGGGGCCTGGGGGACGCGACCGGTCCGGATCTGGATCCACGCGTTCCACGTGACGACGCCGATCGCCAGGACCGACAGCTCGATCCCCAGGGCGATCGGGCTCTGGCCGGGCACGAGCACGAAGATCCCGACGAGCAGGGCCGTGATCAGCAGCAAGATCGTCTCGAGCGCGCGCCCCGGGAGCGAGGGGAACCGGAGGATCTGCGTCAGGTTGATCGAGATCGCGACGAACACGAGGCCCGCCAGGGCGGCCGCCGCGCCGGTGGTCGCGATGAAGAAGTCGTGCCACGCCTCGGGCGTGACGGCGGGCGAGGGCGCGCCGGCGATCACGGGGCGCAGGATGGCACAGCTCGGCGGCCGGTCGTGGAGGGGAATCCGACCCATCCGATAGACTTTGGGCGTCGCCCGAGCGTACGCTCGATGTGCCAGCTCAGGAGGGGAGAACCTCGGTGGCCATCAGCCAGGAAGAGCACCTCAAGGAACTCAGCAAGGGGTACCGCTTCGATTGGAAGGACCCCGAGCACCCGGTCTTCGAGCCCAAGCGCGGGCTGAGCGCCCAGGTGGTCGAGGAGATCTCCTCGTTGAAGGACGAGCCCGACTGGATGCGCAAGGCCCGGCTGAAGGCGCTGAAGCATTTCGAGGCGCGCCCGATGCCGTGGTGGGGCGCCGACCTGTCCGATATCGACTTCGACAACATCTTCTACTTCATCCGCTCCACGGAGAAGCAGGCGCAGGACTGGAACGATTTGCCGGAGGACATCAAGGGGACCTGGGACAAGCTCGGGATCCCCGAGGCCGAGAAGAAGTACCTCGGCGGGGTCTCCGCGCAGTACGAGAGCGAGGTCGTCTACCACAAGATCAAGAAGGAGCTCGACGACATCGGCGTGCTGTTCACCGACATGGACAGCGCCGTCCGTGACTACCCGGACCTGGTCCGCGAGCACTTCGGCACGCTGATCCCGGCGAATGACAACAAGTTCGCGGCGCTGAACACGGCCGTGTGGTCGGGCGGCTCGTTCATCTACGTGCCGCCCGGCGTGCAGGTGGACATCCCGTTGCAGGCGTACTTCCGGATCAACGCCGAGAACATGGGACAGTTCGAGCGCACGCTGATCATCGCGGACGAGGGCTCCTACGTGCACTACGTCGAGGGATGCTCGGCGCCGATCTACTCCAGCGACTCGCTGCACTCCGCCGTCGTCGAGATCAAGGCGATGAAGGGCGCGCGCGTGCGGTACACCACGATCCAGAACTGGTCGACGAACGTCTACAACCTGGTGACGAAGCGCGCGGCCGCCTACGAGGACGCGGTGATGGAGTGGGTCGACGGCAACATCGGCTCGAAGGTCACGATGAAGTACCCCTCGATCTACCTGCTGGGCGAGGGGGCGCGCGGCGAGGTCCTGTCGGTCGCCTTCGCCGGCAAGGGGATGCACACCGACGCCGGCGGCAAGGCGATCCACGCCGCGCCGCACACCACCAGCGTGATCACGTCGAAGTCGGTCTCGAAGGACGGCGGACGCACCGGCTACCGTGGCCTGGTCCGGGTCGAGCCGGACGCGCATCACGCCCGGTCGAACGTTCGCTGCGACGCGCTGATCCTGGACGACGAGAGCCGTTCGGACACGTACCCGTACATCGAGGTCGAGGACGAGACGGCCGCGCTCGGCCACGAGGCGACCGTGTCGAAGGTCGGTGAGGACCAGCTGTTCTACCTGATGAGCCGCGGCCTTTCCGAGGTCGAGGCCACCGCGATGATCGTGAACGGGTTCATCGAGCCGATCACGCGCGAGCTCCCGATGGAGTACGCGGTCGAGCTGAACCGGCTGATCGAGCTGCAGATGGAGGGCTCGGTCGGGTGAACACCGCCGCGACGCGGACGTTCGACGAACGGACGCTGCGCACCCTCCCGGAGGCACCGGCGTTCCTCGGGGACCTGCGCGAGCGGGCCTTCGAGGAGTTCCGGGCGATGCCGCCGCCCTCGCCAGAGACCGAGGAGTGGCGCTACACGGATCTGACGGCGTTCGAGCTGGCGTTCGCGCCGGCCGAGGTGGGCCGTCCCGCCCGGACCACGTCGAACCAGGACCTCGAGGCGCTGGGCGTGACGTTCTGCGACCTGGACGAGGCCGCCGCGCGGACGCCCGAGCTCGTCCGGGAGCACCTGCACGCCCTCGTGCCCACCGGACGAACACGGTTCACGGCGCTCCACGGCGCGTTCCGCGAGGGCGGCACGTTCCTGCACGTCCCTCGCGGTGTGCGGGTCGAGCTGCCCCTGCAGACCCTCACCCACCTGGACGCCGACGGCACCGCCGTGTTCCCGCACACCGTGCTGATCGCCGAGGAGGGCGCCGACGTCACGTTCATCGATCGGTACGCCTCCCGCCCGCTCCGCGGCGCGCTGGCCGACGCGATCGTCGAGATCACGGTGGGCGACGGCGCGCGCGTGCGTTACGCCTCGATCCAGGAATGGGGCGACGGGGTCACGCACCTCGGCGTCCAGCGCGCGACGGTCGGCCGCGACGCGGAGTTCCGCTCGCTCGCGATCGGCTTCGGCGCATCGCTGGCACGCGCGGAGGCCGAGACGGTCCTGGCCGGGCAGGGCGGGAGCTCGGAGATGCTCGGGATCTTCTTCGCCGACGGCGCGCAGCACTTCGATCATCGGTCGGTCCAGGACCACGTGGCGCCGAACTGCACCAGCTCGCTGCTGTACAAGGGAGCTCTCCGCGACGCGAGCCGCGCGGTCTTCAGCGGCTGGGTGCACGTGCGGCCGGGCGCGCAGAAGACCGACGCGATGCAGACCTCGCGCAACCTGGTCCTCAGCGAGCACGCGAAAGCGGATTCGATCCCGAACCTGGAGATCGAGGCGAACGACGTCCGCTGCGGCCACGCGGCCAGCGTCGGCCCGGTCGACGAGGAGACGTTGTTCTACCTCGAGAGCCGGGGGATCCCCCGGGACGAGGCCGAGCGCCTGATCGTGACCGGCTTCTTCCAGGAGGTGCTCGACCGCGTCAGCCTCGAGGAGGTGCGCCACGGTGCCGAGCTCGCGATCCAGGAGGAGCTCGGCCGTGCGCCGGAGGAGGACGTGGCGTGACCGAGGTGCGCGTATGCGGTCCCGCGGACGTGCCGGCCGGCGAGGCCCGGCGCTTCGAGGTCGACGGGCGGCTCGTGGCGGTCGTGAACCTCGGCGAGGAGGGCTACCGCGCGGTCGACGCCGTGTGCTCGCACGAGCACTACTACCTGGACGAGGGCGAGGTCGACGCGGACCTCGAGACGATCGAATGCCCGAAGCACGGGTCCACGTTCGACCTGAACACCGGCGCGCCGCGCTCGCTGCCGGCGATCAAGCCGGTCGACGTGTTCCCCGTGACCCTGACCGATGAGGACGTGCTGATCGAGGTGGGAAGCAGATGACGACGAACGGCGACGCTCCGGCGACGCTCGAGATCCGGGACCTCCATGCGGACGTCGACGGCCGCGAGATCCTTCGCGGGATCGACCTGACCGTGCGCCAGGGCGAGATCCACGCGCTGATGGGCCCGAACGGCTCGGGCAAGTCGACGCTCAGCAACGTGATCATGGGCCGGCCCGGTTACACGGCCACCCAGGGGAGCGTGCGCTTCAACGGCGAGGACATCTCGGCGCTCACCCCGGACCAGCGGGCCCAGCGGGGGCTCTTCCTGGCGATGCAGTACCCGACCGAGGTCCCCGGCGTCTCCGTGGTGAACTTCCTGCGGACCGCGTACCGGTCGATCAAGGGCACCGACGTCAGCGCGCTGGAGTTCCGCAAGCACATGAAGGCGCAGATGGATCGCCTCGGTGTCGAGGACGTGATGGTCCAGCGCTACGTGAACCAGGGCTTCTCGGGCGGGGAGAAGAAGCGCAACGAGATCCTCCAGCTCGCCGTCCTGGAGCCGCAGGTCGCGATCCTGGACGAGACGGACTCGGGCCTGGACATCGACTCGCTGAAGCTCGTTGCCGAGAGCGTGAACGAGCTGGTCGGCCCGGAGCTCGGCGTCCTGATCATCACGCATTACCAGCGCATGCTGAACTACATCACCCCGGGCTTCGTGCACGTCATGATGCAGGGGCGCATCGTCGAGTCGGGGGGGCCGGAGCTGGCCCAACGGCTGGAGGAGAAGGGGTACGAGGGGATCCGGCGGGAGCTGGGGCTGCAGGAGGGCGCCGCGGCCGAGGAGGACCCGCAGGACGTGCGGACCTAGGAGACGACATGTTGGACGTTGACGCGATCCGGCGCGACTTCCCGATCCTGGAGCGGGAGTTCGACGGCAAGCCGCTGGTGTATCTGGACTCGGCGGCGACCTCGCAGAAGCCGAACGCGGTGATCGATGCCGAGGCGGAGTTCTACCGCCGGCACAACGCGAACGCGCACCGCGGGATCTACACGCTGGGCGAGGAGGCGACCGAGGCGTACGAGGGTGCGCGCGAGAAGATCGCGCGGTTCTTCGGAACGGGGGATCCCTCCAGGCTCGTCTTCACGCGCGGCACGACCGAGTCGGTGAACCTCGTCGCCCACGGCTGGGCTCGGCCGACCCTCCACGAGGGCGACGAGATCCTCCTGACCGAGATGGAGCACCACTCGAACATCGTGCCCTGGCAGCTCGTGTCGCAGGCCACCGGCGCGACGCTCCGCTACATCGGCCTGACCGACGACGGGCTCCTCGATCTGTCGAACCTCGGGGAGCTCCTGACGGAGCGGACGAAGATCTTCGGGGTCACCGCGATGTCGAACGCGCTCGGCACGATCCCACCGCTGCGTCAGCTGATCGACGCGGCGCACGCGGTCGGCGCGACCGTCGTCGTGGACGCCGCGCAAGCGGCCCCGCACCTGACGCAGGACGTCGACGCGCTCGACGCCGACTTCTTCGCGTTCAGCGGGCACAAGATGCTCGGTCCGACCGCCAGCGGGGGCTTGATCGCGAAGCGCGAGCACCTCGACCGCATGCAGCCGATGTTCGGCGGCGGCGACATGATCCGCGAGGTCTTCCACGACTCGGCCACCTGGAACGACGTTCCCTACCGGTTCGAGGCGGGCACGATGCAGGTCGCGCAGCAGGTCGGGCTCGCCGCCGCGGTCGACTACCTCGAGGCGCTCGGCATGAACGAGGTGCGGGCGCACGAGGTCGAGATCACGCGCTACGCGATCGACCGGCTGCTCGAGGCCGGCGCGACCGTCTTCGGCCCGAAGGACACCGACATCCGCGGCGGTGCCGTGAGCTTCTGGTACAAGGACGTCCATCCGCACGACCTGGCCACGATCCTGAACGAGGATGGGGTCGCGATCCGCGCCGGGCACCACTGCGCGCAGCTCGTGATGCGGCGGTTCGGGACGCCGGCGACGGCGCGTGCGTCCTTCTACGTGTACAACACCACCGGCGAGGTGGACACGTTGGTGTCGTCGCTCGCGAAGGCCGGCGACATCTTCGCGTTCTGACATCCGAGGAGCGAGGGAGGACAGGCGCCGTGGCGCTCGACGACATCTACAAGGAAGTGATCCTCGATCACTACAAGAACCCGCGGAACAAGCGCGAGCTGCCCGGCGCGGAGCTGCGCTGCACCCGCAACAACCCGCTGTGCGGCGACGAGATCACCGTGTTCGCGCACGTCGAGGACGGCACGGTCCGCGAGGTCACGTTCCAGGGGGCCGGCTGTTCGATCTCCCAGAGCTCGGCGTCGATGATGACGCAGGCCGTGACCGGCCAGGGTGTCGAGGGCGCGCTCGCGCTGGCCGAGGACTTCCGCGGCATGATGGCCGGCGAGGCGGAGCCGGATGAGGAGCGCTTCGGCGACCTCGTCGCGCTCAAGGGCGTCGTGAAGTACCCGATCCGCATCAAGTGCGCGGTCCTGGCCTGGGACGTGCTCCAGGAAGCCCTCGCCGGGACCGGCGAGGCCACCGGGACCCAAGCACACGCGATCAGCTAGGTTCCTCGCCGCGTCGGCGCCGCCGTAGCATGGGCGGCCGTGCGCATCGTGTTCAGCGACGACGGCCGCGACTTCCAGCGGCGCGACTGGTCGCACCTGGTCCAGGCCGATCCGAGCGGGACGTTCTTCCACCGGCCGGCCTATCTGAAGCTCTACTGGGAGGAGTTCGGCGAGACGCCGGAGCACCTGTTGCTCGCCTTCGCCGAGGGTGACGACGGGGCGTTCCTGGCGGCCGTGGCGTTCGAGCGGGTCGGGGAGACGCTCCGGTTCCTCGGCGGCACCGAGGTGACGGACTACATGGGCCCGGTCGGGATCCCGGAGGCGCGTGACGAGGCGGCCGCCCAGCTGCTGGGCGCGCTCGCCGCACGCGGGGACTGGGCCGATGCCGACCTGCGTGGGCTGGCGGAGGACGACCCGTGGCTCGCGGCGCTCCGCGCCGCAGCGCCCTCGGCCGGCTTCGCGGTCGAAGAGACCGAGGACCAGAACGGGGTCGCTCCGTACCTGGCGCTGCCGGGCAGCTGGGAGGGGTACCTGGCCGCCCTGCCGTCCAAGCTCCGCCACGAGATCAAGCGCAAGGCGAACAAGCTCGAGGCGGAAGCGGGTCCGTTCCGGATCGTCGCCGCCGACGCGGCGTCGATCGGGCAGCTGCTGGACCGGTTCGTCGAGCTCCACCGGTTGAGCGAGGGCCCCAAGGGCGTGTTCATGGTGCCCGGGATGGAGATCTTCTTCCGTCGGCTCGCGGAGGCGTTCCTGCCGCCCGGGATCTTCCGGCTGACGTTCATCGAGGTCGGCGGCGAACTCGCGGCCGGCACGATCGGTTTCGTCGACGACGGCACGTCGTTCCTGTACAACTCCGCGTTCGACCGGCGGTGGGGGGTGCTCGCGCCCGGCATGGTCCTGGTGGCGGAAGACATCCGGATCGCGATCGAGGAGGGTTGTGGCGCCTTCGACCTGCTGAAGGGCGACTACGCCTACAAGTACCGGTTCGGCGCGGTTCCGAGACGCGTGCGCCGGCTGCTGCTCACGCGGCGCTGAGTCGCGTTACGGATACGCGCGGATCGCGCGGATCACGACGTTCGCCAGGTCGAGGTCGCCGCCGAGCACCACGTTGCCCGATGCCAGTGCGTCCTCCACCGGGATCCGCCGCCCGGCGACCAGCGCGAACTGCGGCGCCCGCCCCGTGATCACCACGTCGGGCTCGGCGTCCTTCGCCGGGACCTCGCCGGGGCCGAGTCCCCAGTGCCACGTCCCCTCACCTGCGCCGATCAGCTCGAACGCCGCGCTCTTGCCCGACAGGTCCCGGCCTTCCCGTCCAAGGGCCCACGGGAGCAGCCGCACGGCCATGTCGATCGTCAGGTGCACGGGCCAGTGCTGCCAGCCCACCTGCCAGCCGCTGGCCACACCGTTCGTGGCTCGCATGTCCTCCCCGTGGAGGAACCACTCGATCACGGTGGACTGGATGAGGAACCGCGGCGAGAGCTCGCCGGCGATCCAGGGGAAGCGGGTGTCGCGCCATGCCCCGGCATCCAGGCGCGCGGCGTAGACCAGCATCGCCTCCGCGGCGCGACCCCACGTCTCGAGGACCTCCCGCGTCTCGAGGCCGGTGCGCCGGCCGACCGCCCAGGCGTTCCAGCCGTCGACCGTGAACGACCCGTCCTCGAGCTGGGCCCGGTACCCGTCCATCTCCTCGGCGGGTTGGCCGGCGAACAGCTGGGCGGCCGCCGTGTCGTTCGCGGTGAGGTGGGCCATCACGTCGCGGTTCCACCAGCCGGCGGCCGCGCTCGGCTGCTCCCAGGTGGCGGGATCGGCGAACTGGATCATGCGCCCGAGCCGCTCCCGCTCGGCATGCGCGATGCCGAGCAGGGCTTCCTGGCCGACGCGCAGGCCGTGCCCGCTGCGTTCGCCGACGTCGGTGACCACGTCCATGCTGCGCCCTTCGGCCGTCCATCGGGTACGTTCCGCGTCCACCCGCCCGGTTCGGCGGGGATTGTACAGTCGGCCGGTGCGCGTCCTGGTCTGCCCGGACAAGTTCCGCGGCACGCTGAGCGCCCTCCAGGCCGCGGCCGCGATCGGACGCGGCTGGTCCCGAGCGCGGCCGACCGACGAGATCCGGCTCCTGCCGCTGGCCGACGGCGGCGAGGGGACCCTCGACGCGCTCGTTCCGCCGGGAACCACCGGCGGGGAGCGGATCACGACGACCGTTCCGGGCCCGTGCGGGGATCCGGTCGACGCCGCCGGGGGGCTCCAGGGCTCGACGGGTGTGGTGGAACTCGCCGCCGCCGCGGGCCTCGGGCTCGTGCCGCCGGATCGCCGGGATCCGCGGCGGACCACGACGGCCGGTGTGGGCGCCTCGCTGCGCGCGGTGCTCGACCGCGGCGTGGAACGAGTGCTGGTGGGCCTCGGCGGCTCGGGAACGAACGACGGCGGCGTGGGGCTCGCGCGGGTCTTCGGCGTGTCCTTCCGGGACGAACGCGGCCGCGAGCTCGCGGAGGGCGGCGCGGCCTTGGCGTCGCTCGCCCACATCGACGCGGCCGGCCGCGACCCGCACCTGGACCGGGTGGCGATCACCGGGCTCGTCGATGTCGACGCCCCGCTGTGCGGTCCGCGTGGCGCGAGCGTGGTGTTCGCGCCGCAGAAGGGCGCGTCCGCGCGCGACGTGGTCGAGCTCGACGCGGCGCTGGAGCGGCTCGCCGAGGTCGTCCGGCGCGATCTGGGCGTCGATGCGCGCGACGTCCCGGGAGCCGGCGCCGCGGGGGGAACCGGCTACGGCCTGGTCGCGTTCTGCGGCGCCGTGCTCCGGCCGGGCGCCGAGGCGGTGATGGAGGCGGTGGGGTTCGCGGAGGCGCTGGGGGACGCCGACCTGGTGATCACGGGCGAGGGGTCGCTGGACGCGAGCTCGCTCGCCGGCAAGGTGCCGTCGGCGGTGCTCCGGGCGGCGCGGCTCGCGGGGGTCCGGGTCGCGATCGTCTGCGGCGCGGCGTCGGTCCGTCCCGACGGCGCGGAGGTGCGCTCGCTGGCCGAGCGCGTGGGCGCCGAGCGCGCCCTTGCGGACGCCGCGGCGTCGGTGGAGCTGGTGGCGGCCGAGCTGGCCGCCGCGTGGGCCGAGGTTCCGGCGTGAGCGGCGGGTCGGAGCGGTTCCTGGCAGCGGCCGACGCGCTGGGGCTGGCGCCCGACGTGCACCGGTTCCCCGAGGGGACGAAGACCGCGCAGGACGCCGCCCGGGCGATCGGCTGCGACGTGGCGCAGATCGTGAAGTCGCTCGTGTTCGTGGCGGACGACCGGCCGGTGCTGGCGCTCACCTCGGGCGCGAACCGCGTCGACACCGGGAAGCTCGCCGCGCTGGCCGGCGCCGGCGCGTGCCGCCGTGCATCGGC
>Ga0187785_10000279_pt1 | contig 19476 bp, 7 predicted proteins | sample 0815_BV2_4_20_MG_FD_132466 | JGI IMG/M metagenome (GOLD analysis project Ga0187785, IMG submission 132466) | Tropical peat soil microbial communities from peatlands in Department of Meta, Colombia - 0815_BV2_4_20_MG | ecosystem: Environmental > Terrestrial > Soil > Wetlands > Peat | place...
CGAGTAGGTGTGATGGCAAATGCACTTCAGGTTCATGCCCTGACAGAGAAGGTTCAAATCCTTCACTCGCGTCTTTGTTTACATTTAATGTAGTATTTATATAAACAAAAAAAAAGTTTTTTTTATTTGTTTATTATTAATCTAGCATTATTCTATATTAAATATATAATATTATATATAATAATTCTCTTGGTTTTTTAACTTAAATGGTTAAAGTGCTCGCTTGATAAGCGAGAAATATAAGTTCAAGTCTTTTAAAAACTATTATTAAAATAATTTTTATTTTGTAATAAGGATAAAAATATTATTAATATTATTATTCTAAATAATTATATATGAAATAAACTTATCGAATAGTTATATTTATATAATAATTATCTGTTTTTATGGTTTAAATTAATTACGAAAATAGTAATATTTGTTTGATAATAATATTAAAAAGATAAAAAAGTACATTCTATATATGTACTTTTTTATCTTTTATTCTTTTTAGTAGAATTATTCTATTATTATTAATTAATAATATATTATTATTTCTGAATATTTAATATTAATTAATAAGTCTTTAAATAGTAATGTAATAATAAACGAATATAATATTGTTTGACAAATATAAATATATTATTAATTTTATAAATATGTTAAATTATTTAAAATTATATAAAAGAAAAAAGGAAAAAAGTAGATTAGATAGTTTAATTCAATATGTAATTTCTTATTATAAAAAACAAAATAAAAATATAAGTATATTTAATATTAATAAAAATAATTTAATAACAAAGTTACAAGTAGAAAAAGATAAAGAAAAAGAAATTAAAAATCTTACATTTAAGTATAAATATTATTTAATTGATATGAAAAAGAGAAATAATTTTGATAATAAAGGTTTTAATATTATTAGATTTAAGAATAATAATTTAAGAAATAATAATTTAAAATCAAAAATAGATGAGAATAAAACATTTAATTTTTTTAACATTAAAAAAACAAAGAAATATTTAAATCGAGATAATTCAAAAGAATATATAAAAAATATAAATGAATATAAATATATATTTAATAATATAGTTGAGGGTCATAAAGAAGATATTAAATCTGGTAAAATAAGTAATAAATTATTAATACCTAATTTATATTTTCCAAATAAATATATTGAAAAAAGTTCACCTGGTCAAACAAAACATTGAGTAAATAATCTTTATTCTTTTTTACAAAAAGAAGTAACATCTTTAATGATGTTAGATAGATTTACTAATGAATTAATAAAACGTTTTTTCTCTGTAAAATGAATTAAAAGAAAACAAATATTAGATAATGTATTAAATAAAGGTAGAAAATTAAATATTATCAAAGATTGATATAAAAATTTTCTTTTTATATTAAAATATTCAAGACGAAAAGATAATGATTTAAATTTTAATAAAACAACATCAGGTGTTTTAAAATCTAAATGATTTAAGTATCAAATAAATAAATCTATGAAAATTAAAAAAAGAATGTATTTAAGAAGAATAAGATTGTATGGAGGGTATGAACCTAAAAAAAATACAAAAATAAGAAAATGGAGAAAATTATTATTAAGTAATCCTATATTTAAACATACTTCTTTTAATCTTATTATAGATTTATTCGTTTATAATAATAAAACAAATAATATTAAGAAACTTAAAAACTTATTATTAAGAAGAATTACTTATAAATATATGTACAGTTTATATACAGATGTTTACAAAAAAGTTAATGATACTATAAATAGACCTAAATTTTTTTATATTAATATTATAGAACCAAAAGTTTTTCCTTATTATAATAAAATTGTTAATACATATGAACAATGAATCTTTCTATATAATAGAGGATTTATTATTACTATTTGTTTAATTTTAATAAAAATTAATGAAAATTTAAAAAAATTTTATTTTAAAGATTTAAAAAAAAATAATAATAATTCTTATTTTAATAATATGTATATCAATATACTTAAAAAATTAAGTATATTTAATATATACGGTATCAATAAAAATGAAATAGATATTATAAATAAAGATAATTATCAAAAAGAAGAAATAAATCTGAATAAAGGAAAAAAATCTAGTAAAGTAAAGTATAATAAATTAATATATACTAAAGTTGGTTTAAGTAAAAAAGAATTAAAAAGAAAAATAGAATCAATGAAATTAAAAGTAAATAAGAAAAAGAATGATAGAATTAAGAAATTTGGAGAAAAAAAAATTTCATTAATTAAATATAAGAAAAAACAAATATATGAAAGAAGAAGAGGAAAGCAAATTGATCCTTTATTATTTAAAGAAAATATAAAAGGTTTACGTTCACATAATTTAAAAACAAACAAAGAAGATTTAAATGTTAAAAAATATATTTGATATTCTGATAAAATATGAGAAGAGCGTAAAAATGAGAAAAAAAAATTTTTTCATTTATTAAATAACAAAGAAACTATAAATAAATTTCTTAATGAAAATTCTTATTCTAATAATGAAAAAGTAAAAAAACAACACTTATCATGTAATAAAGATAACAATTTTTTAAATTTTGATACCAAAATAGACTTAAATATTTTAGAAAATAAAAAAGGAAATATTAATAATTTAATGAAAACTGAAAAAAAAAAGAATGAAGTAAGAAAATCTCTTTATTATCTATTTTTTTTTTCTAAAATAAATGATTCAATTAATAATAAAAAAGATAAATTAAACATAAATAGTGCGAGAAATTTAAAATTAAAGAAAGAAGAAATGAATAATAAAATAGATAATCGATATACAAAAAATATAAAGATTTTAAAATATTTAAAATTAGCTTTATTAAAAGGTTATAAAATTAATTATTATTCTAAATATAGTATGAAGTTAAATAAAAATTTATTAATATACAAAATAAAAAGAATCTTAAATGATAATCTAGATTCTTATAAAAAAGAATGATTAAATAAACAAAATAAATTAAGATTATATTATATAAAGTATCATAAAAATAATATTTTATTATTTATAAAACATAAAAAAAGAAAAATTAAAAAAGATATAAAAAACATTGAAAATATTAATAATAATATAATTAAAAATCTGGATATTATTTCTTTAAATCATTTAAATAGTATTCAAAATAATAAAAATATTAAAAAAGTTTGAGATAAATTGGAATATTCTTTATTATCTATTTTAAATAAATATTTATTTATTAATAAAAAAAATCAGTTCCAATCTCAATATATATCACTATATTCTATTTATAATAAAAGTAAAGATATGTTACTTTTTAGCAATATATGATATATTATTTATTCTTTAAATTTTATTAAAAAAGAATATTCTCATATAGTTAATAATATAATTGTTTCAAAAGTTTGGGATACTATGAAAATAGATAACCAGCGAGGTAGCTATGTAAAAAGTAATAAATTTAATGGTAATTATTACAAATGATATTATAATTTAAAAGAATATAAAAATAAAAATTATTTGATTATTAAATCTACTAAATTTTTTTCATCATTTACAGAGAATAATAGAGAAAATAGTTTAATTAATAAATTATTTTATTATGACAATATATTTAAAACTTATTATAAAAAAATATTACCTATTTATATTATGGAATACTATAAGCATTATTTATTAAATATTTGACGTAATTATTGAATATTCAGTTTAAGAACATCTATAATTAATAAAATAAAAAGTATTAATAAAAGTCACGCAATGTTATTAAATTTTATAATAATAAAAACATTATTAGGTTTATTAGAATATAATTATAGAAGTTTAATTAGATTAAAACCTAAATATTATTTTTTAAATAAATTAAGATATTATGAAACAAAATTTAAAAAATTAAATTTAAATAGTTGAGTTAATAGTGTTAGATATATAAAAAGATTAAGAAAAACACCGCGTAATTTTTGAAAAAGATTTCATTTATCAGCTTCTTTTTATTTTAAAAGAATAATTCAAAATTCTGAACTAGATACAAAAAGAAAAATATTTGTTCCTTTTGTTTTATATTTTGAAGATATATTATATATTATTTATGGTAAATGAGTTATTGTAAGATTATGACCTCTTAAAAAATATTATTTAAGTAGTTATATTTTAGCTAGAAGAGTAATGGCATTAATTTTTTGACGAGCAAAAAAAATTAAAACAATATCTAAATTTAGAAATAAAACAAGATTCTTTTTATCTCTTGTTAAATTTGGGCAAATTAACAGAAGTTATTTCGATTATTATCAAAATGCTTTAACAAGATGACCTAGTTCTTTAGTTAATTTAATTAGTGATAAAAGACAACGAAGTACTTTATCTTATAATAATTTAGAATATATAGTTAATAAAACGGAAAGAATTTTTAATTTTAATACACATCTTATTTATAGAAGTAAATTATCATATCAACATTTTGATTTATGATACAAAAATATTGTAAGTTATAGATTAAATAAAGAATTTAGAAAATTAACTTTAGAAGATATTGTTATATATAACAAAAAACCTAATTTAGATATAGCTTATTGACTAAGAGTTTGATTAAGACCTTTTAGAAGTTATATTCACAGCTTAACAGCTGAACATGATATAACTAGTTTGAAATTTGTATTATCGGGAAGAACAGGATCAAGAAGAAATAATGCTAGAAAAACATATAAAATAAAATCATATGGACATACAAGAAATCCAAGATATTGAGGATCAGAACAATTTAAATTTTTCAATATAGGTATTCCTACTGTTAGAAATCAAATGAAATCTAATTGTGATTATTCTAAAAGTGTATCAAAAAGTATAAGTGGTGCTGTATCTGTTAAAGTATGAATGACTTCAAAAATATCTGTAGATCTACAAGAATTATTAATGTATTTAGTTGATATTAAATATTTATATTTAGAAGTTTTTAATAAATTTTATCTTGTACCTGAGCGATTTTATGATGATGAAATGAATAAACTTAAAAAATGATCAAAAATAAAACGTGTACGAAATAATAAAATATAAATTAAAAATTAATAAATAAATTAATAATTAATTTGTATTATTATAAACAAGTAAAAAAAGTAAGAAAATTAAATCATTTAATTTTCTTACTTTTTGAGAATGTAACTCAATTGGTAGAGTATTCGCCTTTTAAGCGAAGGGTTATAAGTTCGAATCTTATCATTCTCGTTTTAATATATTTTTGTATATTATTCTCTTTATTTTATATGTTATTTTTTTTTCATAATTTATTTTAATTGTTTTATTTATATATTTGTACTACTATTCTTTTTTATAATTATTTTAATTTGACTGAATTAAAATAGTCTTTTTATCTTATTTTATTCATTTATATTAACTTATTATTTTCCTTTATTGTAATACAAGAGTTTTAAGAATAAATATATTTATATAAAAATATTTATATTTATTTATTTGGATTGTGGACTAATGGTATGTCACTGGAATTTGGCCCCAGTCGGTGAAAGTTCGAATCTTTCCAATCCAATTTTTATAAAATATTAATATTTAAGGATAAGTAATTTGATATTTTGGAATTGCAATGTTAAATTATAAATTATACCAATTTATAAAAATTATTATTAAATTAATATCAAAGAGTTAAATTGTAATTTAAGTATATTATTTAATGTTAATTTTTATTGAGACTAAATAAAATTTAGTTTGGTATTAATTATATTATTATTTAATTTTTAAATTATAATAAATTACTATGTACAATTATAAAATACTAAATACGAAAGAAATAAATTAATTAAATTATTAATAAGATATATGATAGATTTAAATAGATTAAATTTATATATTATTTTATTTGATAAAAGTATTTATTAAATTTAAATTATTCAATTAAATAGCCTTATTATTAAAAATTAGTTTAAATATAAAGAGATATATTCTATTTTAAATAAAACTTATATAATTAAAAATTAAAGATTTTATATATTATTATTATTATTATTTATATTAATAACCTAATCTAATATTATGTATAAATAGAATAATTATAGTTATTTAAATATATTAAGAAAGATTTAATAAAAATATATTTGTTACTTTGTAAGTTAAAATTAAAATATATATATTTTAATTTTAAATGTTATATAATAAAGAAAAATAGATATTTATATTATTTTCTTTATTATGGTCACTAAGATAAGGTATTGCGATGCCTAATAGATCTTAATTAAACTAGTACTTTTTCTAATGATATCTTCAGAAGATAAAATATATAAAGTAAATGACATTAAATTAGAATATGCACAAGTTTCAAGAGCAGATTGATGAAGAAGATGATTATATTCAACAAATGCAAAAGATATTGGTACATTATATATATATTTTGCTATATTTAGTGGTATGATAGGTACTTGTTTATCATTATTAATAAGAATGGAACTTGGTTCACCAGGTACACAAATATTAGCTAATGATGCACAATTATACAATACAATAATTACTGCACATGCATTTATAATGATTTTCTTTATGGTTATGCCTGGAATGGTTGGAGGATTTGGTAATTTCTTCGTACCATTATTAATAGGGGCAGTTGATATGGCATTTCCTCGTCTTAATAATATTTCATTTTGGTTATTACCACCTTCATTAATTCTATTATTATCAAGTTCATTTGTTGAGTCTGGTGCTGGTACAGGGTGAACTGTTTACCCACCTTTAGCAGCTGCTCAAGCTCATAGTGGAGGATCTGTTGATTTAGCAATCTTTTCGTTACATTTAGCTGGAATTTCTTCTATGTTAGGTGCTATGAATTTTATAACAACAATTATAAATATGCGATTACCTGGACAAGTATTACATAAAGTACCATTATTTGGTTGAGCGATTTTTGTAACAGCAGTATTATTATTATTGTCACTTCCAGTTCTTGCAGGTGGAATAACTATGCTTCTTTTTGATAGAAACTTTAATACAAGTTTCTTTGAACCAGCTGGAGGTGGTGATCCTGTATTGTATCAACATCTATTTTGATTTTTTGGTCATCCCGAAGTTTATATATTAATTATACCTGGTTTTGGTATTATTAGTCATGTTATTGGAACAATGTCTGATAAATCAGTATTTGGTTATATAGGTATGGTTTATGCTATGTTATCAATAGGAGTTCTTGGTTTTATAGTGTGAAGTCATAGATTGGCTTTCCTTATAAGTAATTATAAGGTAATAAATTTCGCTATATGCTGGAACAGCTTAGTATTTATAAGTACTTTTATAAGTAAAAATCTTATAAGTTATGCTCAATCAGCAGGTAATCTTAATTCTATAAACAATATAGATTATAGAATTGACAAGAGTACCTCAGAGACTACACGCGAAACATCTTTTAATTTTTGTAATTTAAAAAATATATCTAAATACTATCGTAATAATATATCAGATGATTGATTAATCTGGTTTATAGGGTTTTCTGAAGGAGATGGTGCCTTCATGATAAGAAAAGATAAGTATCCTATTTTTGTAATAACTCAAAAAGAAACCAATATACTTAATCATATATTTGAAACATTAAAAATAGGAAGAGTTAAAATATATGGTAATTATGCTCGTTATCGTGTAGATGATAAATATGGTATATCTATTTTAGTTGCCTTATTTAATGGTAATTTAGTTTTAGAAAAAAGAAAAATACAATTAAATAAATGATTAAATATTCTTAATATAAAGTATTTGAATAATACTATAAATCCCTCTATTTATAATAGTTGAATATCGGGGTTTATTGATGCTGAGGGTTGTTTTAATGTAACTTTATTTAAAAGAAAAGCTATGACTTTAGATTATCAGGTAAAATTAAAATTTATGATAAGTCAAAAAGATAGTTTGAACGAAATGTTATTTATAAAGAATGAATTAAATTTATTTTTAATTAATTCTAAAACTATGTATAGGATAGAAAGTAATTCAAATATTAAAGTTACCTTAATTTTAGAATATTTAAATAAGTTTCAATTAAAAACTAAAAAACAAGAATCATTTAATAAATGAGTAACAGTTTATGAATTAGTTAAAAATAAAGCACATTTAACTAAAGAAGATTTATTAGAAATTAGAAAATTGAGTAAAGAGATTAACAAAATATCTAGTATTACAAAAAAAATAGGAGATAAACTTAATTAAAAGATGAAGATATAGTCCACAAGAGTTATTTACTCTTTTGCATCATATGTATACTGTAGGAATGGATGCAGATACTAGAGCTTATTTTACAGCTGCTACAATGATTATTGCTGTCCCAACAGGTATAAAAATTTTCTCATGGCTGTCAAATTCCTTTAGTAAGAATTACATGGCCAATAATTTATTTATTTTTATCTTATATTTGTTTAAAGATAAAATAGAGGAAAATATATTATTAAAATTTCCTAGATCTTCTTTAAATTATTTACCTCAAAATACATTGTGTAAAGAATTAGTTATTTATGGTACAAATTTATTATCTACAGTAAATTATCCTTATTATACTAAAATAATAAGATATATGATTAATATACCTATTAATGTAATGAATCCTTTAATAGGTATATTATTATCAGATGGTTGTTTAACTGTTAATAATAATAGTAAATATAAAGAAGGAGCTAGATTTAGATTTAAACAATCTATTAATAAGATAGAATATATTCATTTAGTATTTTGTTTATTGTCTCATTATTGTCCTTCTTATCCTCGTTTTGTAAAAACTAGAGTTAATAGAAAAGATTTTTATGGTATTGAAATAATATCTCGTTCTTTACCTTGTTTTTTAGAGTTAAGAAAGAAATTTTATTTAAATGGTAAAAAAAGAGTACCTGTTGATTTATATGATATATTAACATATGAAGGATTAGCACATTGAATTATGGGTGATGGTTCATTTGTTAAAGGAGGAGGTCTTTATTTAAATACACAATCTTTTAGTATAAAAGATTGTATTTATATAATGAATATTTTATATATTAAATTCAATTTATATACTTCGTTGCATATGCAAAGAAATTTACCTTTAATATATTTTACAGTAAAATCTATTAAAATTTTATATCCTAATATAGATAAATATATTATAATAAGTATGCAATATAAATTTCATTATAAACTTAAAATATTATTGAATGAAAAAGAAAAAATAAATAAATTAGGAGCAAACTCGGGAAATATCCTATTATAAAAATAAGTAATTATTATAGGACAATCGTCGAACTAAATTATTATCAGGAAACTATAATATAAAAGCGTAGAGACTAGATGCTCCATAATTCCTACGTAATTTATTAATATATGGAATTATAAGGTATAGTCCAGATTTACCGGTAACGGTTTTAGAGCAAAACTCTAATAAAAATATAATAATAAACTTTTTATTTATGTAATAATAATCTTTGATTTCTAAGATCAAAGATTTAAGTATATTTAAATATTAATTATATTTATTTATTTTTAAAATATAAGCTAACTAAATCTGAAATGATTAAAGGCTGAACCTTGAGCAACTGCTTATGGAGGAAGTTTTGCTAATAATACGCCTATGGTGTATGCTTTAGGTTTTATTTTTTTATTTACTATTGGTGGTTTAACAGGTGTTGTACTTGCTAATGCAAGTTTAGATATTGCTTTCCATGATAGTTATTATGTAGTAGCTCAAATGGGCCTTTTATCTGGTGACAGATATTTAGAAATTGACTATATGCTGGAAACTATATTTTTAAATCTTAACTTACTATTATGTTTATATTATCTTGGTTTTTTTATACCGTTAGATGTGAAAATGCTTTTAAAAGTTAATAATAGTAAAAATAGTGAAAGATTTGTATTTAATAAATTTGAAAATACGGATATACAATCAGCAGAAAACTTTTTAGGATTCTCAGAGACTATACGTCAATTATCTTTTGATAATATTGGTAATGTTAAAAAACAAAAAATAAATTCTTCATTTTTTAAGTGATTAGCAGGAGTAATAGATGGAGACGGAAATTTTGATTTAAGATCTTTAAAGTCAAAAACAGGAAAAACTAAAAAATTAAAAGCAATTAGAATTAAATTACATAATAGAGATATTAGAATATTAACACGTATTCAAAATGTTTTGCATATGGGACGTATTAATTCTGATCGTGTTGGACCTTATTCTCTTTATATCGTGTCTGATTTAGAAAGTATGAAATATATTATAGAAAATATAAATGGTTATATTAGGATTAAAATTCCAGGTTTTATTGAAAGTTGTAAATTATATAACATACCATATAAAGAAGCTAATTATAATATTGAGAAAAATGATCCTTATTTTTCCGGATTAGTTGATACTGATGGTTCTATTGTATTTAATTATTCAGGTAATAGAATAGAATGTAATTTAGAGTTTAAATATAATGAATATACATCAAAATTAAATTTTAATGAAGTTATACCTTTTTGTAAACCTTATAAACTATTAAGATTAAATAAAAATAATCAAGTTAGAAATAAAATATTTCAATCAATAAGTTTTAAATTTCAAAATGTTCAAGGTATGATTCATGTTTATAATTATTTTATGCTTAATAGATTATATTCTGATTTTAAATTTTATAGAATTTCTAAAATTAAAGAATTTATTCCTATTCGTTCGTATCAAAATAAACCTTTAAATAGTATAGAATTTAAGATTTATTCTAAATTTATTTTAAAATGAATTCAATATAAAAATCCTATATGAGTTAAAGTACCTTTTATTAAAAAGATAATGATATAGTCCTTATAATTATAATTATAATTATTTATTTGCATTTTCACTATGTATTATCAATGGGTGCCGTATTTGCCTTATTTGCTGCTTGATATTTTTGATCACCTAAAGCTGAAGGTTTAACATATAATGATAGAAAAGGAAGATTACATTTCTGAGGTTTATTCTTGGGTGTAAACTTAACTTTCTTACCTATGCATTTCTTAGGTCTTCAAGGTATGCCTAGAAGAATAGTTGATTATCCTGATGCTTTTGCGGGTTGAAATTTAGTAGCTAGTGCAGGTTCTATCTTATCAGTTGTTATGACTGCTTATTTTGTTTCATTAATTTGTGATAAATTTGAAGAAGGAAAATATGTTGGAAGAGATGGTTGAGTAAGAGATGAATATCTTGAAGATGTATTAGCTTGAACTGATAATGCCAAATTAAGTAAAAATATTGAATGAAGTGTGGATTCTCCACCTCATTTTCATACTTTTAATAAATTACCATTACAATCGTAATTAACTTAAATAAAAATATTTAAATTATTTAATGTATTTATTCTTATTTATATTAAATTTTTGTTTAACTATGTAGTTAATTAATTTAGTTTATTTAATAATTTATTTATATTAAATTTATAAATAATATATAGTAAATAAAATTAATTTCTTAAATAACGTTAGATTTAAGTATTAATTAAATATATTTAGTTAATCCTAAAGATAATTATAAAATTTAATTAATACAGGAGGATTAGTTTAATTGGTAAAACAATTTCTTAATTTATTATAAAATTAATATTATTATATATTATTAATTTAAATTGAATGTTAATAATTATATAATACTATATTTTATAAGAAACTTAAGAATATAAATAAAGGTTCAATACCTTTATTCTCTTAATGCTAATAATAGCTATTTTAATATTATTATTAGCGACAACTTCAACTATGGAACGTAATTATAATTACTTAGCAGATTATGTAAAGTTTAATAGAATCGTTTTAATCATTTTTATTCTAGGTGCTTATTTAATATATAATACATTAAATGTAGAAGGATTAAGTGAAGGAGTTGGAATATATGGTGGCGTTTTCAAAGTAACAGTGTTGTCACAGGTTTTTGACATAATTCTATTCTTAACAGGAGGAATAGTAACAGTATTGACATGTTTTATACCATATAATTTTAAGAATTATGATAATTCTTATCTTATAAATTATACAGTTTATAATAATGAAAATAAAGATTGAAAAAAAGAATTTTCATTTTTTAATTCAAATTTAAAAGATTATTCTAAGAAAACTATATTAGAAAATGAAGATTTTTTATTAAGTGAAAATTTAAATGATACTAGTGGTACTTTTTTAGGTAAATTTTTTTCAAATATCATTAATTATACTACACCTATCTTAATGGAAAAAAGATTAACTTATTCTAAGTTAGAAGTTAAAGAATATAGTTTTCTTTTATTATATACTGTATTAGGTGGTTCATTATTAATATCTGCACAAAATTTAATTTCACTATATTTATCATTAGAACTTCAAAGTTTCACATTATATATTTTATCTACATCTCAAATAAGATCTTTTAAAGGAACAAGTGGAGGATTAAAATATTTCTTATTAGGTGGTCTTTCTAGTGGTTTTATTTTATTAGGATGTAGTTTATTGTATGCTTATACTGGTACATTAAATTTAGAATATATTTTTATGATGTATTCTGATAGTATTACTAATTATTTTATTGATCCTTGTTTATTAATCTTGTTTGCTGGCTTATTATTTAAAGTATCAGCTGCTCCTTTTCATAATTGAGCACCTGATGTTTATTCAGATGTTCCTACATACAGTACAACATGATTAATTATAATTGCCAAACTTTCAATTTTAGTTTTAATGTTAATTCTAATTCATAATATTCATAGTGGTTTAAATCTAAATAATTTAAATGTAATGGAACAATTATATCAGTTAAATAATTATTCTCTTGTTAATGATAATATTCATAATAATAATGAATTATATCCTCCTTATTATATTGATTCTAATAATATTAAAGATATATGTTTCTTATATATGAACGAAAAAGTTCCTTTTTCATTTTGAAATCCTTCTTATTCAAGTTTAGGCTTATGAACAAATGTTTTAACTTTATCTGCATTATTTTCTTTAATTATAGGTACTGTTCTTGGTTTGAGTCAATCTAGAATTAAAAGATTATTTGCTTATAGTACAATTACACATGTAGGATTTTTATTATTAGCTTTATCTTTAAATTCTATAACTAGTATTGATGCTTTTATATTTTATTTAATTCAATATACTATAACTAATTTAAATTTATTCTTTATATTAGTAGCTTGAGGTTATTTATATTGTAGATATTATCTCGATAATGATTTTATTTCTCTACGTTTTTTAAAATTAAATATTCTTTCTAATAAAAATTTGTATATTGAACCAACTTTATTTGATTTTTTTGAATCTTTTAAAAATAAAAGAGTAAATCTTTTTCATCCCTATCAAAATATAAAAGTTAATAGTATATATAATACTTATTTAGTTAATAAAAATTTAGAATATTCTGATTTTAATACTGAAGATACAGAATGATTATATACTCCTATTCCTTTTTTAACTAATTTTAAAGGTATGCATAGTACTGATCCTATTTTAGCTTTTTGTTTAGCTGTAACTATTTTTTCTTTAGCTGGTATTCCTCCTTTAATTGGATTCTTTGCTAAACAACAAGTTCTATTAGCTAGTATGCAATTAGATTATTATTTTGTATCTATTGTTGCTATTTTAACAAGTGTTATCGGTGCAGCTTATTATTTAAGAATTATTAAATTTATATTTTTTTATGATGATGTATTTATGCCTTATTATTTTAAAGATTTAGAATTTAATAAAAATGATACTCTTATTAATAATAAGTCTGAATTTATTATAGATTCTATTTATAAAGATAATTTATTACCTATGTTACCTAGTAATAATTTAAGTTTAATAATTGCTATATTAACTAATATATCTTTATGTTATATATTAAAACCATATTTATTAATTAATATTATATATATGATAACAATACCTTTATTCCAATTATAGTTATATATATTTATATATACTAATTGTTAGTATTTGTTTATAGCTAGACTATAATATTTTATTATAATCTAATAATATAAACAATATAATATATTTTTAATTATATTGTTTATTTGTTTTTTACTATTTTATTATTAATATAAAATATTTTATAGTTCTTTAATTTTAAAATAGTAAAAAAAGTACATTTTTAACATATTATCCCTGTTTTTATTTGTATAATATGTTAAGTATTTATTATGCAAATTAAAATAAAGTTTGTATAATTATTATGAATCTCTCTCATATTATAAAATATAATATATAATTTATATGTGATTAAAGTAGTAAAAAAGTGAAAAAAAAATAAATAAAAAAATGGAATATTATGCTATTAGTAATAATATAGAGCATAATAATTTAAATGATATAACATTAAATATGTTATATCATAACACTATTGATACAATGTTTGTTTTATGAAACAAAATTTTAAATATTAATTTAAGTTTAGATTTTTCTTTATTATTTATATTTTTAATATCATTAACAGTAATAATAATAACTTTTAAAATATTAGTAAATAAATATGATGAAGAACATTGTTATTGTGGTGAATGTAATTGTGGTCGTGATGATCGAAAAGGAAGACTAAAAAAGAATAGTAATTTAAGATCTGATGTACCATTAGCATGAGGTTTATATTTTCAAGATGGAGCTACTCCATCATTCGAAGGTATAGTTGATTTACATAATAGAATTATGTTTTATTTAGTAGTAATATTATTTGGTGTTTCATGAGTAATGATATCAATAATATGAAATTTTAATAAATCAGAAAATAAATTAGTATATAGATATTTAAATCACGGTACATTAATTGAACTTATATGAACAGTAGGACCGGCACTTGTATTAGTTGCTATAGCTTTTCCTAGTTTTAAATTACTTTATTTAATGGATGAAGTAATTGATCCTGCTATGACAGTTAAAGTAACAGGTCATCAATGATACTGAGAATACGAATATGCCGATTTTTTAAATGAAGAAAATAACGCAATTAATTTCGATTCTTATATGAAAGATGAAGCAAGTTTAGAAGAAGGTGAACTTAGATTGTTAGAAGTTGATAATCCAGTTGTTTTACCTGTTGATACTCATATTAGATTTATAATCACTGCAGCTGATGTATTACATGATTGAGCTGTACCTGCTTTAGCTCTTAAAGTAGATGCTTGTCCTGGTAGATTAAATCAAGCTTCTGTTATTATAGAAAGAACAGGTTATTTTTATGGACAATGTTCTGAAATTTGTGGTGTTTTACATTCTTCAATGCCTATAAAAATTGAAGCCGTAGAAGTAGAAAAATTTTTTTCTTGATTATTAGAACAATAAATTTAATTCAAACATGAGTAAAGTTTTTAAAGATAATTAAATATATAATAATAATAATGAAATTATATAAATATTATCTATTCTCTGTTATAGTAAAAAACAATAAAGTTAAACATTATTTAACTTTATTTTATAAGTTAAAATCTTATTAACAGAATAAATAGAAAATAAAAAACTTTTTCTATTTACCTTAAATATATATATATATTTTTTTATTTATTTATATAATATTACCTATTTTTTATTTTCTATCTTTTTATATTATATTAGTATTATTTAATAATTGTTATTATTTAAATATTAGTGAATAGTATTATTAATACTATTATAATAAATCTTTGTTGTTATAGCTTAAAGGTAAAGCAGAGCACTGTTAATGCTTTTATATAGGTTCGATTCCTATTAACAACTCATTACCTCACTAAATGAGGTAATAATATAAGTTAAGTTTAATTTAAATATTAAATTATTATTCTATGTTTAGATAATAAATTTTATATATTTAAATTGAATAAGCATAATTTTAATGTAAATTATTTACATTAAAGTTACTAAATATATAGTATTTGATGATGGTTCCGAGTGAACGCTATCTAGGGGCTTTAATACATGCGAATCGAACGACCAAAATATTTAAAATAAAATAAATATAATATGTTTTTATAAATCTATAATTTGTTTATTTAATTTTTTGTATATAATTTAATGATTATATATTAAATTTGTGATAATAAATTAAGAATAAAAGGTTTATATAAAATTGATTATATTACATTAATAAAAATATATTAAGTTATATTATATTATGAAATTAATTTTATATAGTATTATTTATAAAATATTAAATTAATAATATAGTGTATAATATTATGTTATTAAAAATAATAAAATGTATTATATTTTATTTAATTTAAAGAAAAGGAAGTGGTGAACTGGTGAGTAAAGTCAGGAACATTACCCCAAAGTAAGGTTAAATACCTTATAATTGTTAAAAGTAAAAAGTAATTATTATATATATAAGGGAATATTATTTTTTAGTATTAAAAATAAATACAACTAGTTATATAAAGAATAAAATAATGTTATATTAAATAATATAAAAGTATTAAAAATAAATAAAATAATGAAAAAAGAAAAACTGGAAACTAAAGAAATATTTTCGCTTTGGGATAGGCCTGGGACGGGGAGGTAGTAGGAAAGGTAATAGCTTAACTAGCCTATGAACCGTAGTCGAATTTCAGAAGGAAGAACGACCACATTGGCGATGAAATAACAGCCTAGCTACAATTTTTAAGAGTGGCCTGCAGTAAGGAATCTTGGTCAATGGCCGACAGGCCGAACCAGCTATCTAGAGGGGTGATAATAACCACTTAATGTGTGCTGAATTTGTGACAGGTAAAACCCTAAAGAATGAGAGGATGATGACGTTATCTTATATAATTTTAATTGAAAATAAAAATAATAAAATTAAAAATTTAATTAAAATTATATGCCGCTATTGATCATTTCATCTAATGGATGAAAAAATAGATCGATAGGATATTAATTAAATTAAAGTTTTATATAATAGTATAAACTTTAATTTAATTAATATCAAAAATTTATAGTGGATTTAATTAAATATTTGGAAAATATTTAAAAGAATTACTATAAATATATACAAAGGCCCACCTAGTCTTGGCTAAATTACGTGCCAGCAGCCGCGGTAATACGTAAGAGGCAAGCGTTATTCGTCATTAATGGGTCTAAAGGGTACGTAGGCGGTATAATAAATCATATTTAAATCACGTGAAAGTGAATATTATAATATTATACTAGAGTTTAAAAGAAGTACTAATTACTTAGAAAGGAGTGTAACAATACTTGAATTTTCTAGGGGATGCGAAGCGGCGAAGGCATGTTACTATATTAAACTGACGCTGAGGTACGAAGGCATGGGTATCGAATGGGATTAGAGACCCCAGCAGTCCATGCAGAAAACGATGTATGCTGTTGTGTAGATAAGTTTAGTTTATTATTATTATTTATATTATATTAAACTGTTACACAGATAAACGAAGGTTCTAAGCATACCACCTGGGGAGTATGGTCGCAAGGCGGAAACCCAAATCATTAGACGACCCATGGAGACCAGCAGTGAAGCATGTTGTTTAATACGATAACCCGCGTAGAATCTTACCACTTCGTGAATAGATTTCAAAAGAATAGTATTTCAAAGAAATATAATTACAGGTGTTGCATGGCTGTCTTAAGTCCGTGTTGTGAGACGTATGGTTAAATCCGACTCGAACGGACGAAATCCTCCTTCTGTCACACAAATTTATTAATTTTTTTATATTCTAATTTTAAATAAATTAAGATTTTTTGGTAAATAAGAAGAACATCCCGATATGGGATAATGGGCAATTTCAAGTAAAGAAAGAACATATTAATTATGTTTAATAAAAACAGAAAGAGAATATTGGATAAATAAAAATAATAATATCTATATTTCTTAGCCCTTGGTTTAAATAGAGGGTGAAGACAAGTCGTTATGGCCCGGATGGAGTGGGCTATTGACGTGCCGCAAGTTTCTTAAAACAAAGGGATGCAATGAAATAAAAGTCGGAGCTAATCCTTAAAATAAGAAAGATGTACTGTGCGAATTGTAGTTTGAAACTCAGCTACATGAAGAAGGAATTGCTAGTAATCGTTTATCAGAATCGTAACGGTGAATGAAAAATCCAGGGTGTACTAACCACTCGTCAGGCGGAGAGAGAAATATGTGCAGGAAGGGTTTTACACTTAAATGAAATTTTCCTATATTAAATAAATAAACTTGTTTACAAAATTTAAAACCTTTTATTTTGTAAATTTTAATATTTATTTATTTTTTTTTATTTGTTTATATTAATCAATAATATAAATATTATTCTTTCATATATTTAATATAAAGAATAATTGAGATTTAATAAAATATATCTCGAATATTTTCTCTGTATAATATTATGTTTACTTTGTTATTTAACTTTGTTCTGATATTTATATAGAGTAGTAGGAAGGAAATTTTATAATTTTTCATTTTTATTATTATAATTGTTAAAGTAAAAATATTTTATTTTATATATAATAATGAAAATATTATATAAAATTTCTTGATTTTTTGTGGAAATTTGAATGTATGATTTCGATGTCTGTTAAGTCGAAATAAGGTAGTTGTAGGGGAACCTGCAGCTGGATAATAAATATAACACTTAAATAAATCTCCTTTGGGAATGATTCTCATCTGGTTTGGGAGGTGGGCTGTAAACCCATTAGTTGTACTATAGGCGGTTCAATTCCGTCCGTTCTCAATTTCGGTTAACAACCGGAATTTTGTTAAGTTATTTATATATATATACTTGTAATAAAAAAAAAAAGTACTGATTTTATTAAGACCAATTCCTTATTGTGGTATGTATTATATTAGTTAATATATTTTATATATTATATATATTTTTATAATTATTTTTTTTTATTTTGTTTATTATAATTATTTTTCTTTTATTTTAAAGATATTTATATAATGAGAATGATTAATATACATATAAATAATAACTTTTACTAGTTTATTATAAAAATTATAAAGACATTAATACAAATATGTTATATAGTTTTTGCTCTCATTTGTTTATTCGTTTTTGTACTTTTTTATATTTTATATTATGGAATTAATTTTACCTATTGGTTTTTTAAAAATTATATTACCTATACTTGCAATTATCGCTGGTGTATTTGTTATAACTACTAAAAATGCTATAATATCTGTATTTAATTTAATAGTACTGTATATATTAGTAGCATTTTATTTGATATATATAGGAATAACGTATCTTGGTATTTCATATATTGTTATATATATTGGTGCAATTGCTATATTATTCTTATTTGTAATTATGATGATTGATATTGAGGTTGTTGAAAAGAGAAGCAATAATTACCTTCCTTTATTATTTCTTTTATTAGGGGGATTTTTTTTAGTATTAAAAGATATTTTTTATAATATTGGTTTAGTAAAATTGAAAAGTTTTACAATTAATAAAGTAAAAAAATCAATAATTAACGATGATTTATTTAATTTAAATAAAGATAATTTAAATATAAAATTACATGAGGGAGAAAATTTATTATCTTCGAATAAGTTATTTTTAAGTGAAAGTGTTAATAGAAATGAAAATTTTAATAGTTTTGAAAATAGTTATAATAAAAATGAGATTAAAGATTATGTTATATTAAATAA
>Ga0187785_10000280_pt1 | contig 19440 bp, 23 predicted proteins | sample 0815_BV2_4_20_MG_FD_132466 | JGI IMG/M metagenome (GOLD analysis project Ga0187785, IMG submission 132466) | Tropical peat soil microbial communities from peatlands in Department of Meta, Colombia - 0815_BV2_4_20_MG | ecosystem: Environmental > Terrestrial > Soil > Wetlands > Peat | place...
CGTTGACCTGGTCGGGCTCGATGCCCGGTAGGTCGAGCGTCAGCTCGAAGTGGTCATCCGACTCGCGCACGTCCAGCGCGGGTACCCAGGTGGTACGGGCGTAGGCCCGCCCCACCAGGCGGTCCAGGTCGTCCTCGACCGCCTTCATGTCACGGAACGGATCCCAACGGGTCAACATCACGAACCTCCTCCTTCCTCGACGATCTCGCCCTCGACGACTTCGTCCTCACCGGCGGCGGTCTCGCCGCCATCGTCGGCGGCGTCCCCCGGCGCCGAGGTCGACTGCGCGTTCTGGTACATCGCCTGGCCGATCCGGCTGAACACCGTCATCACGGCCTCGCTCGCGGCGTTCAGGGCCGCGGCATCGGCCGCCTGGTCCTTCAGCTGCTCCTTCAGCGCGTCGTTGACCTTCGTCAGCTCCTCGCGGTCGGACGCCGGGACCTTGTCGCCCCACTCGCCCAGCGACTTGTCGACGGTGTACGCCAGCTGGTCGGCCTGGTTGCGGGCCTCGGCCGCCTCGCGGCGCTGGTGGTCCTCCGCCGCGAAGGCCTCGGACTCCTTGACCATCCGGTCGATCTCGTCCTTGGACAGCGCCGTCCCGCCCGTGATCGTCATCGCCTGCTCCTTCTGGGTGGCGAGGTCCTTGGCGCTGACGTTCACGATGCCGTTCGCGTCGATGTCGAAGGACACCTCCACCTGCGGCATGCCGCGCGGCGCCGGCGGGATCCCGACCAGGTTGAAGCGCCCCAGCGACTTCACGCCGGGGGACATCACGGTCTCGCCCTCGCCTTGCAGGACGTTGATCTCGACCTGCGTCTGGTTATCCGCGGCGGTCGTGAAGATCTCCGACTTCTTCGTCGGGATCGTCGTGTTGCGCTCGATCATCCGCTGGACGATGCCGCCCAGCGTCTCCACACCCAGGGACAACGGGGTCACGTCGAGGAGCAGGATGTCCTTGACGTCGCCCTTCAGCACGCCGGCCTGGATCGCGGCACCGACCGCGACGACCTCGTCCGGGTTCACGCCCTTGTGCGGCTCCTTGCCGCCGGTCATCGTGCGGACCAGGTCCTGGATCATCGGCATGCGGGTCGAGCCGCCGACCAGCACCACGTGGTCGATCGCCGAGACGTCCTTGCCCCAGTCCTTGACCGCCAGGTCGAACGGACCCTTGCAGCGCTGGACCAGGTCCTCGGTCATGCGCTCGAACTCGGCGCGCGTGAGCTTCTGCTCCAGGTGCAGCGGGCCGTCGGCCGTCGCGGTGATGAACGGCAGGTTGACCGTGGTCTCGGCCACCTGGCTGAGCTCGATCTTCGCCTTCTCCGCGGCCTCCTTCAGCCGCTGCAGCGCCATCTTGTCGTTCGCCAGGTCGACGCCGTGGTTGTCCTTGAACGTCTTGACCAGGCTGTCGATGATCCGCTGGTCCCAGTCGTCGCCGCCCAGCTTCGTGTCGCCGTGGGTCGCCTTCACCTCGAAGACGCCCTCGCCGATCTCCAGCAGCGAGACGTCGAACGTGCCGCCGCCGAGGTCGAACACCAGCACGGTGTGGTCGGCGTCGCCGCGGTCCAGGCCGTAGGCCAGGGCGGCCGCGGTGGGCTCGTTGATGATGCGGAGCACCTCGAGGCCCGCGATCTGGCCGGCCTCCTTCGTGGCCTGCCGCTGCGCGTCGTCGAAGTACGCCGGGACCGTGACGACGGCCTCGGTGACGGTGTCGCCGAGGTAGGCCTCGGCATCGCGCTTCAGCTTGAGCAGGATCTGGGCGCTGACCTCCTGCGGGGTCCAGTGCTTGCCGTCGATGTCGACGGACCACGACTTGTCGCCCATGTGCCGCTTGACGGAGCGGATCGTCCGGTCGGGGTTCGTGATGGCCTGTCGCTTGGCCACCTCGCCGACGAGGATCTCGCCGTTCTTCGAGAACCCGACCACCGAGGGGGTGGTGCGGGAGCCCTCGGCGTTCGGGATCACGACGGGCTCGCCGGCCTCAAGCGTTGAGACCACCGAGTTCGTCGTGCCGAGGTCGATGCCCACGGCTCGTGTCATGTGCGTGCTCTCCTTCCGTGTGGCGCCTTGCACGCCATCCGTTTCGAGGACTACAGCATAGAAGTTGAGCGTATCGTTGACAACTTCGCTACTGGCCGGCGCATGAGGCTTGCGACCTGGACCATCTGGGCCATCCTCCCGTTCGATCCGATCCGGCTGAGCCCTTCGGCTCCAACCTGTCCGATGGGTCAAGTCCGTGGGGCAAACACCCGAAAAGGAACTAGTACCGACGGCCACTTCCGAAGAACGGAGCCGCACCCGTGGGCGCTTCGAGCACGCATACACCGGAGAACCTCCGGCAGGGCGCACATCCGACCGTGCGCCACGCCGTCGAGGCGATGCTCCTGGAGGAGCGCACCCGCTGGGCGATGCGGATCCACGACGGGCTGACCCAGTCCGTCACCTCGGCCGTCCTGGAGCTCCAGTCGCTCCGTCACCAGATCGAACTCGATCCGGCCGGCGCGATCGAGGTGATCGAACAGGTCGAGCGGGAGATCCGCGAAGACCTGCGACGGATCCGGGAGCTGCTGTTCGACATGACGAGCGAGGCGCCGGGCTCCCCCGAGCCGGCGCTCGCCGCGTTGGTCCGCGACCTGGCCGCCCGCTGGCGGCTGCCCGCGTCGATCCAGGTCGACGGGGACGTCGACGGCGTCGACGAACCGACGCTCGAGGCCGTGCACGCGATCGTCTCCGAGGCGTTCGCGAACGCGGCCAAACACTCCGGCGCGCCCGAGGCCCACGTCCGCGTGGCCGCCGCCGAGGGGATGTTGCACATCGAGATCGAAGACCGCGGGCGCGGCATCGTGCCGGTGCCCGATGACGATCCGCATTTCGGCGTTCGGATCATGCGGGCCCGCGCGGAGGCTTTGGGCGGGTTCCTGGACGTCGAATCGACCCCGGGGCACGGCACCACCGTGGTGGCCGAGCTCCCCGTAGCGAGGACTGGTGGGTGACATGAGGATCCTGATCGTGGACGACCACGCGCTGGTGCGGCGTGGCATGACCTACGTGGTGAAGGAGGGCTTCCCCGACGCCGACGTCGCCGAAGCCGGCTCCTCGGCCGAGGCGCTGGAGATCTTGCGCGGCGGCCCCGACGTCGACCTCGCGCTGGTCGACGTCCGCATGCCGGACTTCGACGGGCTCGAGCTGTTGCGCTCGATCAAGGCCGAGTGGGCCGAGATGCCCGTGATCATGCTGTCCACCTACGAGAACGCCCCGTACGTGAAGCGCGCGCTCGCCGACGGCGCGGCCGGCTACCTGCTGAAGGACGCCACGCCCGAGGACCTGTCGCAGGCGATCAACGTGGCGCGCTCGGGTAGCGGCAACGTGCTGAGCCCCCGCGTGATCCAGAACCTGTTCGACGACCAGGAGTCGTCCAACGCGAACGGGAACGGCCGCCGCAACGAGTACAGCCTGACCCAGCGGGAGCACGACATCCTGGTGCTGCTGTCCGAGGGCCGCTCGAACCGCGAGATCGCCCAGCACCTGTACCTGTCGGAGAAGACCGTCAAGGCGCACCTGGCCGCGATCTTCCGCAAGCTCGGCGTCACGAACAGGACGCAGGCCGCGATGATGGCCGTGCAGATGGGCGTGGGGCCGGTCCCCGGCGCGCTGGTCGGCGAGTAGGGCTCAGTCGCCGGCCGGGAAGTCCCGGTAGGCGCGGCTGGGCGTCGGCCCGCGCTGGCCCTGGTACTTGTTGCCGGCCGAGCCGTACGGCGCCTCGGCCGGCGAGCTCAGGCGGAAGAACGAGATCTGCCCGATCTTCATCCCGGGGTAGAGCGTGATCGGCAGGTTCGCGACGTTCGACAGCTCGAGCGTCAGGTAGCCGTCCCAGCCCGGATCGACGTAGCCCGCCGTCGAGTGGATCAGCAGCCCCAGCCGGCCGAGCGACGACTTGCCCTCCAGGCGCGCCACCAGGTCGTCCGGCAGCGCCACCCTCTCCAGCGTCGAGCCCAGCACGAACTCGCCCGGATGCAGGATGAACGGCTCGTCGGGCTTGACCTCGACCAACTCGGTGAGATCGGGCATCTCCTCGCGGACATCGATGAACGGATACCGCGAGTTCGCGAAGACCCGGAACTGCGAGTCGACATGCAGGTCGACGCTCGAGGGCTGGACGCAGGCCGGATCGAACGGGTCGATCGTCACGCGGCCGTTCTCCACCTCGGCGCGGATGTCGCGGTCGGACAGGATCATCGCCCGATGCTACCCAGCGTTCGAGACCTCGACCCAGCGAGCCAGCGTCGCCCGCGCGTCGCCGTCGTCGATCGTCCGTGCGGCCGTGACCATGCCCTCCTCGAGGTTCGCGGCGAACCCTGCGATCTCCAGGGCCGCGCCCGCGTTCAGCACCACCACGTCGCGCCTCGGTCCGAGCTCGCCGTCCAGGATCTGACGGGCGATCTCCGCCGAGGTCTGCGCGTCGCCACCCACCAGGTCGCGCGCCTTCGCGCGCGGCAGCCCGAATCGGGTCGGATCCAGGTGGGTCTCGCGGACCGAGCCGTTCTTCACGTCGTAAACGGTCGACAGGCCGGTCGTCGTCAGCTCGTCCAGCCCGTCCTCGCCGCGGAAGAGGCGCGCACGGATCCCGCGGCGCGCGAGCACCTCGGCCATCATCGGCAGCATCCGCTCGTCCGACACCCCGACCACCTGCGCGTGGGGCCGGGCCGGGTTCGTGAGCGGCCCCAGGAAGTTGAACACCGTCGGCACCCCAAGCTCGCGCCGCACCGGCCCCGCGTGCGCCATCGCCGGATGGAAGTTCGGCGCGAACATGAACGCGACGCCGGCCTCGTCCAGGCAGCGCCGCACTCCGCGCGCGTCGAGGTCGATCTTGACCCCGAGCGCCTCCAGCAGGTCGGCGGAGCCGCAGTTCGAGGTGGCCGCGCGGTTGCCGTGCTTCGCGACCGGCACCCCGGCGCCCGCGACCACCAACGCCGAGATCGTCGAGATGTTGAAGGTGCCGCTGCGGTCGCCGCCGGTCCCGCACGTGTCGATCACGGGCTCGGGCGGCTCGACCGGGTTCGCGAACGCGAGCATCGTTGCCGCAAGCCCGTCGATCTCGTCGGCCGTCTCGCCCTTCGTGCGGAGGCCCAGGAGGAACGCGCCGATCTGCGCCTGCGTAGCCTCGCCGGCCATCACGTCGCGCATCGCGGCGGCGGCCTCGTCGGTCTCGAGGTTTTCGCGACGGGACAGACGCGTGAGGACGTTCGGCCAGAGTGCGGCGTCCGCCATGAGGTTCGGCAGGCTAGCAGGCGCCCCGCTCGCTAGACTGGGTGCCTCCGCGGGCGTGGTTCAATGGCAGAACGTGAGCTTCCCAAGCTCGAGACGGGGGTTCGATTCCCCTCGCCCGCTCCAGGGGTTCCGCGTCGAACGGACAGGGTAGGCATCGCGATAGCCCCCGTGTGAACACCTACGGGGCGAACTCCTCCGGGCACAAGGGATACCCGAGAGGGACCGTCTGAGACTCTGGATGGATGCGCGGAACAGCCGGGGCGATCGGCCGTCACGTGCTCGTCGACGGGATGGCAGGATCCGGGAAGAGCACGTTCTCTCGCGCACTCTCGCAGGAGACCGGCCTCCCCGTGATCCATCTGGATGTCCACTACTGGCAGCCGGGCTGGGTCAAGCCGTCGCAGGGCGCATGGCGAGGGACGCAGCGCCGTTTGCTCGGCGGCGACGCCTGGATCGCGGACGGCAACGACCTCGAAACGCTCGACCTTCGGCTGGAACTCGCAGACACCGTCGTGCTTCTCGACACGCCTTGGTGGACATGCGCGGCCCGGGCGCTCAAACGAGGACTCGTCAAGCCGGTCGGGGAGTTGCCCTACGGCTGCCCGGATTCGTTTTGGCGACGTTTGCGCGATGAATGGCGGCTGGTCGCCGTGATCGTGCGCGGTCGCCGTTCCGAGGCCGAACGCACACTCGAGATCGTCGCCGAGCAGGGGCAACATGCCGCGCTCCACGTGCTCGGGTCGAAGCGGGAGGCACGGGCATTCCTCCGCGGACTCAGCGGCGACGGCTGACACGCTCGCGTCGACCACGAGGTCACCATGTCGGGCAGGTCGAACGTGGGGTGATCCACCCACCACGAGGTCGGAGCGGAGCGCGACCGAAACGTCGATCGGCGTCGGTGGGATCTCCGGCGGCCTCCCGGTCCGATCCGTCTCGCTGCGCCGTCAGACGCCGTCGAGGATGCCGCGCAAGGTGGCGGTGTACTCCCCGAGCGCCCGCCGACCGGCCGGCGTGAGCGCGATCGAGGTGCCCGCGGAGGGACCGTCGTCGCTCTTCTCGGTGACCACATAGCCCGCGTCTTCGAGCTTGCGGAGGTGGGTGATCAGGTTGCCGGGCGTCAGGTCGAGCATCCGCTGCAGGCGCGGGAACGACACGGAGTCCCCCTCCCGCAGGGCCGCCAGCGTGACGACGATCCGCAGCCGGGCCGGCGCGTGGATCAACGGGTCGAGCGTGTCGTCGCTCATACCCGGCGCAGCTTGACGTACCGCGAAACGCCGATCACCACGAGGCCGACGAAGCTGGCCACGGCGAGCACGCCCCATACCCCGGACGGTCCGAAGAACGCGGCGATCGTCCCGATCACCAGCACGGTGACCCCTTGCGCCATCTCGCCCCACCGCTCGCGACCGGCCGAGAGCGCAGCGAAGGCGGCGCCGACGACGAGCCACGGCGCGGCGGCGTCGAACACGCCATACACGAGCGCGGGCCCGAAGCCGTTGGCCTTGAGCGCGCCGTCGAAGACGAAGACCGCGATCCACGGGATGCCGATCGCGAGCCCGCGGATCGCGTCCTCGCGGCGGGACGGTCCTCGGACGCCGCGGGTGGCGCGGCGGTACGCCGTCGTGCTCACCACCCCCGAGACCACGACGATGCCGTAGACCCAGCCGATCACGGCGAGGCTGGGCCCGACGTACGGGTCTTGGTGGCGCACGGAGAGCCACAGTGCACCGTAGGCGGCGCCCACCACCACGGCCGCGAACAGGTAGCCGAGCGGTGTCGTCTGCTCGAAGCTCCGGCGCGCCTTCCGACGCGTGCTGACGAGCAGGTCGGCGGCCTCGCTCGGGTCGAAGGGGTCGTCGTCACCGGCGGCTGGGGAGGGCGGAGGAACGTCGTGCGAACCGTTCATGAGGGTCTCCTTCACCGGACTTTGCAAGACAAAGTTACCGCTGTTTGCGTCACAAAGTCAAAGGGCCCGTGGCCGGGAGTGCCTACCGGGAAATCCCCCGTCGCGCTCGTGACGGGCCCGGGTGGGCCCCGGTAGCCTCGATGGGAACCACGTGGCGGCGCTCGCAGGAGCGACCGCCCGTCGCGTCGCCGTTCGATCGCCGCAACCCCGTTGCTCCCACGATCGCGGCCGGACGACGCCCGAACCCGGGAAGGGGAGCTGGATGAAGAAGTCGTTCGCACTGCTCGTGATCGCGGCCTCGATGATCGCGATGACCGGCGTCGCAGAAGCAGCGAGCAACCCGATCGTGTTCAAGAGCGTGCCCAGCCAGTTGCCGGGCAACATGCCGAGCATCGGCTTCCAGGCCACGCAGACCGGTCAGGTCGGCGACGCGATCAGGCTCGCGCCGGGCAAGCGCCGGCTCAAGGCGGTCACGGTCGTGATGAGCAGCTGGGCGTGCCAGACGGGCGGCTGGAGCACCGGCGACTGCGCGAGCACGCCGGGCGCGACGTTCAAGCAGCCCATCACGCTGACGCTCTACGGGTACGGCTCCGGCGGCGCCGTCGGCCCGGTGATCGCGCGCAAGACCCAGACGTTCGCGATCGGGTACCGGCCGACCACGAACGAGGCGAAGTGCCCGGGGACGCCGGCGACCCAGTGGTACTCGAAGCACGACCGGAAGTGCTACAGCGGGTACGCGCAGCAGATCCGGTTCGACCTCGGCAAGCGCAACCTGAAGCTGCCGACCTGGCTGATCTACGGGATCTCCTACAACACGAGCGGCTATGGCGCGCACCCGTACGGCTACGCAACCACGTGCTCCTCGAGCACCGCGGGATGCCCGTACGACTCGCTGAACGTCGCGGCGGCGGCCGGCTTGCCGGCACGCGGCCAGGACATGTACCCCTCCGGGATCTACCAGGACAGCCAGACCCCGGGGAACTTCTGCGACAACGGCACGGCCGGGACGGGCACGTTCCGCCTCGACGACGGCTGCTGGACCGGCTACAACCCGCTGGTGCAGATCCGTGTCAAGCGGTAGCGAGGGCGCGGCTAGCCGGGGTGCACCCTGTACGCGAGACGGTGTCGGGCCCACTTCCCGATCGAGGCAGCCCACGCCGCGACCCGGCCGTTCGTCGCCTGGCGGCAGCCCGAGGCGTGCACGGTGACGAGCAGCACTTCGCCTCCCGGGTAGTTGAAGAAGAAGCCGTAGATCGGGCCCACGTCGATCGGGCACGCATAGACGACGCCGGGAGGAACCCGCCGGAGCGCGTCCAGGGTGGCGACGATCGTCTGCACCTCGCCCGGGCCCGTGATCCCGACCCGGGCCTTCGGGCCACACAGCACGAGTCCGGTCGGCGCCCCCGGAACGAGAACGTGTGTCATGCCGGGAACCTCGTTGCGGCGCACGGGCCACCTCAGGTCCCGCGGACAGGTGACCGGCACGAGCTGCACGGACGCCTCCGAACCCGAGGGGAACCGGCCGCCGACGGTCACCGGCGACGTGGACGGTGCCCGGCCTCCCGTGCACGCCGCGATGGCGAGACACACGAGGCCGACCAGGGCCGCCGGCCGGATCGCGCGTGCTCGAGATCGACGCCGCATCTCCCGTAGACGACTCGGCGTCCACGATGGTTCCGCGAAGGCACCACGTCATCCGGGTCGAGAACTTCGGGAGCCGCGTGGCACGATGGAGCCGTGCGGTTCGTGCGGCCTCTCGTCGGCGTTGTCCTGATCGCGGTCGGCGCCGTTTGGACCTTCCAGGGGTACGGCACCCTGAAAGGGAGCTTCATGACGGGCTCTCCGCTCTGGCTCTGGATCGGCCTCGGCTGCGTCGTCGTCGGGATCGTCGTGCTCGTGTGGACGTTCACGCCCCGCCGGCGCTCCTCGCGGGGTGGGTGAGCCGGTCAGATCCCCAGCTCGCCCGCGCGCCGGACCAGCTCAACCCGTGAGGCGACGCCGAGCTTCGCGTATGCGTTCCGCAGATGGGACTCGATCGTCCGTTCGCTCAGGAAGAGGTGGCGCGCGATCTCGGGCGCGGTCTCGCCTGCCACGGCGAGCTCCACGACCTCGCGCTCGCGCCGGCTGAGCGCGTCGACGCCCATCAGCGGGCGAGCATGGCGGGGTCGGTGCACCGTTCCGGTCACGAACGCCTCGACGGCGTCGAGGACCCCGTCGGCGTCCTCGAGCCACGGGCGGTGATCGGCGCCGGGGAGCTCGACCAGCGTCGCACCGGGGATCCGCTCGGCGAGGTACCGGCCGTTCCCGGCCTCGACCCACCGATCGTCCGTGCGATGGATCACGAGCGTGTCGGTCCTGAGGTTCGCGAGCGAGCCTCGGACATCGAGCCGGCCGTTCATCTCCATCAGGTCGCGCGCCATCCCCGGGCTCGCACCGGCGCGCAGGTAGCGGGCCCACGCGGCGTGCGTGGGCGGGTCGGGCGGGAGGTCGGGATAGACGATGTCCCACCACGCGCCGGTCGCCCAGGCCTCGTCGAACCGATCGAGGAAGAGCTCGACCCACTCGGGCGGCGCACCGCACGGGTAGTCCTCGGTCGCCACCTTCTTCGCGTAGGAGCCGTAGAGGATCAGCGACGCGACCTGGTCGGGATGCTCGGCGGCGAACGCGATCGCGAGTGCTCCGCCCTCCGAGATGCCGAGCAGGTGCGCGCGCTCGGTTCCAGCCGCGTCCATCACGGCGCGGATGTCGTCGACGCGCTCATCCAGGGTCGGCGCGCGCTTCATCGGGTCGGACAGCCCCGTCCCCCGCTTGTCGAACACGATCAGCCGCGCGAACGACGCCAACCGATGGAGGAAGCGCGCGAGGTAGGACCACTCCCACGCGGCCTCGACGTGCGAGACGAATCCGGGCACGAGCACCAGATCCGGCGGTCCCTCGCCGAGGATCTGGAAGGCGATGTTCACGCCTCCGCTCCGTGCGTACCTCGTGGCCGGGGCCGAGCCCACCCCGCCATCGTAGGCACGTGCGACGACCGCCGCAGGCCGGAGGAGGCCCGCGGCGGTCGCCCGTGCGTGGCGGGCGTTCAGCCGACCGGAACGCCGGACGCGAGGGCTCGCACGTCCGCGGTGGTCAGCGCGTTCCCGCCGATCGCCCAGTCGCCGCTCTTCACCTCTTCGAGGACGCACCAGGTGACGCCGCGCATGTTCTCGCCCTCGATCGACACCATCGTCTCGGTGAGCTTCTCCAGGATCTCCCGCTTCTGCGGCTCGGAGAACACTCCCTCGATCACCTTCACGTTGATCAGCGGCATCGGTTCCTCCTTCTTCCGTCGTCGGACCGTTCCTCGGGTCGCGCCGCCTCCTGTCGACGCCTCGTGCCGACGATAGGAAGGGGCCTGAGCCGCTACATCCGTACCGATACGGAACCTCCCGGACGCCCTTCCGGGCACGACCGACCGATTTTCCTCGGGGTTCGCATGAGCGGAACATGTCCTTCGTGGATCCATGGCGCATGCGAGCAGGCGACGAGGTCGTGTCCCTCCCCACGGAGGAAGGCGTCGGAGCAGGGGCCCGCTTCGACGTGTTCTTCGAGGAGGAGCGCGAACGGGTGTTCAAGGCCCTGTACTTCGTGACGGGCAACAAGCACGACGCGGAGGAGCTGACGCAGGAGGCGTTCCTGAAGCTCTGGGAGCGGTGGGGCGACATCGATCGGATCGATGATCCGACCGCCTACCTCTTCCGGGTGGCGCTGAACGCGTTCCGGCTCCGCCGACGCCGAGCCGCGATGGCCGTCCGGAAGATGCTCCCCGCGACGGAGCCGAACGACGGCTTCCTCGAGGCGGAGATGCGGGCCGACGTCCGTGCGCTCCTGATGCAGGTCACGCCGCGGCAGCGGGCCGCGCTCCTGCTCGTGGACCTGCTCGGGTACCCATCCGAGCAGGCGGCGCGCATCCTGCGCGTCCGGCCGTCCACGGTGCGGTCCCTGGCGACCCAGGGCCGGCAGACGCTGCGAGCGGAAGGAGCGCGCGATGCCTGAGGTGCAGGAGGTCTTCCGCATGGCGACGCAGAAGGTGCGCCAGGATCCCGGGGCCCAGGAACGGCTCCAGGGACGACGGCAGCGCAACGATCGGAACCGGCGCGCGGGCTCGATCGTGGCCGTGCTCGTGCTGATCGCGGTGGCGGCCGCGATCTTCGCCCGGGCGCAGAGCGGAACGAAGGAAGGGCCGGCTCACCCGGGCGGTCCCCCGGTCGGGCCCTCGCAGCCCCCGACGCTCACGAACTCGATCGTCGACCTGCACGGGGGCACGATCACGCCGCTGCCGGCGTCGTTCCGGAACGGTGGCTCGTACTACGCGGCATCGCCGGACGGGACGAGGGTCGCGTTCAGCTTGTGCTGCAGCCGGCCAGGATCCGTCTTCGTGGCGAACCTCGACGGCACGGGCCTGCGGGATCGGATCACGCCAGATCTGGTCGGCGGCATGGGAGCGCAGTGGTCGCCGGACGGAACGCGGATCGTGTACCAACAGCGGGACTTCGCCACGGAGGAACTGGGGAAGCTCGTCGTCCACGACGTCGGGACGGGGCACGACACGACCGTCGTGGACTTCGGGACCGCCTCGAACGGCTGGTGGTTCCTGTTCCCGAGCTTCACGCCGGACGGCCGCATCCTCTACATGCGCCCGACCCGGTCCAGCTGGAACCTCTGGTCGGTTCCCTCCACGGGTGGTGGGACGCCGACGCTCGTCCAACGGAACGTGGCGTGGGGAGGCATCGCACCCGACGGGACGCTGGCCTACGTCGCGTCCATGTGCGTTCGATGCACCTCGGACTTCTCGGGCCGGGACCTCATGATCCGACCGGCGGGCGGCGGCGCTCCCCGCGTGCTCGTCAGCGGCGGCGCGATCCAGTGGATCCGCTGGTCTCCTGACGGGACCCGCATCGCGTACATGGACTCCGGGGAGATCTTCGTGGTGACGGTTGCCAGCGACACCATCACGAGGGTCGGCGACGGCGGCAGCGGCACGACGGTCGAGTGGCTGGACGACCACAGGCTGTTGATCGGTCCCGGCGCCTGATCGAACGGCCGGACCGCGGGCCCGCGACCGCTCAGGCGGTCGCGGGCAGCGCGGTCTCCGGGACCGGTTCGGACGCCGGCCGACGCGCGAGCCGCCGCACCACGTAGCGCGCGTCCCGACCCACGCCGGGCACCGAGTCCGAGCCGAGCGCGAACTGGAACGGCAACCCGACGAAGGCCAGGCCCGGCTCGTCCTGCACGACCCCGCGCACGTGCCGCGGCGCGCCGTCCTCGTCGAAGATCGGCAGGTCGATCCACGACAGGTCGTGGCGGAACCCGGTGCACCAGATCACCGTCGTCGGATCGAGCACCGCGCCGTCCTCGACCACCGGCCAGCCGTCGTGCACGCCGACCGTCCTGCCGACGCGCTCGACGCCCGCGGCGAGGATCTGCTTCGGCTTCACGCGGATCAGTGGATCGCCGCGGCCTAGGGTCTTCGCCTTCATCCGCCGCCCGATCGGGGTCCGCAGGGTCGCCACGTGCTTGCCGAGGAACAGCACGACGCGGGAGCCGATGTGCCGTCCGACCCACGCGTCGATGTCCACGGGGACGTGGCCCCGGTCCGGACCGGAGAGCCACACCCGGTGCCCGGGCGCGAGGTCGAGCGAGATGTCGGCGCCGGAGTTCCCGACGCCCACCACCAGGACGGGTCCCTCCGGGATCTGGGACGGGTTGCGGTAGGCGCTCGAGTGCAGCTGCAGGATCGCGGGGTCCAGCGAGCGCGACGGCGCCGGGACGCGCGGATCGCGGTGCGCGCCGCTGGCCACGATCACCTGCTCCGCCTCGAGCCGGCCATCGGTCGTGTCCAGGACGTAGGTCACGCCCTCGCGCGACAGCCTCCGGACCCAGACCCCGTTCCGGACCGGGAGCTCGCGACGCCGCGCGTACCCCTCGAGGTAGTCGGCGAACTCGTCGCGCGTCGGCGGCTGCTGCCCGGCCTTGCGGTACCGATCGAACGGCAGGCTCACGCCGTACGCAGGTGTGAACAGCCGGAGCGAGTCGTAGCGCTCGCGCCAGTTGTCCCCGATCCGCTCGTGGCCGTCGAGGATCACGAACGACCGGCCGGCCCGCCGCAGGTACGCACCCGCCGAGAGCCCCGCCTGTCCGCCGCCGATCACCACCGCCTGGAACCGCTCCGCCGTCATCGGTGCCTCCTTCCGTACGTCACGAGGACGCTACGGAGGAGTGGGGTGGTGCCGCATCGCGGGAACGCACCAATCTCGACGGGCGACGGCGTGGTGAGAACGCACCACGCCGTGCGTCAGGCGAGGCCGTGCTCGAACGCGTACGCGGTGGCCGCGGCGCGGGAGGAGACCCCGAGCTTGGCGAACATGTTCTGCAGGTGGCGGGCGACCGTGTGCTCGCTGATCACGAGCTCGACCGCGATGTCGCGGTTCGTCCGTCCGGCGGCCACGAGCTTCAAGACCTCGGCCTCGCGGGCCGTGAGCCCGTCCGGCAGCGCGGGCGAGCCCGACAGGAGCCCCTCGAGCTCGGCGGCGTCGCGGGCGGCGCCCAGGTCGCGCAGTTCTCCGGCGGCGGTCCGCAGCGCGAGCTCGCCCTGGTCGCGTTCGCCGCACGCCAGCAGCGTCCGTCCGATCCACGCTCGGACGCGTGCAGCCTCGTACGGGAGCTGGAGCTCCTCGTAGGCCGCCAGCGCCGGGCGGAGCCGCTCGAGCGCCGCGTGAGGATCGGCCCTTGCGGCCACGACCCCGTCGGTGGCCTGGGCGAGCGCCTGGAGCGGCGCGGTACCGGCGTCGTCGGCGATCGCGCGGAGCTCCGCGGCGGCGCCGGCCGCCTCCTCGAGCGCGCCGCTCGCGGCCGCGATCTCGGCCAGCGCGGCCAACAGGCGGGCACGCCGGGCGGGCTGGCGCTCGGCGGCGATCGCGGTCTCCAGGGCGGCCCGCGCGTCATCCACCCTCCCGCGAGCGGCCCACGTCAGCGCGGACCCGGGCTCGGGGTCGGCGCCGAGCTCGCGCCCGCGACCGAACGCCTCCTCCGCGCCGGCCAGATCTCCCCGGCGGAGTCGCACCTCGCCGAGCTGCACGAGCGCCGGCCCCGCGAGCGGCGGGTCGATCTCGAGCAGGCGCGCGGCGGCGCGGGATACCTCGTCCTCCGCCTGCGGCCAGGCGCCGCGCAGACGGGCGACGTGCGCGTGGTTCACCGCGCACATCCCGGGGTACGGCGCATCGTCCTGGAGCGTGGTGCACCAGGTGTGGGCGGCGTCGCTCCACTCCCCCGCCCGCCGGACCTCACCGAGCTCCAAGCACGCGGCGATCAGCCCGCAGTAGATCACCCCCGTGAAGTACGGGTCGAGCTCGCCGGTGAGGACCGAGACCATCGCCTCGTCCATCGAGGCGAGCCCTTCCGGCACGAGCCCGGCGTCGATCGAAGCCAGACCCCGCGCGTACAGCGCCATCGCGATCACGTCCCGGTCGCCGAGCCGCTCGCCGATCTCGAGGGATCGATCGGCCAGCGAGATCGCGTGGTCGAGATCACCCTGGAACCGCGCCACGTTGGACCGGACCATCTCGAGGAGCCCCTTCCCGGGCCCGTCGGGAAGGTGCTTCGCATGCCGCTCGGCCCGCTGCAGGAAGCCCGCGCCGATCGCCGGACGATCACGGATGAAGTGTTCGATCGACAATCTCGCGGCGGTGGCCGCCGCGCCGACGTCGTCACCGGCGGCCGCGTAGGCACCGTAGGCGCGCTGTCGCGCCTCGATCGACTCGTCGAATCGGGACCGCCACCACGCGGCGTCGGCCAGACCCTCCAGGTCGACGGGCGACAGGTCGTCGGGATCCACGCGGTGGAACGCGTCGTAGGCCGCGTCCCAGTTCCGCGCCGCCAGCGCGGTCCGCGCCTGATCGATGATCCCCGGCATGTGCTGCGACCTCCGGCGGAGAGGCTAGCGCGGTCCGGCGCGCAGGTACCGCGGCGCGGTCGGGCACAGGTCCACCAGCGGACAGGCGCGGCAGCGGGGCGTCGGCGCCTTGCAGACCTCGCGACCCAGGCGGATCAACGCGACGTGCAGCGGCGTGCGCAGGCCCTCGGGGACCAGATCGTGCAGGATCCGGTCGGCCTTCTCGGCGCTCGCGCGCGGCGGCACCAACCCGAGGCGCGTCGCCACCCGGTGCACGTGGGTGTCCACGGGGATCGCGTCGCGGCCCAGCGCGAAGGACAGCACGACGGCCGCGGTCTTGGGGCCGATCCCCGACAACGACGTGAGGTAACCGCGCACCTCGGCGTCGGACAGTTCCCGCAGCCGCGACAGATCGAAGGCGCCCTCGCGTTCGCGGACCTCCTCGAGCACCGCCTGGATCCGGGGCGCCTTCGTGTCGGCGAGGCCTCCGGAGCGGATCGCGTCGGCCACCGCAGGCGTCGGCGCCCGGACCACCGCCTCCCAGGTGGGGAACGCCGCGCGCAGGGACGCGAAGGCCCGCTCGGCGTTCAGGTCGCTGGTGTGCTGCGACAGGATCGTGAGGATCAACTCGTCGAGCGGATCGACGGCGCGGGGCGGCGCGAGCGGGCCGAAGCGCAGGTCGAGACGCCGCAGGATCGCCCGGACGCGGCGCGGGGTGGCTGTGGCGTCGGGGGTCAGGGCGGCGCGGGCCATCGGGCGATGCTAACGGCGGTCGCGCTACCCCTGGCCGCGCGCCGCGTTGCGGAACTGGGTGAGAGCGGGCTCGAAGCTGAGCCGGATCGAGCCGGTGGGTCCGTTGCGGTGCTTGGCCACGATCAACTCGGCCTCACGCTTCTTCTCCGGGTCGGCGTCGTCGCGGTGGATGAACATCACGACGTCGCTGTCCTGCTCGAGCGAGCCCGACTCGCGCAGGTCCGACAGCTGGGGGCGCTTGTCCGCGCGGGCCTCCGGGTTGCGGTTCAGCTGCGAGAGCGCGAGCACCGGGATGTGGAGCTCCTTCGCCAGGAGCTTCAGCGAACGTGAGATCTCGGCGACCTCCTGCTGGCGGTTGTCGGGGCGGCGCGCGAGCGGGCTGGTCATCAGCTGCAGGTAGTCCACGATGATCAACGAGAGGCTGCGGCGGCCGGTCCGCATCCGGCGGGACTTCGCGCGGATGTCGACGATGTTCACGTTGCCGGCGTCGATGATCGACAGCGGCGCGTCGTGCAGCGTCTCGCCGGCGGCCACGACGCGGGTCCAGTCGTCCGGCCCCACGCGCTTGTTGCGGATCCGGTCCCACGGCACGCGCGCCTCGGCGCAGAGCAGGCGCATGCCGATCTCGTAGCGCGACATCTCCAGGGAGAACATCGCGACCGACTCGCCCTGCACGGCGACGTTGCGCGCGACGTTCATCGCCAGCGAGGACTTCCCGATCCCGGGGCGGGCCGCGAGGATCACGAGGTTGCCGGGCTGCAGCCCCGACATCAGGTCGTCGAGGTCGCGGAACCCGGTGGGCAGGCCGGTGTAGGCCGACTCGCGGTTCTGGATCGCCTCCAGGTCCGACATCGCGTCGTTCACCAGGTCGCCGATCACGGCGGTCTCGTCGGCGTCCTCACGCCGGGCGACGTCGTAGATCCGCTGTTCGGCGCCATCGGCGATCTGATCGGCCTCCACCGCACCGGCGTAGGCGCCGTCCATGATGTCGGCGGCCGCCGCGATCAGGCGTCGACGCAGCGCCGCGTCGGCGACGATCCGCGCGTAGTGCGTGGCGCCGGCCGGCGTGGGCACCTCCTCGACGAGGTCGCGCAGGTACAGCGCGCCGCCGACCTCCTCCAGGGAGCCGCCGCGGCGCAGGGCGTCGACGGCGGTGATCACGTCGACCGGCTCACCGTGGGCGAACAGGGTGCGCACGGCCGCGTAGATCTTGCCGTGCGCCGAGCGGTAGAAGTCCTCCGGGTCGAGGGTCTCGACCACCTCGGCCATCGCGTCGGTGGACAGGAGCATCGCCCCGAGGACCGAGCGTTCGGCATCGAGATCCTGCGGCGGCAGACGCTGGCCGGCCGGGATCCGGACGACCTCGTCAGCCGCACGCGCCACCGGCACCGCCCCTTTCCCCCTGCCCCGACTCCGACCGACCGGGGACGGTACGCCCCCCGGAACCGCCGCGACAGTGGAGAACCCCTGTGGATTGCCGAGGGGCAGGTGGCCGGCCGAGATTCCTTGTCACTCCGGCTCTGAGCAGGGTTTTCCCCATGTGGACGGGCATGTGGACAAGTGTGCAAACCGCCTCTGACACGCCCGGGAACGCCGAGGGGGGACGCCCCCTCCCGGAGCGTCCCCCGATGGCCTGCGCCGGGCCCGGAGCGCCTAGCCCGCCGCGGTCACCTCGACCGTCAGGACCGGCTCGACCTCGTGGAAGAGCCGCACGCTGACCTCATGGGTTCCGACGGACCGGATCGGCTCCTCGAGGCGGACGTCGCGACGGTCCACCATCACGCCGGAGCGCGCCGCAACCGCCTCGGCGATGTCCGAGGCCGTGACCGAGCCGAACAGCTTGCCCTCCTCGCCGGCACGCGCCTCGATCCGAACCGGACCGGCCGCGATCAGCTTGGACGCGATCGCCTCGTACTCGCCCTTCTGTTTCGACAGGCGGGCGCCGTGCTGGCGCTTGAGCGAGTCCACCTGCTTCAGGGAGCCCTTGTCAGCCTTGATCGCCATGCCGCGGGGGATCAGGTAGTTGCGCGCGTAGCCGTCGGCGACCTCGGCGACCTCGCCCGGATCCCCGAGGTTCTCGACGGACTTCTGCAGGATGACCTTCATCGCGCGCTGTACGGCAGCAGGGCCATCTCACGGGCGTTCTTCACGGCGGCGGCCACGTCGCGCTGATGTTGCACGCAGTTGCCGGTCACGCGCCGGGCGCGGATCTTGCCGCGCTCGGACACGAACTTCCGCAGCACGATCACGTCCTTGTAGTCCACGTACTGGACCCGGTCCTTGCAGAAGACGCAGAACTTGCGCTTGCCCTTCTTCTGCCAGGCGGCGTCCTTGTCTCGCTTGCCCTCGCGCTTGCCGCGCTTGGGTCCAGATGGTTTACCCGGCATCCAGGGGTGTCTCCTCTTGGTCGGTGGAGGCCCCGACCGGCGCCGCGACCGCCGCGCCCCAGTCGCCGCCCGAAGACGACGAGGAGGAGCTGCTGCGGCTGGTCTTCGTGACGCTGGCCGTTGCCCATCGCAGGCTGGGGCCGAGGTCGTCGGCCTCGATCTCGATCACGGTGCGCTTCTCGCCCTCCTGGGTCTCCCAGGAGCGCTGCTTCAGCCGGCCGGTCACCACCACGCGCGTGCCGCGCGTCAGCGACTCGGCCGCGTTCTCCGCCAGGTTGCGCCAGCAGTTGACCGCGAAGAACGACGTGTCGCCGTCGGTCCAGTTGCCGGCGGCGTCGCGGATCCGCGTGGAGTACGCGACGCGGAAATTGGCCACGGCGGCGCCGTTGGCCGTGTAGCGCAGCTCGGGATCATCCGTGAGGTTCCCGACGATCGTGATCTGGTTGTCGCTCGCCATCGAGCGGTCCCCCTTCGTTGCTCTCTACGCCTCGACGGAGGCGGGGGAAGCGGTCGCTTTCCGTTCCTTGCGTTCCTCTTGGGGCTTGAGGACCGGCGGCAGCAGGATCTTGTGCCGGATCACCTCGTCCGCCAGCTTCAACGCGCGCTCGAGCTCGGCCTGCCGCGCGGGCTCGGCCGTGAACCGCACCACGACGTAGTACCCCTCGTTCTGGTGGGCGATCTCGTACGCGAAGCGCTTGCGGCCCCATCGGTCGAGCTTCGTGACCGCCCCGCCGTCGGGGGCGATGATCTTCGTGATCCGCTCGACCGCCGTACCCACGAGGGCCTCGTCGGCCTCGGCGGGCAGGATGAGCATGCCTTCGTACTCCCTCAACGTTCACCTCCTCTGGACTGGACGGCCCCCCCGGAAGGGGGAGCAGAAGGATGAGGGCTGCCCAGCAGTGTACGGGACGGCGACGGGTCAGGCCGCGGGCCGCTCGTCCTCGGCCGAGCGGTGACGGTAGCGACCCTCGTGCAGGTCGTACCGCTCGGTGGGCGGATCGGCCGGCCCCCCGATGCCGGGCACGAGCAGATGCGCGGGAACCGGGCCCTCCGGCAACGGGTAGCACCGGCCGTCGAAGGGCCCGCCCACCAGGATGCCGAAGCGCGCCCGGCCCAGCGTGAGCACCTCTGCCCACGGCTCGATCGGGATCGACGGGGTCATGCCATCGTCACGACGGTTCATGGCATGGTTCCCGGCA